>Ga0208461_1001927_pt1 | contig 17769 bp, 16 predicted proteins | sample AD_JPNTR4_MetaG_FD_184448 | JGI IMG/M metagenome (GOLD analysis project Ga0208461, IMG submission 184448) | Active sludge microbial communities of municipal wastewater-treating anaerobic digesters from Japan - AD_JPNTR4_MetaG (SPAdes) (version 2) | ecosystem: Engineered > Bioreactor > Anaerobic... | reverse complement strand
GGGACCATCTCCCTTCGCTGTTCACTTTTTTTAATTCTACTGGATTTTGTTTTTGCAGTTCCGTCCGGAGTATCTGTTTGCGTTCTTCAGGGATATCAGGACATTCAAGAAGGCGCTGGCAGGGTGTTTTGGCTCGCTCATAATGCTTCTTGTACTTACCATTTTCAAGTTTAGTTTTGCCACTGATCTTAATTGAGGGTTGCCAGTAATTCGTAAACGGATTCAGGTATCGATACACTTCCTTCAAGGCTTCCCATGCTGCTTCGGTATCGTAACGAAAATAGCCGACTGTTTTTCGCACCCGGTCGCCATTCTTTTGCTCGACAAAACAATTGTCGTTCTTGCGGTACGGTCTGCCACGGGTGAACTGGATCTGTTCAGTGTGGCACCAGAGTACCAGTTGGTTGTTGATAAACTCGCCCCCATTGTCTGAATCGAGGCCATAGAGGGCAAACGGTAATGTATCCTTTATGTCTATCAATGCTTCTTTTACCCATCGATGGGCATTATTGAGGAGCGCTCGCAGCTCAGTCCACCCGGAATAGATATCGGTAGCCGTTAATGTCCAGCAATGAGCTCCTCTGGTGCTTATCCCACAATGTGCTACCCGGTCTATCTCAAAGAATCCGGGCTTTCTCTCGTCCCAGGCAAAGAACGTCCGTACCGCTATTTGACTCTTGAGCAAGGAGCCTGTTGTGGTACAGCTTTTGCCCCGCAACGTCAGGCGTTTCCGTGCCGGCTGCAAGAGCCGGTCGGCATGGGAGTCGCTAATCTCCAGCAGTAACTGCCGTATATCACCCTTTATGCCAAAGTCGGGATCATGAGAAGCTTCCAGATAGTCTATGGCATGCCGAATAAAGGGAACCAGTCGTGCTCCGCACGGTCGGTCGAAAAACTCCCATATCCTCATGAGTGCTGCGATGCACCCTTCATGATACTTTTTGGGTCTGCCGCCAGCTACAATCCGTTTTTTTGTGTTCCCTTTCTTTGCTCTTGCAATGAGCTTTATCACTTTACCGTCTATGCTAACCCAGCTGGTTTTCCCATAACTTGTGAGAACCCACGCCAGATAATCCCTGTTCTGACCGGTTATCCCCTCAAGTTCATCGAGAATCTTCCCCTTTTCCTTCTTGCTTGCCTGCTGGTACCGTCTGAAATGCTCCTTTTGAATCTCTTTCCGTGCCTTCAAACTCAACCCCATTTTGCTCCACGATCCTCCGTAGAGCAGTATATTTTGGGCTAGATTTTTAGTTTTGAGGCATCCATCTTTTTCGGCTAGATTTTATTTTGAGGCATTACGCAATGATGATGGTGAGAATGTGGTTATCGAAGGTGATAATTATGATGTAGAGGGCATCATCCATTTCAATCCCCAGGTATATGCTAAGATCTACAGTGCTCCTAGCATCGGTTACAACTTTGCCGAAAACTACAAGACTGCTGATGGCAACACTGTAGACGATATCAACACCAGCAATGACTGGATTGCTGCTGACGGCGGTATCGAACTTGGTTATAAGAGTGATATGTTCACTGGCGCCTTCCGGGTTCTATCCAAAGCTGACTATGATCAATCCGGTGCGGTTGTTAAAACTTCCGCAGCCAAAACTCCTTGGGAAATTACTAATGACGAAGATGCGTCTGATGCCGATACCGATATCAACACCGACAACCTCTATATGATGCAGGCTGCAGTTACTTTGAAACCCGTAGAGATGCTCACCGTTGATGCTGTCTATACGATGGTTCCAAAAAAATTTACACAAATTACTATAGATTTACCTGCTCCACTATCCGACGTCCTCTTCTCTTCTGGTTATAACCTCATCAATGCCAAGGCAGCTCTCGCTGTTGGCAACCTGACCTTCTCTGTTGGTTCCGATATAGCTATGACCACTGAAAAGTATGGCGATGCTAACTTCTTCTTTGACCTTGCTCCGATGGTTTCTTATAAAGTTGTAGACGGCTTTACCGTCAGCGCCAATGCATGGACCATGGGCAGCAATACCAGTGTAGAATCTGATATGCCGCTCAATGCTAAGCTTGTTGTAGAAGAAGCAATGGACAAAGGTTTTGTAGCGCCTCTTTCTGCTAAGCTCACCGTTGCTCTGGATGACATTCTTGGTGACAATGATGCAGATGCTTTAGATGAGCCAGAATGGTTTGTGGATGCGGAACTGGGATATAAGCTCGTGGACGGCCTCAAGGCTTCTGCAAGCTTTGGCTATGGTGTTGACGAGGTTCTTACCGCTGGTGGTTCTCTTGAACTTGGTGCTGCATTCCACAAGATTGCCAACACCACCTTCACCCTCAAGTATGCTGACTATACAGTAACCGAAGGTGAGACCACAAACAAAGGTACCTTTACTGCTGCTGCAAAGATTGCCTTCTAATTTAGGTTAATCTGTACAATCTTGGGGCTGTCCAATGGGCAGCCCCTTTTTTATGTGCACCCTGTACAAATCCCTGCCCAATAGAAACCTTCCCACCCCACCACCTCCCTGTGATAGACTTATCCTTTATATTAAGCCCTTTCGATGGTAATTGCTCTGCACATACTGTTTGCTAAGACCCCCTGGCTTGATGCTGAGCCTGACACCTGGCCATACCAAGGGCATAAAAAAGCCCCGCGGTGAAGGCGGGGCCAGTGGTGACAAAGCATGTTAGGCTCCATGCGGGCAGGGCTTACCGGTGCCCGGAGCTGCCTTTTTACAGCACCCGAACCATCCAGCCCTTGGTATCGGGGATTGTGCCGTATTGGATGCCCTTAAGGGTGTCCCGGAGGTAGGCCGAAAGGTCCCCGACTTTGCCGTTGTTAAAGACAACCTTTTTCCCCTGGTGGGTAAGGCTTTCTATGGGGGTAACCCCTGCGGCGGTTCCCGTTACAAAGCATTCGGCCCCTTCGCTAAAGACCTCGTCTATAGAAAGTTTCCGTTCAGATACGTTTACCCCCTTATCCCGGGCAAGCTCAATGACACTTGCACGGGTAATCCCCGGCAGTATAGTGTCCCCCAGGGCGGGGGTTACGAGTTCTCCGTTTTTAAGCCGGACAAAAATGTTGCAGGATGAACCCTCTTCCAGGTACTTACCCTCCTTTGCATCCAGGAACACGCACTCCATAAAGCCCGCCTGGTTTGCCTCGTGCTTTGCCAGAGTAGAGATTACATAGTTGGATGCCGCCTTAATCCAGCCGGTGCCCCGGGGGGTGGCCCGGATGCGGTCAGTGGTCACCGCCTCAGATCTGGCGCTGGAAAAGTAGGCGCTCACCGGCGTGGTAATGACCATGACCCATGGCGCTTTAGAAGGGGCTACACCAATGCCGCCCTCCGCATAGGTAAAGGGCCTGATATAGACCGAATCGGCGGTCATAAAGCTGTCCTTTTCCCATTCAGCCTTGTAGTAGGGGCGGAAACCTAAAAGGGCATTCCTGCGGACCACCTCTACAACAGCCTTGATAAAGGCTTCCTCGGGGAAGCCGGGCATCAAAAGGCCCTCCATGGAACGCTTAAAACGTTTTGCATTCTGATCGGGCCTGAAAATGGCCAGGCCCCCGTCCTTTTGGGGCAGGGCTTTTAAGCCCTCAAAGCAGCCAAGACCATACTGGGTCGTATAGTTTACCAGGGGCATATCAGCATAAAAGTTACGGGATGCCGCCAGGGCTTCCCGTTCGGCATTGTTTAAGGCTGCCTCTTCGGTAATGGTTTTATGAGGTTTTTCAAGATATTCCTCTGACCAGCCCTGGTCAGTGAACTTAGCGCGATACGTAATCGGATAACTGTTTAAAGAAAACGCCATAGGATCCTCCGTATACAGGTTACCACAAGACTAAAGAGCCTACAAGAAGAATGAAGTAAAAATCTTCTCCCTCTAATAGAGGATGTGGCTGCCCTGTAAAAAGAGATAATTCCCCCGTTGACCCATGCTGTCCCAATTCGTACAATGGGACCATGGCATTAAACTGTGGTATTGTGGGCCTTCCTAATGTGGGCAAGTCCACCATCTTTTCGGCATTAACCTCGGCTCCTGCGGAAGCGGCGAATTATCCCTTTTGTACGATCAACCCTAATGTCGGGATTGTCGATGTGCCCGACAAACGTTTAAAGAAGCTGGCAGAACTATTTAAGCCAAAGCGGGTGGTTCCCGCATCGGTCGAGTTTGTTGATATTGCGGGCCTTGTTAAGGGCGCATCCCAAGGAGAAGGTCTTGGGAACCAGTTTCTTTCCCATATCCGGGAGGTTGGTGTCATTGCCCAGGTGGTCCGCTGTTTTGAAAACCCCGACATTATTCACGTTGCAAACCGGGTGGACCCCGAATCGGACATGGAGACCATCAATGTGGAGCTTGCCCTGGCGGACCTGGATACGGTGGCCAAACGGCGGGACAAGGCGGTCCGGGCCCTCAAGGTCCAATCCAAGGACCAGCAGAAACAGGCGGAACTCCTCATCGCTGCCTTGGATAAGGTGCAGCCCGCTCTGGAACAGGGTAAACCCGCCCGTTCGGTCCCGCTCAGTGATGATGAACGGGCCGCACTCTGGGATAGCCACCTCATCACCATGAAGCCCCAGCTGTATGTCTGTAATGTTGATGAAGATGGTATGCGTCATGGGAACCGTTTTGTGGATATGGTAAAGGCTAGGGCCGCAGCGGAAAACTCCGAAGCGGTGGTTATCTGCGGCAAGTTCGAAGCTGAACTGGCGGATCTGGAAAGTGAGGAGGAGCGGCTTGCGTTCCTCTCCGAACTCGGTCTTGAAGAATCGGGCCTTTCTTCACTCATTCATGCGGCCTACCGGCTATTAGGCCTCAGGACCTTCTTTACCGCCGGCGAAGATGAGTGCCGGGCCTGGACCATCCATGCAGGAGACACCGCACCTAAGGCTGCGGGGGTTATCCACACCGATTTTGAGAAGGGCTTTATTAAGGCGGAAGTGTATTCCTATGAGGATCTCCTTACCTACGGGTCAGAGGCGAAGATTAAGGAAGCAGGCAAATACCGCATCGAAGGCAAGGAATATATTGTCCAGGATGGGGATGTGATGTTCTTTAAATTCAATGTCTAAATGGGGAGTATCATGAGTCCAACGAGAGAAGCTGCGGAACAACTCTGGCGGCGTTACAATACCGATGAGGGCCTTTGGCGCCATGCCCTGGCAGTAGAGGCTGCCATGCGTCACTTTGCTGAAAAGGCCGGTGAAGACCCCGATGTATGGGGGATCATCGGTCTTGTGCATGATATAGATTACCAGCAGTATCCGGACCAGCATTGCAGCATGGCAAAGAAGATTCTGGAGGACGCTGGATGGCCCGAATCCTACATTCGCGCGGTGGTAAGCCATGGCTGGGGCATCTGCTCCGATGTGGAACCCCAGTCAGCCCTGGAAAAGACCCTCTTTGCGGTAGATGAACTTACGGGTTTTATCCAGGCCTGTGCTCTGGTTCGACCCTCTAAAAGCGTGCAGGATCTGGAGGTTTCTTCGGTAAAAAAGAAATGGAAGACCGCAGCCTTTGCGGCCGGGGTGAACCGCCAGGTTATAGAAAAGGGGGCCGCCATGCTCGGGATGGAACTGGACGCTCTCATCGGTGAAACCATCCTTGCCCTGCGGAAGGTTTTACCATGATTTCTGTGACGGATCTGCAGAAATACTCCCTCTTCGGCGGCCTTATGGCTGAACAGATTGAACGGGTCATACCCCTATTAACTATAGAGTCCTACCAGGAAGGGGTTAATATCATCACCGAAGGGGATCGAAACGACCGGATACGCTTTATCCTTGATGGACGGGTCCTGGTCATCCGAAATGGAACCACCTTAAATGAGCTCGGGGAGGGGGAGACCTTCGGTGAAATGGAGATCCTCGATGTAATGCCCGCGGTGGCTACGATTCGGACCGCAGGTCCTACCAGGGTGGCGGCAATCTCTAACCGGGCCCTGCGGGATATTTACAAGGCCGATGTAAGCACCTTTTCCATGATCATCATGAATCTGGCCCGGGACCTGTCCCGCAGACTCAGACGTATGGATGAGCTTGCCTGCGAAGAAAAGAAATGAATTAGTAATTATCTAGATGTAAAAAAGGCCGTCCTCAGGACGGCCTTTTTTTTATTACGTGAGGCTCGTTCAAAACTCAGGGAGTTTTGAACGAGCTACCTTAGATGTATATGCAGTATTTTTGCTATTCTTTATAATATAAATATTTATTTTTAAATTGCAAAAATACTGCAAGAGGTGTTTGCAAAAGTAATAGACTTTTGCAAACACCTCACGTTACATTGTTTAGTACGCTCCGCAGGTGCAGGCGGGAATTGTATCCATGGTGAGCCACTAGGGCTCACCATAGCTTTCTCTATTTTTCAAGCCGTTTCTCGATAGCTTCGAGTTCGTTCATCAGTTCCTTGGGGAGCCGATTGCCGAATTTGGGATAGTGGTTTTCGCGGATGTCCGCAATTTCCTTCTTCCAGCCTTCGATATCGACAGCCAGCAGTTCCTTCATGTCCTCTTCGGAGACACCGGCGGGACGCTCAATGGCGTCAACGGTGGGCATATAGCCGATGGGAGTCTCTACAGCCTTGCCGGTGCCAGCGCAGCGGTCAAAGATCCAGGCCAGGACACGGCTGTTTTCACCGTAACCGGGCCACAGCCACTTGCCGTCCCTGGTCTTGCGGAACCAGTTGACAAAGAAGATCTTGGGCAGCTTGTCGGCACTGGTTTTCTTGCCAATGTTAATCCAGTGCTGGAAGTAATCGCCCATGTTGTAACCGCAGAAGGGCAGCATGGCGAAGGGATCCCGGCGGATGGTGCCAGCCTTAAGGTCCAGGGCTGCGGCGGTGATTTCTGAACCAACAATGGAGCCCATGAAGACCCCATGTACCCAGTCCATAGCCTGATGTACCAGAGGAATGGTGCTCGGGCGGCGGCCGCCAAAGAGAATAGCATCTACCGGCACACCCTTGGGATCTTCCCATTCAGGAGCGATAGCCGGACACTGCCGTGCGGGGGCGGTAAAACGGCTGTTGGGGTGGGCTGCCGGTTCCTGGGCCTTGTTGGCCTTGTCCTGTACCCATTCATTTCCCTTCCAGTCAATGAGTTTGCCCGGTGCATCGTAGCCGATGCCTTCCCACCATACATCCTTGTCTTCGGTCAGGGCCACATTGGTAAATATGGTGTTCTTTTCGATGGACCGCATGGCGTTGGGGTTGGAATCCATGTTGGTACCGGGGGCAACACCAAAGAAGCCTGCTTCCGGGTTAATCGCGTAGAGACGGCCATCGGGACCGAATTTCATCCAGGCAATATCATCACCGATAGTTTCTACCTTCCAGCCGGGAATGGTAGGAACGAGCATGGCCAGGTTGGTCTTACCGCAGGCAGAGGGGAAGGCGGCGCAGACCACTTTGGACACACCCTTGGGGTTGGTAATCTTCAGGATAAGCATGTGTTCCGCAAGCCAGCCTTCATCCCGGGCAATAACAGATGCGATCCGGAGCGCGAGACACTTCTTGCCAAGGAGCGCGTTGCCGCCGTAACCGGAACCGTATGACCAGATTTCCCGGGTTTCGGGGAAGTGGGAAATGTATTTTTTTTCGATGGGGGCACAGGGCCATTTGCCATTGTCGCTTTCGCCTTCTGCAAGAGGTTTCCCGACTGAATGGAAACAGGGAACATATTCACCGTTGGTTCCGAGCACATCGAGCACCTTGGCGCCTACCCGGGTCATGATATGCATATTGGCCACAACATATTCGGAATCGGTGATTTCTACACCAATTTTTGCAATATTTGAGCCAACAGGACCCATGGAGAAGGGAATCACATACATGGTCCTTCCCTTCATACAACCGGAATAGAGTTCCGTCATGGTCTTTTTAAGCTCAACCGGGTCAATCCAGTTGTTGGTGGGACCCGCTTCTTCCTGGGTTTTGGATGCAATATAGGTCCGGTTTTCTACCCGGGCTACGTCGGAAGGATCGGACCGGAACAGGTAACAGCCGGGTCTCTTAGCAGGATTGAGAGGGGTAGCAAGGCCGCCCTTTACACAAATATCAATCATCCGATTGTATTCTTCCTGGCTGCCGTCACAGACATAGACTGCCTTGGGCTTCATTAAAGCAACGGCTTCTTCGACCCATTTTTTCAGGCCCGCATGTTTTAATTCATTTAATGTCATAGGAGCTCCTTGAATAGAATTTTAGGGGGGCTGCCTTTATTGGAGGCGAACAAATCTATAGTACAAAAAAGAGCGATTTGATACAAGGGCCTGGGAAAAATGTGTCAGGCAACCAGGTTCTCTAAAAATTGTGTCAAGCAGCCAGATTTACTAAAAATTGTGTCAGGCAACCAGATTAACTACCATTGGTGCCGGTGCTGGTGGTTTAGGATTATAGGGGAGCGCCTTATTGGCAGCCTGGGCAACTTCAATTTCCTTTTTATACTGTTCTATAAGGGCATCGAGTCTTTCTGTTGATACGGGACTTAAGGGTTCCTTCTTTATCTGGCTGAGATGTTCAATGACTGCATCCAGGATTTTAAGTTTGGTAATGGGGACCCCTTGCTGACCCTCTGAGGCGGGGAAACCGGAAACATGTTTAAAATGGGAATAGATATAGCTGGAGGGAGCCACGGGCAGAGCTATCCGTGAACTTGCCATGGAATTCATCGCAAGGCTGTAATCGGGAATGCTGGTTATCAGGGGGGCAGTATATACCATGATTCCGACCTCTCTATAGTTTGTATCGGAATCCCGGCTAAAATTATAAGAAAATCTTTCTACTACTGAGGATTGTTTTTAAGCCACTCCGCGAGCCGTTTCTCCAGGCTTACCAGACTGTCTTTTTTTTCGACCCTGGATACTTCATGCAGATAGGGTATAATAACCCGGGTTTTAATGATTTCCCAGTTTTTTGGGAGTATCCCCGGAGGTGTAAGAGTATCCGCTGGGGGGGTATGCCCTAACAGGATGGGATAAAAGGTTGGGAAAATTTGCTCAGTTACGGTTCGCAGTGCGGAGAACCCATTGGCGATTCCAAAACTATGGTCAAGGAGCCGCAATTCCTTGCTTTGCTGAAGTATTTCCCGCTGGTTATCCTCCCGGTAAAACCATTGGATAAAGGCATCTATAGCTTCCTTGGATTTACTTTTCTTGTATATACCAAGGAAGGGGGAGCCTTCCATAATCGGAATGGAGTTGCCCTGTCCTACCCAGCGAAAGTCGAGGCTGGAAAGCCGATCTTCGCTTAAGGCAAACAAATCTTGGCTCGAAATATATGCAAAAAGGGTTTTACCGCTGGTCGCAACGACCGCAGGAGGATTATAGAGGTACTTAAACGCAAAATCATCCTCCTTATCCGGACTACCATTGCTTTCTCTGCTCCATCGCTGGACATAATTCATAGCCCGATCCAGGGCTGCCGCATCCCAGGCGAGGGGATTGCTTTCCCGGTAGGAAACATTAAAGAGACGGGTAACAATAAAGAGAAATTCATCATCCCAGCGGGGCGAAAAACCCATCTGCGTATAGATGCCCTGATTGTTTTGCCGGTTAAAGGCCTTTCCAAGACTCTGTATGTCATCCAGGGTCAGGTAAAAGGGTTTTGAGATTAAGCTGCTGTTTTCCTTAGAAAAAATGACCGCTGGGATGTTAAAGGAGACCGGTAGCAGATACTGTTTCCCATCGATATTGCCCAATCTGAGCAGATTTGTGTAAAAGCTGGTCTGTTTAAGCAGGAGTTCATCAAAAAAATAATCCAGGTTTTTAAATAATTTACGGGTTTCACTGTTCTTTAAGCCGGTACCAACCACAATATCCGGGAATTTTTTGGTTTTTGACAGGGTATCGGTAAGATTATCAAAATAGGTAATTTCAATTTTATATTTATTTTGTCTGGTGTTAAAAATTTCTGCATAGACAGCAAAATCGATCTGGTCTGTCCAGAGGGTGACCGTTTTTTTTCCGCTGAATTGACAGGAAGACAGCAGGCCAAGCAGGAACAGGCTGGCTGTAATACTGTACATTATTCGGAGTGTTTTGATAAATTTCATGTTTTTATCCTATTGTGGTACTTCTTTACTTGTCAATCCCGCCTTGCCGGGATACTATAGTGATTATGCAGATCCGAGATTCAGAGATTATTAGACTTATTGAACAGATTGGAGATCATTATAAGTCTAATATCGCTAACCGTCATTTACGCCCCGCCCTGCTTCATCTTCCCCTGGATAATCAGTCCTGGGATCTTATCGAAACGCTTACCGAAAAAAGCGAACAGTATCGATATCAGGGCTTTCATCTTGATGAATTGTATCGGCAGATTGCCGCCGCTGCCCGTTTTATTGGTCTGGCCCGAAAGGAACTGATCCCTTCCCTCAGAAACCGGCTGAATGCTACCGGCAGGGTTGCGGATTCGGATAAGGTGTTGCGGGAGATGGCGATTAACAATTTTCCTTCCAACCTTAAAAAATTCGCAGACCTGCTGAATGAACTGTATGTTAAACTTGTGGAAATAGATAAAAACGCCAGCGCAGGACACACCCCCCTGTATGCCCAGATGCCTGAACTAAAGGATCTGGGCCAGCAGCTGGTTTTTTAATCCCCGAATTACTACTTTATTCCTAAGGGCCGGGTTTAACGTGGTTTATAGGGCCTAAGGTTTCACCTTAGGCCCAAAAAGTAACAAGTTCAGCGGTTTGCGAGTTCTTCAGCAACCTTAAAGATGGTTTCGTACACAAAGGGGATGTGCTCCGCTTCTACACTGGAAAAGGCAATCCGCAGGTATTGATTTCCCAGGGCAATGGTACCGATCCCGTGCTCTTTAAGCAGATTCTGCCTGAGCGTTTCTGGGCTCACTCCCTTGCAGCGGAAGCTCATGAAGTACCCCGAATTAAAGGGGAGGGCCTGCAGAACCGGGTGATTCGCATGGGTGTTCACCAGTGTTTTTACCAGCTGGTACCGTTTATGCAGAATTTCCCGGAAACGGGCCTTTTCTTCCTCTGACCGGCTGTCATTCATGGTTTTAAGCATGAGGTACTGGGCTGGAGTATTCGAACAGGACACACTGGAACGGATGGTACCCATGAGTTTTTTAATAAGGGCGTCGTAGTGGCCTTCATTCATCCCCGCCGAACCAAAGGTAACAAAACCCATCCGCAGACCCCACACATAGTCTTCTTTGGTGGGCCCATCAATTTTAACAGCCAGAACCCGTTCATGCAGGGTGGCCAGGCGGGCAAAGAGGGATTCGGGGTATATGTCAGGTTCATAGGCCAGGCCGAAATAGGCATCGTCGGTTATGACAAGTACGTCAGTGCCTGCTTCAGCGATTTCTTTAATCAAATTGATGAGCGCCTCTGCCTCAGTTTTAGTGGGGGAGTATCCAGAGGGATTATTCGGGAAGTTCAGGATTATCCTGAGGCTCCCTTTTTTAGCCTGCTGCTGGACCGCCTTTTTAATACCCTCAAGGTCAAGACCGGGGCCGGATGCAAAGAAGGGGATCTCCGTAACGGTGGCACCCCGTCGATCCGCAAAAATGAGGCCATAGTTATCCCAGCAGGGATCGCTCACTAGAATTTCATTCCCCTCTTCCAGAAAAAGATCGGCAATGTAGGAAATACCCGCGGTTAAACCGGGAACTACTACCGGGAGGGAAATTTTGGAACCCTCCAGGCTGGGATTTTTTTTAAGCATCCCATCTTTCCAGGCCTGGCGGGCCGTTTCTACCCCGGCGGTGGGAGCATATGTTACCGCTTCTACCGCAGAAAGGGTCGGCATACCCTCCGCAATGGTAGAAAGAATGAGAGGCCGCCCACCGTCATAGGCCATGCCGATAGTGGCGTTGGCCTTATGGGCAAATTTCTTTGCTTCCCCCGATTGGGCTATGATGCCCTTGGGAAAAAAAAAACCGTTTACCGAGGCCCGAAAGCAGTCTCAGGGCTACCGTTCCTTCTAACTGGGAATTCAGTTCTGTTGCTAAGGTATTCATGGCTTAAGACTAGGGTGAAGGATGGGCTGTGTCAATATTGTCAGAGAAGTTTTGTACCGGTACAATAGGCTATGGATCAAACAAAACTGGAACAAGCGTCTCGTATCCTTGCAGAGGCTCGTCATGAATTGGCCCTGCGTATTGTCGGGCAGGAGCCCATGGTTTCTGGTCTGTTAATGGCCATGATTGCAGGAGGCCATGCCCTTTTAGAGGGGGTGCCGGGGCTGGCTAAAACACTGGCAGTAAAGAGCCTGGCAGAACTTACGGGCCTCTCTTTTAAACGGATTCAGTTTACCCCGGATCTGCTTCCCGCAGATGTTACGGGTACCCTCATATGGGATCAGAAGTCGCTCTCGTTTTCGGTACGGCGGGGCCCGATTTTTGCGAATATCATTTTAGCCGATGAAATTAACCGGGCGCCAGCAAAGGTCCAGTCCGCTTTGCTCGAAGCGATGGAGGAAAAACAGGTTACCATTGGTGAAGATTCCATTCATCTGCCGGAGCCTTTCTTTGTATTGGCCACCCAGAACCCTATTGAGCATGAGGGTACCTATCCGCTGCCAGAGGCAGAACTGGACCGTTTTCTCCTTAAACTGGTGGTTCGCTATCCATCCCGGGAGGAAGAAGAACAGATTGTCCGCCGCTTAAGCCAGGAGACAGCAGAAAGGGGCAGCTCTTCCAGGATTAAAAAATGTCTCGATCAGAATACCCTGCAGCTACTGCGGGATGCGGTGGATGAGGTCCGGCTCGATGATGCCCTCGTGGGCTATATTGTTTCTATCGTATCCGCGAGCCGTCCTGTGGAACGGGCTAAACGGGGCAGCCGGGATGATTTTTATCGCTATATTTCCTTTGGTGCTTCTCCCCGGGCATCCCTCGCCTTGTACCGGTGCAGTAAAATAGAAGCCCTGTTTAATGGCCGGGATTTTGTGCTGCCCGAGGATATTAAAGCGGTTGCCCCGGCGGTGCTGCGGCATCGGCTTGTGCTGTCCTATGAAGCCGAAGCAGATAATATGGATGCGGATAGTATTATTAACCGCATACTGGCTCTGGTACCTCTACCGTAAGTTGCTATTGTGACCCGCGCCGAATTGCTGGATAAAATCGTTACCTTTTCTCTTTCTGCGGAAAGTCTGGCCGAAGACCTGATTTCCGGCGACTTCCGTTCCATTTTTCGCGGCCAGGGTATCGAATTCGAGGAGGTGCGGAACTATCAGGTTGGCGACGATATCCGCACGATCGACTGGAATGTGAGCGCCCGCTTTGGGCATCCCTATGTAAAGCTGTACCGTGAAGAGCGGGAGCTGACGGTTTTTATTATCTTGGATTGTTCTGCCTCCATGAGGACCGGCGGCCCTATCCGCCGCTATGACCAGGCCCTCTTTGCGGCTTCCCTGATTGCCTTTTCAGCGGAAAAGGCGGGGCAGCGTTTCGGGGGCCTTTTCTTTAATCGTGAGGTCAGTCGGGTGCTCATGCCAAAAAAAGGCCGGGCTGCTGTAATGGCCTGGGTTTTGGAAGCCCTGGCTCAGGACCCTGCCGATGCTGCTGACTCTAGCCGCGGATCAGAGCTGGCAAGGGCCCTGGAAGGCGCAAGCCGCATCCTGAAAAAGCGCAGCCTCGTTGTCATCGTCTCGGACTTTCTCGCCCTGGGCTGGGAAGAGCCCCTGGCCAACCTAAGCCACCACCATGATGTGGCGGCGATACGTATCACGGACCCAATAGAAGAAGCCATGCCGCGTCTGGGCCTGGTCACCTTTCAGGACCCCGAAACCGATGAGGTGCTCCATGCACCTACCTCTTTTAAGTCCTTCGAGTCCTCATGGAAGGCCTGGAACAGGGACCGAAGCAGGGTATGGGATGCTATTTGTACGAAATATCGGGTGCCCCATATGGAACTGCTGAGTACTGCAAATCCCGCCACCGAATTAGCCCGCTTTTTTTCAGGGAGGAGCCGCCAATGAGCAGGCGTCCGTTCATCAACCTGCTGCTCCTTCTGATCCTGGTCCCGCTCCCGGTTCAGATCCCTGCCCCGATACCGCTCCCGCTCCATGTCCCTATGTTTGTTCCGGTTTTTGTTTTTGGCGAAACTGCGGGGAAAGGGGTAAGCTCAGGGACCAGCGAAATTCTTTCGGCGGTCCAGGTCCCGCCTCAGGTCTATGTGGGTGACAGGGCCAGGCTTGTGCTTACCATGGTTCCAAAGGCTTCCCTGGGGAACCGGTCCATCGTGATTGATGTGGAGGATAAACTCCCCCAGTCAAAAACCATGCAGATTTCACGGCTTGAACTGGAACCCCATAGTAAAAACCCGAGAATTATCATCGACTTTATTCCTCTTGAGCCGGGACAGATCACGATGCCTGCCTTTGAAATCGGTCCCTATTTCGTAAGCAGGCAGGTGGTGGAGGTGAGCTCCGTTCTGGAATCGGGGCAATCGGGGCCGGAGACCGCCCCGCTGGAAGAACCCCTTCTTGTACCGGGTACCCGGCTTTTGCTCTATGGCGCGCTGTTCTTTGCTGTTCTTATAACCCTTCTTGTTCTGGCCCTGTTCATCTGGGGCAGTGCCTGGTATGGGAAACTGCAAACCTGGGCACGAAAAAAGCGGATGAGCCGGGACCTAAAGCAGACCCTGCAGCGGTTTGAACAGGTTCTTACCCAGGGAGCTTACCCGTCTCCCGGAGATGTGGGGACCCTGCTTGCATTACTGCGGAACTATCTGGAACTTGTAATGGGATTTCCCTGCGTGGCAAAAACAGGCCGTGAATTGTTAGCTGAGGCAGGAGGTTCAGGGTTCCCTGAAATCGTGATTCAACTGGGAAATCTGGTAACCTTGTCGGATGCTTTGCGGTTTAGCGGTAAAGAAGCCAGTGCGATGGACCTGAGGCAGCTCTGTGCTGACAGCAGGAGGCTCCTCCTTTTGATTGAACAGACGAATAAGGGGAGGCAAAAAGAATGAATGTCAGTTTTGAACATCCCCAATTTGCATTCATTGGCTTCCTTATTGTTGTTGGCCTTTATATCTATTTCCGATTTAGAAAAAAATTCTTTGTGCTCGATCTCCCCCTGGGGCCTCCGGGAGGGGCCGTGTTCCGGTCCCCTGTGCCGGTACAGCTTTTGTTCCGGTTTACCCGCCTGCTCGAAGGTTTTGCTGTTCTCCTGCTGTTTATTGCCCTGGCGGGGCCTGCATTTGTGCAGCATAAAACCCTCTGGCTGGATCGGGGGGCCGATGTGTTTTTTGTGATCGATTGCAGTCCCAGTATGTCCGCCCTGGATATGCAGGGGCAAAGCCGTTTTGCGGTGGCAAAACGGCTGGTTACCCGCTTTGCCCAGCTGCGTCCTTCCGATGCGATTGCACTGGTCGCGATTGGTGCGGATGGGGCCCTGATTTTGCCCCCCACGGTGGACCGAACGGTGTTTTCGGAACGGCTTGCAGGCCTTTCTATCGCCGAATTAGGGGATGGTACAGCCATCGGTACGGGGCTCGCTATTGCTGCGGTGCATCTTCGCAATTCCAGGGCCCAGAAGAAACTGGTGATCCTTTTAACGGATGGGGAAAATAACGCCGGTGCGGTGCATCCCCTCACGGGGGCCGCCTTGGCCCGGGAGGCGGGGGCAGAGCTCTGGGTGATCGGGATCGGTACCTCAGGCGAAGTTCCCCTGGATTATGTGGACCCTCTGACGGGACAGCGAAAAACCGGAACCTTTGAATCCCGTTATGATCCTGAGGCCCTCCGTTCAATAGCCCAGGCTGGGGGCGGCACCTTTCTGGTCGCCGATTCGACGGGTGCCCTCGAAGACGCCTTTAACCGTATGAATAGTACCGGTATTGCTCCGGGGCGGTCCCGCACCTATCGGGTAAGTCAATCCCTTGCAGGGTCCTTGCTGTTAGTGGCCCTCCTTTGCATAGCCCTGGCCCGAAGTATCCGGTGGCTTTTCATGGGGGCCCTCCTATGAGTTTTGATAATCCAAGGATCCTATGGAGTCTGGTGCCCCTATTTCCCTTGTGGCTTTTATTTATAAAGCATCGTTCGAAGCGGTTGGCTGCCTTTCAGACAATGACAAGCCCTGAAGGATATCGTAAACTTCGTTCTTTTTCTGTGAATCAGGCGATCCTTTTTCTCTTTTGTTTTTCCAGCCTTATTATTGCCCTTTCAGGTCCCCGTTGGGGCGGGCGGCTTGTGTCCGAATACTCAAGCGGTCTTGATATCGTACTTGCCTTTGATGTTTCCCGAAGCATGGACCTGAAAGATGGGGGCGGAGGCCAGAGCCGTCTTGATGCAGCCCGGCAGGCTGCCCTTTCCCTGATAGAGGCCAGGCCCGATTTTCGGTATGCGGTCTGTCTGGGAAAGGGCAAGGGTGTTCTGGGAATCCCCCTCACCGATGATCAGGAGGCGGTCATCAACCTTATTGCGAGCCTTTCTTCTGATTCGATTTCAGCCGCTGGGACCAATCTGCAGGATCTTTTGGAAGTTTCCAGCAGGGCCTTCCCCGAGGAAAGTCCCGGGAAGCGGCGGATCATACTTTTTACTGACGGGGAGGATACCCGGGGAACCATGGATGGTATTGAACGGCTGTTGAATGCCCGGGGTATCGGGGTGGTAGCTGTCGGGGTGGGAAGTCTCCAGGGCTTACCCGTACCCCAGGCGGATGGGACCTCCTTACTGCGGCGGCCCAATGGAACCCCCGTTATAAGTCAACTGCGGGAGCCAGCCCTGCAGCAGCTGGCTGAGTTAACAGGGGGCCTGTATTGGAATGCTTCCCGGGAATCCAGTCCTGCTCCCGTACTGGCCTATCTGGACTCCCTGGCAAGCAGCCAGTCTTCCCTTGAATACCGTCGTGAAGTTCCATCCCGTCAGGTTTGGTTTATTCTTGCTGCGCTGGTATGTTTTGCCGCCGCCAGATTCCTGGAGGAGAGTCTATGGAAAAAACGATAGCCTCCGCCTTGTTCGTTCTTGGTTTCATATTGATGAGCCTCTCCTGTTCTTCCAATGGGATGGGTTCATACTATACCTTTGTGGGGACAGTTCAGGCAAAGGACAAGCAGACTTCCAGGGCTATTGCATCCTTTTCACAAGCCGCTGCCCTGAGTGCCCCGGAGCATCGGCTCTATGCCCGGTACGGACTCGCCACGGTCTACGCCGATATGGGAGAAAACAGGGCTGCCATCGCTTTGTTTGATGGCATTATTCAGGACCTTTCAAAGGATGGCTCTGAACCCAGGGGGCCCCTCAGGGAACTGCTCTACCGTACCCAGTATAATCGGGGGCTGTGTTTTTTTGCCCTGGAGGACTTTGATGAAGCTGCGGCGGCCTTCCAGGCTGCCCTCCTCGTCGATGGCAGCCGATGGAATGCAAAGCGTAACCTAGAATTAAGTCTTCTTGCAAAGACTAAGAAGCATGGTTCCGCCGCTTCTGCAGGGGCTGTTGCAGCACAGAAACAGAGTGTGCCTAATCCGGTACTGTTGGAATATATTCGTCAGAAGGAGATAGATCGATGGAAGAGTCAGCAATCAAAAGGTACCGAGGAAGATTCCATCGATTATTAACCTCTGGGATAGTAAGCCTTTTTTTACTTTTCCCGGTGAGGTTTGCCATCGCCGAATCGACTCCCCAGGAGACGCCACCGGTCCTTGTACAACTGGAAAGTTCGGTCCTGCAATTGGAAAATCCCTGGACGCTCACCCTGCTTATTCACTATTCAGAGCCGGATAAGATTCATATTAACCTCCCGCCTCTTTCTGGAGTTCTCGTACTGGACCGGATTAAAACAGCGATCAGAACCATGGAGCAAGAACCCTGGACC
>Ga0208461_1001920_pt1 | contig 17802 bp, 23 predicted proteins | sample AD_JPNTR4_MetaG_FD_184448 | JGI IMG/M metagenome (GOLD analysis project Ga0208461, IMG submission 184448) | Active sludge microbial communities of municipal wastewater-treating anaerobic digesters from Japan - AD_JPNTR4_MetaG (SPAdes) (version 2) | ecosystem: Engineered > Bioreactor > Anaerobic... | reverse complement strand
ATTCTGATGAACAGGCACAAGATGCAGTAGGAAGTATTTTAACAGATAGTAGTGAGATAGATTTTACCTATAATGACACAACACCTAGTATTACAGCTTCAATTAAAGCAGGGAGTATTGATGAGACCAAACTAGACACTTCTGTAAATGCAAGTTTAGATCTGGCTGATAGTGCAATCCAATCAGAAGATTTGGCAACAGTAGCGACAACAGGTTCATACTCTGATTTATCAGGTACTCCAGACTTAACTACAAAATTAGACAAAGCAACTAATGTAACAGCAATAAATGATACTGGTATTGCTGATGGAGAGATAGCAGTATTCAATTTGACTAATAAGGATATAAGGACTTCAGATAAAACACTTCCTAGTGGGGCTGTAGTAGGCACAACTGATACACAGGCTCTAAGTAATAAGACCTTAACTTCTCCAGTAATAAACACAAGTATTAGTGGTACAGCAATTCTTGATGAGGACGACATGGCTTCAGATAGTAATACAAAACTAGCAACACAGCAAAGTATAAAGGCTTATGTGGACTCAAAGGGATACACTTGGAAAGGGGAGTGGGCTACTTCAACAGCTTATGCAGTAAATGATACAGTAGAATATGGGGGGAGTGGATATATATGTATAGTGGCTCACACTTCAGGAACATTCTCTACGGATTTAAGTGCTGGTAAGTGGGAAATGTTTGTAGAGGGTGTAAATGCTGATAGTATAGCTTCTACTATTCATGGAGCAACTGCCAAAACAACTCCAGTTGATGCTGATGAGGTAGGTTTAATAGATAGTGCCGCAAGTAATGTATTAAAGAAACTAACTTGGTCTAATATAAAAGCAACACTCAAATCTTATTTTGATTCAGTTACTACTACACTTACTAACAAAACATTATCAAGCCCACTATTTACTGGCACTATAGATGGTTGGATAAGTGCGGGAGAAACTTGGACTTATGCGAGTGCTGATGACCCTACATTTACTTTTACTATTAGTGGAGATAAAACAAGCAAGTATAGTGCAGGAATGAAGATTAAACTAACACAGACAACAGTTAAATACTTTATTATTACAGCAGTAAGTTATTCTTCTCCGAATACAACGATTACAGTTTATGGTGGAACAGACTATGATTTAGCTAACTCAGCAATTAGTGCTAATGCTTATTCAATGATGAGAACACCAGCAGGGTTTCCTATGAGTCCTGCGAAGTGGAGTGTAGAGTTAAAAGACACTACAAATAGAACACAAAGTTCTCCTGCCAACAATACTTGGTACAATCTTGGTTCTTTAAGTTTAACTATTCCCATTGGGGTGTGGAATGTCTTTTACAATGTTTGTGGTTATGTAGTTGGAACAACTGTTACATCTCAAAATATCAAAAGTACCTTGTCTACTGCGAATAATTCTGAGAGTGATGCTACTTGGACTACCTATATTTGGTGTTCTGGAGCAAGTGGAAAGCTAGGTATAATGGGGCTTATGTCAAAAGAGGGGGTTCTTACTATTACAGAAAAAGGTGTTTACTACTTAAATGCAATGAAGCCAGGTGCGACAGTAGCTTCTGATACTATAGGATTTTACAATGGAATGCATACTTGTATAATCCGAGCAACCTGTGCCTACCTTTAACTTAACTTAAAAGACAAATGAGAATAACAAAGACACATACAATATCATTTACACTAGGAGTTCTAACAACCTTGATTCTATTGTTTTTATTCAGGTGGCATATAATGGCTTTTTTAATTTGGGTATATCTTAGATAATGGCTTCGTAATATGGCAAGCATAAACCCAACACAAGATTATGATGCAATACATACACTAACATTCTCTAGTGCTAGTGGGACTTGCAATATAAGGCTATACAGAGGGTCTAGTAGTGCCTATACAGGGACAGTCTATTATAGGGCAGGGACTTCAGGAGCTTGGACTTCGCTTTCTGTCTCAGGAACTTCAACAACCTTTCCAGTAACCTCAACAACGATGCAGGTTGCCCATGATTGGAACAAAAGTGGAAAAAACTACATGACCCCATCCTTTTATAATCAAACTACCAATTTAACGGACATAAGTATTTCTCAAAAAGCAGTATTAAGTGGAACGGTTGGGAATTATTTTATGTATTACTATGCTTATGGTTGTACTTTCCTAACCTCTTTAGATGTCCCAGACACTTCGGGTATTACTAGTGTAGGAACTGATTTTATGTATTTCTACGCTGGTAACTGTACCAGTTTAACCTCTTTAGATGTCCCAGACACTTCGGGGTTTATTAGTGTAGGGAATCATTTTATGCGTTACTATGCTTCTGGTTGTAGTAATTTAACAAGTTTATCAGTACCAGACACTTCAGGGCTTACTAGTGTAGGAGATTCTTTTATGTCTGCCTATGCTTCTGGTTGTAGTAAGTTAACAAGTTTGTCAGTACCAGACACTTCAGGGCTTACTAGTGTAGGAGATTTTTTTATGTATTGCTATGCTTACAACTGTGCCAACCTAACCTCTTTAGGTGTTCCAGACACTTCAGGGCTTACTAGTGTAGGAATTAATTTTATGTCTGCCTATGCTTCTGGTTGTAGTAAGTTAATCTCCCTAGTCCTCCCTGCTGTAGGTTGGTTTGCAACACACGATATAGATTGGTCTGTACCTAGTGGTAGGCTTGGTTACTTAAAAGGTTATGCAAATAATGTAACAGACAGAGATAATTGGAGAGCATTAACAACTAGCACATCGCCCAATACTTTGTATATCAACTATATAAGAAGTGCTGATGATGTGATACTGCCACCGACACCTGTGGTGGGAGAGAAATACGCATTGCCTCCGTTTAGAAGGGCTTAATGGTATAATTATATATGAAGAGGGTATAGAGGATATGCTTTAGTTTAGTATAGGATTTATGGCTAGAAGTAAAAGAGTTATCCAAAAGTACATTGATTTTAGTGGAGGGTATCAAACATTCACTTCACCTTTACTTTTACAAGTAAACGAATCACCCTTTTTATATAATGTAGATATAAGCCGACCTGGGAAACTACAAAAGGCTAATGGATTTGCACAGCTTGGAAGCGGAGTGGGAAGTGGAGCTAATAGGGGAGTATATGCCTGGAATAAAGAAGATGGGACTAATGAGTTGTATCAAGTATATGGGAGTGATTTATACAAGTATTTTGGTAGTGCTAGTGGCTTTGTCTCAATAGGGAGTGGCTTTGGAACAGGTACAGCACCAGTAGAATGGGGAGTATCTTTTATCAATACAGGTACAGGAGTTGGTACAGGAGCAGAAACCTTTTTAGAAAGACTTTACATAACTCAAGGAATAGAGGGTGAGGTTAAGTATACCGATGGTACTAGCATGGGGACTTTGGCTAATGTGTACGCTAAGCACTTGGAAGTATACAAGGGAAGACTGTATCTAGGGAATGTTAAAAACGGCACTAAGACATATCCCTCCAGGGTGATATTTAGCGATGTAAGTAAAGACAGCTTCCCTGCTAACAACTTCTTTGATGATATTGGAGAAGCTATTGTAGGTCTTAAAGAGTATAGTGGTGCTTTGTTTGTATTTACACAAAACAAGGTCGCAGCATGGGATGAGTATTCACTAAGAGTTATTAACACAAACGGTGGCACTACTAACAAGGAAACAGTACAAGTAACAGAGGGTAGAATGCTTTGGTATAACCGAGGTGGAGTTTATATGTACGCAGGTGGAACAGAGGGTACTCTCATATCAAGACCAGTAGAGGATTGGCTTAATGTGGTTGTAAATGCAGAAGAAGTAACAGGGGGATTAGATTCTAGGGGTAGGTATTGTCTGTATATTGGAGATGTTACCTATGCTGGAACTTCTTACTCTGATGTTGTTTTACGATATGATGTTTTACTTAATGCTTGGGATGTTCTAATTACAAGACCATTCAAATATTGGACAAGAAATAAGGCTGGTGGTGTTTATGAAGTCTATACAACCAATCCTGATGGACAAGAGGTATGGCAGATTGACCTGGGTTATGCTCTAAATGGTTCGGCACAAGGGAGTGTGTATCAAACCCCTAAGTTGTTTGGATCACCTGAGAATGTAGAAGATATTAAGAATGCCTACGAGATACAGGTTGTATACAAACCTTCTAATGCGAGTGAGTATTTAACTGCTCAGTACAGAATAGGGGGAACTGGTAACTGGAGTGCTATTGAGGGTTCTTCTAACAATGTGAGTTTATCAGGTACTGATGAGATTAAGGTAGAAAGATTGATACTACCTCCAAAGGCTGCTGGTAAGTTTATAGAGTTAAAGCTAAGCCATAGCTCAAGTGGGGCTGGGTTTAACCTTTATGGATTGAATCTTATTTATGATGTAGAAGCAAAGGAGAATCACCAATGATTACTACACAAACAGCAGAGGATGTAAGAAACCAATTAGGGGCTTTTTTAACCAAGCCCTTACAGATTACTTCTGGGACACTAAGTACACAACAAACAAGCTCGGTAACTTCGGTTGGCGAGGGTGGAGTACAAGGGAAGTGGGTATTTGGTATTAATGGACAAATTATAGTACCAGACGGAACTAATAATAGGGTTTTAATTGGAAAGTTAAACTAATGTCAGATTATGGAATAAAAGTTAGTAGGACGGGTCTTGATGCGAATACTGCTAGTGATAAGCAGTTGGCATTTAGTTCGGAATGGCCACTTTTACCGATTGAAGCAGAGGGACAGGTTACTATAACAGTTCCTTCGGGTGGGGGTTATGTAACACAGGATATATTCACTCATAATCTTGGGTATGCACCAGTCTTTATTATAGACAGGATTAGTGGGAATCCTTTCTATTCCCCATTATGGGGATGGTGTAATGATGAGAAAATATGGTTTGAAGGGGCACTAGACGAAAGCATAACCCTTAGGTGGAGGATATTCAGAAGGGCAATAGAAACAAAATATGATGGCAAGAATGTAAATGTAATTGATTCCACAAAAACAGATGATTCAGACTACGGGATTTTAGTGTCCCTGCCCAATAAGAGTGTATATTCAAACGACAAGAGAGATTTTGGGGTTAGGAGTGATGTTAGACAACTGATGGTTGCTAAGAGTGATTATATTCTGGGGGATGTTGGTGGAATAGAAGGAACCCATCATCTTGGCTATAAGCCTATGTATCTAGCATATATTGGCCATTATGATTACAACCTAGGGGATTTTCTCCCAAATACATACAGAATGGCGTCTGAGGCTGACGATTTAAGCCTCCTTGTTACAGAATCTACTATTAAGATTGTGTTACATGGTTATCCTTGGCCTCCTATGGCTTATATATTATTTAGAGATACACTAAAAGCAGATGGCTAAAATATCGGTAGAAAATGATAAGATATTCAGAGTATCTTTACCTGGATATGATGTTAGCACAGCTACACCAGAGCAATGTGCCCTCCATAGTGGGTTTGATTATCCCAAGATAGAAGAACATCTTGAAGGATATGAGGTCATAACAATGCCAAGTAGCATACCCGAAGGAGCTAACACGGTATTAACAATAAACCATAATTATGGATATGTGCCCTCTTGGTTGGTGTATTTGGATGATATTGACAATAACATGAACACAGAGTTTGCAAGATTGCCTTTTACTCAAGCAATGCCTGTTGATTGGGAGTTCCGAGTAGACTCAACGACAACACAGTTAAAGATAGTCTTTTATTATGTAGATATTTGGGGGGTGGGCAACATGACGCCTACGGATTATCCAAACATACCTGGGAAGAGGTTTGGATTCAAGTGGCAAGTCTGGGTGAATGATTAGGATATGATATAATTATATATACGAGGAGGAGTCGCAGAGGAATAGAGGACAATAAATTGGTAAGCGTCATAAATGGCAGTATATATTGTTCAAAGAGGAGACACTCTTAGCGGAATTGCAAAGAAGTTAGGAATACCCAACTGGAGAACCTTATATGAGACTAATAAATCAGTCATAGGGAGTAATTACAACCAAATTAGACCAGGACAAAAACTTACCTATGGAAATTCAGCACCAGCAGCAACACCAGCACCAACCCCAGGTACGGGTGGTACACAAGCAGGAGAGGCCCAGCCAACAGATTTTTACAAGGTATTACCATGGGAACAGTATTTTAATCCAGAGTTAGTACAAGGGAGTGCAGAAGAGGCTTTTGCTAGATACTATGCACCAATAGCACAACAAAGACAAGAAGAATTAGAAGGTAGCATGGCCAATAGAGGTTTAATGAGGAGTGGAATAAGAGAGAAATCCTTACTAGACCTTTACAATCAAATGGGACAAGAACATCAAAAGGGTATAGAAGCCGACATATTACAACAGAAATCAATGGCTCAAGAAGACTATGCTAGAATGCAGGAGTTATACGAGAAAAGCTCAGGAAAACAGAAACCTGCAACTTCAACCTATACACCTTACAAAGTAGAAAGACCCAAAACAGACGCAGGTATTTATGGAAGTTCCTATATAGATTGGCTTAATAGGGCAATCAGGAAGTAATATTTATTATTAAATAAAATGGCAACAACAGCACAAAGATTAGCAGAATACGAGGAGTTATATAAAAAGGCTCAAGGGTATGACCCTAATAAGTTCCGGAATGACTTTGAGAGGGAATACAACGAGGCTGTAAACTACAATAAAGACTTAATTGAACAACAATCTGGTGCTTTAGGAGAACTACAAACTGTGGCCCCAACATTAAGGGAGAAGTACATGAACACCCTTATTTCCGACCCGACTGCCCAAATGGCCTTAATAGCTCAAGCTAGACAAGCCCCTATTACTCAATGGAGTACAGCCTCTAATCTACTTAATGCTAGGGGTCAAAGATACCAAGATATACTAGGCAAGGCCTTAGGAGCTTATCAGACTTCAGCTAATCAGGCTAATATAGCAGCAGAAAATGCTTGGAGATTGTATCAAGATGCCCTACAACAAGACCAGTTTAATAGACAATTAGCAGCAAGTAGGGCAGCCGCAGCTCGGCAAGAAGGAATCAACCTTGCAGACTGGCTTTCCCTAGCTGGACAAGGAGGTGGACAAGAAGGTGGACAGGAAACACAGCAAACGGCACAAGCAACCCCTAGCTACTGGCAGGCCTTAACAGAGGCTGCACAATGGCAACCTAAAAATCAGACGTTAGCGAATCTATATAACAAGTTTACAAATACAGTCGGAAAGTATGCATACGAGAATCCTTGGAATGTAGCGTACCCATTTTTAATACCAATAACAAAGGTTGTTAACTTATTTAAGAAGAAAAAATAATGGGAATAATAGCAGACATATTAAAAGGCGTATCAAAGCCGGGGAGAGATATAGCTGAGATAGGTAGGCTTTTAGCAGTAACTAGAAGTGCAGATCCTAGTATAAATAAAAAACTAAACACACTAGAAAAGAGACTAGAGGCACAAAAGAAGGTAGAAGAGTATAAACCGATGTTCCAATCTCAAGAGGAACAACTTGGAATGTTTTTAAGACCTGGGGAAACTGCTCTGAGGAATGCTGCGACAGTAGGTTCAATGATTGCTCCTGTTGGAATTGCTGGAAGCATAGCAAGTAGAGCAGGTGCAGGTGCATTAGGTGGTGCATTAGGAAGTTATGGTATGACACCAATAACCGAAGACGCAAGTTTGGGAAGAATACTCAGAGGTGCAGGACTTGGTGCTTTAGTCGGTGGAACTATTGGAGCAGTAGAAAAAGGAATCGCAGGAAGAGCTGCAAGAGGTGGAGAGTCAGGTCTTACAAAACTTGGAAAAGAAATGGAAAAAGGTGCCACAGGAATCAAAACTCCAAAAACACCACTTGGAAAGGATATGGCTATGCAGACTTTTGACGATGTAAAAAGAATAACAAATAAATATAAAGCAAATCCTGATATTACTGGAATAGGCAAAGCATACAAAGGGCTATCTAACGACCTTTCTAAATCTTTAAGGGCTAGTCAAGTTACAGCAAATGCAGACGACTTAGCACTAAATGCAGCACAAAATCTTGCAGACAATCTTGGTATAACAGACGATAAAGCATTGAGCCTTATACAGGCTACTTTAGAAAGGAGTGGTGCAAAGGGAACACTAAATGCACAGGGTCTTGCAAACTTAAAGAGTGCCACACAACCAGTAGCACTTAGAGTTCAAAAACTAATAGATACAGGGGGAAGTTTAACACCAGGGGCATACGCAGAGTATGCTCTTAATGGAGTTGCTGATGATATATTAAAAAACGGATTAGATGACGCAGGTAGAGCAATTTATCGAGACATGGCAATTCTTCATAAAGTTGCCCCAGATATTATAACCAAAGCAGACAAGGCAGGGCATATAACAGTAGCAAATATAAAAGTTCCAACAGCAGGGATACCACAAAAACTACAGGCGGCTGCTGGTAAGGGACTACAAACAATAGGCGGATTGCAGTTACCACAAGTCTCAGAAAAGGTTATGTCTACTCTTGGAACAGCAGGTATTTTTGGAACAAGGCTAGGACAAGCGATAGGATACGAAGGACAACCAATGGAACAACAGATGCAACAACCTCAACAATTACCACAGGGCGTAGATCAACAAGGGGTAAGTGCACTTAACCTTATGCTGGCTCAGGAAGTGTTAAATGGAAACATCTCCGCAACAGAAGCAAACGCAGTATTAAGTTTACTTGGAATGGATCAGGGTGGTGCAACTGGTAAAATGACAGAATCACAAAGAGATTACCAATTAGCAGCAGAAGCAATGGAACAGGCTTATGGTGTTCTTGAACAGGCAGGAGGTGCAGGGAAACTGGCAACCCTAGGTGGGAACATTGCTGGGTTCTTTGGGTCAACAAGTGCTAGCTCTGAGTATAGAGCAGCCCTAGATACAGCGACAGCCTTCCTTAGAAAGGCTTTAATAGGTTCAGGACAGAGCGAAGCTGAGTTAAAGAATCTTAACTTACCAAAGCCTACAGACGAGCCAGAGATTGCAAAACAAAAAATTATGACACTTATCCCTCTTCTTAGGGCAAGAGCGGGACTACAGCAATATTAAATCTAGTAACAAACTGCCATGCCAAAGGAACCACTAACCGAGAAGGAGATTAAAAAGATAATTCAATTAGAGATTAAGAGTTGTTTTGAACAACTTACTACTGATGTTAGAGAGATAAAACAAGCACTACTTGGAAATGATTACCAACGAGGGGGGCTTGTAGCTATTGTACAAAGTCACGAAGAGTATATAGAAAGAAACAAGATTACCAATGTTGCAGAAAGAGGACTAAAGGTAGTTCGATGGTATGAAGGATTAGCAGAGAAAAAAGGCTCTGATGGAAAAAGCGACTTGGAAAGATTAGAAGATGGTATTGATGCAATTCAAACAATTAGCACCATAAAGAAATGGGCAATCTTTTTTGGAATAACTAACATAGGGGCGATTATTGCACTAATCCTTGAGAAGTTCCTCAAATAGTATTCCGTTCACATTTTTTATTCACCCAGTAGGGTGGGGTAGGGTAGGGGTTGCGGTATATAGAAAATCCCTTTACAACGGTCTTTTCTAAAACATGGGTATATCCCCCTCTCGGAGTAGGGTAGGTAGTGGTATAATATAGAATAGGCTGTAATTAAGTTTTGATTACAAGTTTCTAACATGGCTAAATTACAAAAACCGTTAAACAAGCCAGAATTATGGATTACCCAAACCTACCACGGAGAGAAAACTAAATTGCCAGACACTCAATGTGCAGTAGATATTTCTGCCAATGTGGGAAATGAGGTAATAAGTGTTGTTGATGGTGTCATAGAGAAGGTGGATGTCGCTGGTGAATATGTATCAATTATTCCTGATGGAGGCAATTTTAGAATACTTAATGTTCATATCAATCTAATACCCGTGAAGATGGGGCAGAGGGTAAGGGTGGGTCAGGTGATTGGTCATATTGCACCAAACAAAGGGGGTTCTCACCTACATTTTGGTTTAAAATGGAAGAATCCAGCAAAACCAGCACCTTGCCCTATGGACTATTTTGACAGAAGTATAGTATTCAGAACAAAGTATGCGGATATTAAAAAAGAGTGGTTCATTGGTGAGAATATCAATTGGGCATTATTCAAAGATTTAAGCTATAATAATATCAATATGAGCTACAAAGTTGGAGATAAAATTGTATTTAGAGGAGTACAAAATATCAGAAAAGGAAGTGGGATAAAGTACGAAATAACAGGGACTACAAAGGTTGGAGATGTTTATACGATAGAGGGCGGACCACGAACTGCTGATGGATACACTTGGTGGGATTTGAAAGGTGCAGATTGGATAGCAGATGTTGGGAAAATGGAGATTTACACACCCCCCGTACAACCGCCTGTAGTGCCTCCAGAAACAACGGAGTGTAAAAAAGAGGTAATCAGACTGCAGAACGAAATAGACAGTCTAAAGGCCAGTACAACTCTTCTAGATAGCAAGTTGAGGGAGAGTCAAGAGGAGAGGAAGAGATTAGAGGGTCTTTTAGAAGCAGAGAAAATCGAGTTCAAAGAATTAGGGGAAAGGTATAAAGATTTAGAAGAGAAGAGGAAGAGATTAGAGGGAGAGAAGAATGAAGCCGTGAGGCTACTAAATGAGTATAAGAATGGCAGGTTTGTTTGGATAGTGGATTTTTTGGAGAAATTATTTCCTAAGAAATAAAAGTATCCGTTAAGTTATTAGGATTGTTGTTATCGAACAATTCAAGAGTGTTCAAACAATTAGAGATATTTTAGAGAGTAAACGGAAGAAAATGGAAATATTGATAAACATATTATTTTTAGTTGGGAGTATTTCTATTTTGTGCGGATTCATACTTAAATTATTATTACATTTGTAATGCAAGATTATATTACAGGGAATACAGTAATATTAGGAGTCATTGGTTTTTTTGCTCCTTTTATTATTCCTTTCGTGTTTGGGTTCATAGAAAGAATCACAAAGAAGGTGCTTACACCTGTTACTAAGAAGTTGATTGTACTGATTATATCAGGACTAACTGCAATGATAACTGTTGCTGTCAATTTTACTTGGACAGGTAGTTTCTCAGAAGATATAGGAAAGTTTATTCTTATGTTTACGGTTGATGGTGCAGTATTCTTGGGAATGCTTAATACGGTATATACACATATAGTACAGTTATTCCCCGAAATCGACCAGAGGCTTGAATCACTCGCTGGAATAAGTAAAGCAAAAATCAAAAGAGAGGACCAATAGTTAAAATAAATATCCCTAGTGCCATGACGCCAGAAAACAAGGAGAGAGAGGGTTTGTATACTTCAGGGGATGAGAATAGTTTTGAGTCGATTAAAGATATTAGAATAAAACAACTTGGAAAGGGTGAGGTGAGTATAAGCTATCCTGATAGATTTATTACAGAATTGACCTTTGATGAGCTTCATGGGGAAATGGTAAGAAGATCTGAACTTAGACAACTTGTAGAGAACAAAGAATATAATACAAGAATAGAGATAGAGACTGATAGCCCTATTGCTATCGGCTGGTTTGCAGATACGCATATAGCGGGTCAAGATGTAGACTATGAGCGATTAAGATGGGAAGTAGAAGAGATTAAGAATAACCCTTACATGAGAGTCTTTTTGGGAGGCGACCTGACAGACGGATTCTGTTGGAACCCAGCACAGTTTAGTGATATAGCCAATCTTAATGAGCAAGACCTATACCTACATAAAATGCTTGAGTATATGGGGTATGACAAGATACTGGGGGGGGTAATGGGGAGTCATGAGAAATGGTCAAGAAGAACAGGGCTAGATTCTTACAGTGATATTAGAAAGAATATACCAATCTTTGATGGAACAGGAACAGTAGAATTAGTAATAAATGGCATTACCTATACAGGAGCTATCTTACACGAAGCAAAAGGAAATAGTTATTTTAACCCTAATCATGCACAAAAAAGATTTATCATGGAGAATGAGGGCTACGACTTTGTAATGACAGCCCATACTCACGCAGGTGCAGAACAATCTCAAATAAGACAGACCGCAAAGGGTAGTAAAAAGGTTGTCTTCTTGTCCGGTAAGACATTCAAGAGAACTGATGACTTCTTAGATACAAAAGGATTTAAGAGAAAAGAAGGTGAAGCCTTAGGAACTAACTGGATATTGTTCAACCACAAACAGAAAATGATGATACCTCTATCAAGTACAGCAGAAGTATTAGAAATTATGGGGAGTATTTAGTGATATAGTTCGTTAAAAATCCAACTAGAGGAGGTGTGATGTGTCCAAGAAGGCGAAGTTTGACTGGAAGCACGAGATTAAGGTATTGCAAGGGTATGTATGTCCCGTATGTGGATTAAAAGGTACAGATAGTACACTCCAGATACACCATTGTAAAAACAAATGTAGAGGTGGCAACAATTCAACAATCAACTGTGTAGCGGTTCACTCAAAGTGCCACAAGCTCATCCATGAGAAGCATGGGAACGATTATTACGACCCAAGGCAAGGCTAGTTGGTAGAGAGAGGGTATTGTATATATCCATTTTGGTATGAATATCCTCTCTTTTAGTTTTGTAAACTTAATTGTAAAGATAATTGACATGGTAAAGAGAACTAAATGCGAGGTGTACAGCAGAATTGTAGGATACATAAGACCTATTGCACAATGGAATATTGGAAAACAAGCAGAATGGTCAGATAGAAAAATGTTCAAAATAAAGAATATATGATATAGTAATTCTAAGGCTTTTAACTAAATTTAGTTGAAGCCCCAATCTGATATAGCAGTCCCCAGAAATGGGGATTGTTTTTATAGTCCTATAAAGAACTACTACATCCCCCTTGACAACCACTATTTACTAGGTGTAAATTAGAAGTATGAGGAGAAGCACCAAGCAAAACTGCACAGAATTAGATATTTATACAGGGGGGTTGGTTTCCTTGCTTGGTCGCCAACTCTCCTGTATAACTATTTAATTTTAAGACCAGGCAAATATGCAAGAGATAATCTGTCCAAAAGAGGGAAATGCCTACTCAGTAGCCGAGGTAGAAGAAGTGGATACCGAAGAAATTGAGGGGATAACAGGGAACAATAAACTCCTATTCAAACCCGAGTTTATTCCATTCTACCTAAACGAAGTAAAGAAGTATAACTTTTCTAACACAGAAGGACTTGTCTATGGGTTTATAAGGTTTTATTTAAAAAATAATCCTAATGGAAAGTTCTATTTTACTAACGATCAACTCGCTTATATGCTAGATGTTTCTTCAAGTACGATTTCTAACTCAATAGTTAAAGTCTGCAATTGTGGAGAATTTAAAGTTTCTTACAAAGTAAAAGCAAATGGTGGCACATTCCGACTCTTAGAAAGTTCAGAGTCCGACTCTGAGAAAGTTAAGAGTGAGACTCTGAGAAAGTTAAGAGCAAATAATAATAAGATAAAAGAGAATAGTATAAACACACCTAGGGAGGCTGTGGGGGACAAGCCCCAGAGTTATGGTAGTCCTGACATTACAAAGCTACAGAACTTCCTAAAGGAACACTACCCTATACCGCTGGAGGGAATTACAGATAGAAGAAGACTACACAATGTTATACAGGTTCTAACTAAGAGAAAGAACCAAGACGAGTGGATGGATGATGACTGGAGAAAGAACTTCAATACCTTTATCAATCTGTATATTCCAAACACTAAAGAGGATTACTATGCTAGAAGTGTGAATAAGCTACTAGATAAAATTAAACTCTGGAGAGAGTATCGGGGTAAATTAAATTAAATTAAGTTATATATATTTATGGAAGAACAAAAAGGGGAAATGTTAGTAAGCACAGATCTAGGGTTAATCAGCAAGGAGAATGTCAACTGGTTATACTCTCAAAGGGTGCTAGGTAGAAAGGGACAGATATTAGCAACAATGGTTCCTGGTATATCTCAAAAGTTAGTTTATCTCTATTCCTATTTAAGACTTCTAGTTGATGACATTAAGAGTGAAGCCCCTACACTGCCGCGTGGGGTAACCTTAGACCTTAACGATTGTCTAACAATAGCAAGAACAGGAAGACTAGAGAAACCCTATACTTTAGAGGGGCAAGAGTTTAAGTATATTGTTAATCACTCGGTTGTAGAAGATATACAAAGAGCTGGGAAAGAAGCCTTTATTAAAAATCAACCTAAGACTAATTCTAAGTATGATATTTTAGATGACTAATAAAATGGAACTAAGCGAACAACAAAAACTAAGTTTTAGAAAGACATCGGAGTATCAGCAAATGAAGAGTATGCTTCCAGCTTGTGATGAGATATACAAACTTGTATTTAATGCCACAGAGATTAAAAGAACTCAAGACTCAGCCCTAGATATGGACTTGGGAATAGATGTTATTCTCACCCTCCCTAGTGGATCAATTCTAACAGGTCAAGAGAAAGCCCTAAGTCATCAGTTTGAACACCACAACACCTTTACAATGGAGTTCTATCAGAACAGAGACACCAAAGAAAAGGGAGAATTCTTTAAGATTAAAAGTCAGTTCTACCTATCAGGATACATCAATGAGCAACAGAATGCTTATACCTCTTGGCATATAATCAACCTTTGCAATCTAATCCAGTGGCTAGGAAAATACCCAACAAGTCAATTAGAGAAAAAGACCATACCCTCTACAGGATATGCTTCATTTATTGCTATACCTTACAAGAATATACCAGCAGAGTGCATTCTTGCTAAAAGTGAATAATATTACAGGCTATTGACAATATATGATAAAAGGTATAATATAGATAATATATAAATTAAACTACCTAAAAATATATGGTAAATATACACACAGTTCTTAACAAGAGGGGTCATGGGGCCGTTCTTGATTTAAGAGAGATCGGCGTGGGCGATACGAGTTATGTTCTTTTGACCACAGGGAGTGGAGATTCAAAAGACACAAAGGCGATAATTGAGGTTTGCAAGACTGTCAAAGCAAAGCAGTTGTTTAACAGTTTGTTGAACATCTTGATTACAAATGATTATAAATTGATTAAGGCTTAATAGAATGAATATACAAAAAGAGTTTATACAAAACATACAAGGAAAGGACTTCGTGAAGTACGAGGGATTGCTTAATCTCTTCCACGAGAACGGTGGCAAGGAGATACACACAGAGTTGGTACAGTCCGAGCTTAAAGGGGAGACATTCTTTATATTCAAAGCAGTAGTATCTGGAACAAAGGGAACTTTTGAAGGATATGGAGATGCTTGTAAGGGAAATGTTAATCCAATGATTGTAAAGCACATGATGAGAATGGCAGAGACAAGAGCCAAGGCAAGAGCATTAAGAGATTACAACAATATTGGAATGGCTGCGGCTGAGGAGTTAGATTAATTTAACTTTAGAGGATATTAAAATGTTTGAAGATATAAAAAGCGGAACAGTAGTAAATGGAGTTAAAGTTCTACATGAGCAACCTAAGTCGGCATATCAGAAGTTGCTAAGTTATGGAATAGGAGAGCAAATGAGAGAATTGACCAAGCAAAAGATAACTCCTAAGCAACAAATGGAAAAGGAGTTGCTAGTTAAAAGAATGAGAAACGAGTATAGAGATTATTTAGCAACTAAGTAAAATGGAAAAGAAGATACAGAAGATAAAGAGAGAAGCACAGATAGAAGTTCTAACTGATATATTCCAAACCTGCTATCAAGAAGATAGTAGGACCTTGGAGTTAGTAGAAGATAAATTATCTAAATTAAAAGAAAATAAAGATGAAGACAATAAACATAAAAAGTAGAGTAAACAAGATAGGAAAGAAAATAATGAGCATTGATCTAATAGATGGGCAAGGAAGAGGAGTAAGTATAATACGAAGATTGATAATCCTATTACTACTTCTTTTCTCCCTGTATGTTCTGATAGACTTACTAATACACAAAGGGTTTCTAACTACTAACGAACAGAGGCAACTTAACCAGGCAATCCAACAGCCCCTACCAAGCCCTGTGATAGCCCTAGAACAAACAGAAGATACCAAGGTGGACAGTCAGACCACCGAGGATATACAAAAGGTTAAAACCCCCTTACAGCCCCTTGGTAAAATTGAAGAGTATATTATCGCCTATGGTGGGAGATATGACAGTGAATATTTAGCAAGTTTAAGGAAGTATTGTAGTGAAGATACATTGAAGTTAGTAATAGCAATTAGTGTAGCAGAAACAGGAATGGGTAAGGCAAGAATGGACAAGAATACTAACTGGTATGGATACTTTTATGGGGGAGACAGACAGTACGATCCTGATATGGAGACAATGAGTAGGGTTATTTGTAATGGAATAAGTAAGTATTACTCGGATGTGGCAACCAATTATGACAGGGCTTTTACCTATACAGGTGGAGATAATACTAAGACTTGGATGGGTAATGTAAACGAGGCTTTGAGTGAGATGAGGTAGTTCTTTATATTGTCGGATTTGTCGGCATTCTGGAGCCTGAGAGGGTTGTCTGGGGTGTCCGAGAAATCTGATAACTAGGGTGGGGCTTTTACGGGTAGTTTTGGCCTCACCTTAGCAGATAGTTAATTTTAGTAGAAGAATAACAATGGTTATAGATAAAAAGTTCAAGGGGTTAGTTAAGGAAGATTTTAGATATGTGTTTAATGGGGACATAGAAACGACTGAATTTTTAGAGGTAGATTTAGATATGGGGTTGTTTGTAACTGGGTCTATTGAAGCAGGTGAGTTTATTGAAGCAGGTGAGTTTATTGAAGCAGGTGAGTTTATTGAAGCAGGTGAGTATATTAACGCAGGTGAGTATATTAACGCAGGTTGGTCTATTGAAGCAGGTGAGTTTATTGAAGCAGGTGAGTCTATTAAAGCAGGTGAGTATATTAACGCAGGTGAGTATATTAACGCAGGTTGGTATGTTGACGCAGGTGGGTCTATTGAAGCAGGTGAGTTTATTGAAGCAGGTGAGTTTATTGAAGCAGGTGAGTTTATTGAAGCAGGTGAGTATATTAACGCAGGTGAGTATATTAACGCAGGTTGGTCTATTAAAGCAGGTGAGTTTATTGAAGCAGGTGAGTATATTAAAGCAGGTGGGTCTATTGAAGCAGGTGAGTATATTAAAGCAGGTGGGTCTATTGAAGCAGGTGGGTCATCTGGAATAGTGGCTGGACTGTCAATTACCTGTAAAGGCACACTATCGTTTGGATTAAAAGCATTTGCAGGGATTTGTAGTTGGAGAGAAGTAACAGAAGAAGAAAAGACCATTACCTGTGGGAAGTTGGAGGGTGGAGTAGTTGAGTATGGGATATTGAAGGAAACAGGACTTGAAGAGGATAGGAAGATAGAATTAAGTATGGACGAGATAGCCCAGAAGTTTGGAGTAGATGTAAAGGATTTGAAGATTAAAAAAGATTAGTTAAATTAAGTTATATATAAGATGGTACATAAGGAAGATTTGTTAGAGATGTTTATTACATACGATTTAGAAGATTTATATGGGGACTTCTCTGACGATGGAGATGGGGAACTAGAATTAACAGAGAAAGGAAATGAGGTCGCAACAACACTGATTAAACTTGTAGAACAAGAAATAGATAGAGCTAGGGAAGAGGGTAGGAAAGAGAGGACTGATGAGTTAAAACAGGCATTCCATGAAGTTTTCTACAAGTCTGGGGAACTGTGGTTTGATTACATATTTGAAGATGGTGATACAAAAGCAGAGCAAGAAGCTAAGGCTGTAGTAGAGGATTATTGGGACGAAATAATTTCTAAATTAAGAACAAAGTAATATGAAGAAAAAAATAGAGAAGATAC
>Ga0208461_1001919_pt1 | contig 17811 bp, 10 predicted proteins | sample AD_JPNTR4_MetaG_FD_184448 | JGI IMG/M metagenome (GOLD analysis project Ga0208461, IMG submission 184448) | Active sludge microbial communities of municipal wastewater-treating anaerobic digesters from Japan - AD_JPNTR4_MetaG (SPAdes) (version 2) | ecosystem: Engineered > Bioreactor > Anaerobic... | reverse complement strand
GTTTTTGCCTCATTTCCTGATCAGGTTATCATTTGCCGAATCTCAACGAGCAAACCCGGTAAAATCAATTTTACTGCTTCAATGAATCATCCTGGCACAGTAAATATTTTCACTGAGGGAAATGATATATTGATTATGTCTGGAATAACGAGCGATTGCGATTCGATAAAGGGCGAAGTAAAATTTCAGGTACAGGTAAAAGTAACTACAGAAAGCGGCTCAATTGAGGCATCTCAAAACAACCTAACTGTAAACAATGCAGATATTGCTACAATCTATATTTCAATGGCATCGAGTTTTAAAAATTACAGCGATATTAGCGAAAATGCTGGCGAGAAAGCACACTCGTATCTTCGAAACGCCTTGGGAAAAAATTACAAACAAGCGTTAGAAAATCATATTGCTGATTATCAGCGCTATTTTAAGCGAGTCAGTATTAATTTAGGAGTAACCGATTCTATAAAAAATCCGACCGATATTCGGATTGAACAATTTGCCAAAAGTAACGACCCGCAATTGGTTGCATTGTGTTTTCAGTTTGGTCGTTACTTGCTGATTTCTTCATCACGCCCTGGGACTCAGCCTGCTAATCTGCAGGGAATTTGGAACAACCAGCTTTACCCACCCTGGGATAGTAAATACACAGTGAATATAAACACAGAGATGAACTATTGGCTTTCTGAGCCAACCAATCTCAGCGAAATGAATGAGCCGCTAGTTCAGATGATAAAAGAACTCTCTAAAACAGGAAAGCAGACTGCAAAAAGTATGTATGGTGCGGAAGGGTGGGTATTGCATCATAATACAGATATTTGGCGTATTTGCGGACCGGTAGATGGTGCGTTTTGGGGAATGTGGCCAATGGGCAGTGCTTGGCTTTGTCAACATTTATTTGAGAAGTACGAATACAACGGCGATAAAGAATATCTTAAATCAATCTATCCGGCAATGAAAGGAGCAGTAGAATTCTATCTTGACTTTTTAGTTGAAGAACCCCAATACAAATGGTTGGTGGTCTGTCCATCGGTTTCTCCGGAAAATGCGCCTTCCTGTCATCCGGAATTTTCAATTACAGCTGGGACAACTATGGACAATCAGCTCCTTTTTGATTTATTTACTAAAACAATTAAGGTGGCGGAAATTCTCAACACTGACAAAGAATTTGTCATAAAAATAAAAGAAACCTTGCATCAATTGCCGCCAATGCAAATTGGCAGGTGGGGGCAGTTGCAAGAATGGATGCAGGATTGGGATGATCCTGAAGACCACCATCGCCATGTTTCGCATTTGTATGGCCTATATCCATCCAATCAAATATCGCCCTATCGAACACCGGAATTATTTTCAGCCGCCAAAACTTCTTTATTAGCTCGCGGCGATGAATCCACCGGTTGGTCAATGGGGTGGAAAGTGAACTTATGGGCTCGCCTCCTTGATGGCGATCATGCTTTGAAACTGATTACCAATCAATTATCTCCATCAATCCAACCAGATGGAAGCCAAAAAGGCGGGACATATCCAAATCTGTTCGACGCTCATCCACCTTTTCAAATTGATGGAAATTTTGGATTTACGGCAGGCGTTGTGGAAATGATTGTACAAAGCTATAATGGCTTTATCTTTCCATTGCCGGCATTACCTGAAATTTGGAAAAGCGGAAGTATTACCGGTATTCGTTTACGCGGAGGATTTGAAATTGTGAGATTAGAATGGCAAAATGGTAAAATTTCCACGTTAACTATAAAATCAAACTTAGGCGGTAATTGTAGAATAAGAAGCTACGATAAGCTTATTCCTGTGGGCAATTTTAAACTTGAAGAAGCAAAAGGGGAAAATCCCAACCCATTTTATGCTATATCTCAAGTAAAGGAACCTTTGATTTCTCCTGATGCGAATATTATTCCTGATGAACTTCGCAAAAGTCATCTGTATGATTTTAATACTAAAGCTGGAAAGGAATACACTTTGATCTTATTAGAGTAATGATTAAAATTTATGAAAGGAATTTTTCTGAAAAAGTTTACCATCCGATTAGCGTTTAGAGAATTAAAACTAGTATTAATGATAGATTTAATAAATGTATATCTCTGGTAGTATTTATATTAGTCCAATTTTAATGTAAAAGTGAGAGGAAAATGAGTAATAACGGTATTTTTTTAAGGATTCTCCATATTTGTAGCGTTTTGATCCTTTTGATTCAATCGTCGGTTATTTCTCAAGTCATACTTGATCCAGATGCCGTAGTTGAAGAGATAGTTTCTGGAATTCAGCAACCGGAAGGACCGGTTTGGAGAGAAGGCCTCGGTTTATTATTTTCTGATATTAAGGGAAATAAGATTTATAAATGGACCTCCGAAAAAGGCAAAGAAGTTTATTTAGATCCTTCTTATAACACCAATGGATTAGCTTATGATTTGGAAGGTCGCCTTGTAGCCGGACAGATGGGGCTTAGAAGAGTTGTTCGTTTTGAAAAAGATGGCTCGCAAACATCGCTGGCAGATAGTTATGATGGAAAGAAATTAAACAGTCCAAATGATTTGGTTATTAAATCTGATGGCGCGATTTTCTTCACCGATCCAGATTTTAATATCCCATTGGGAGAAAGCAAGGAACTCAGTTTCAATGGAATTTATAGAATCAGTCCCTCTGGTGTTCTTCAACTTCTGACGTCGTCATTGACTTTGCCTAATGGTATCTGCTTTTCCCCTGATGAATCTAAACTCTATGTCAATGATTCCCAAGTACATAAAATTTATGTATGGGATGTGGTTGATGATTCTACCATAACCAATGAAAAACTATTATATACTATTCCCGTACCATTCGGTTATGCGGACGGGATGAAAATTGATGTAGATGGTAATATTTATTGCACCTGCTCGTCTTATGTTTGGGTTATTTCTCCTGAGGGCGAATTAATTGGGAAAATTGCTTTACCATCGAATGTTTCCGCTTCAAATTGTGCCTGGGGTGATGATGACAATAGGACATTATTTATTACTGCGGGTAATTCGGTTTATAGAGTGCGTCCGTTTGTTACTTCAATCAATAAAGAAGACTCGAGTTTACCTAATAGTTTTGGACTTTCTCAGAATTATCCTAATCCCTTTAATCCGACTACAAAAATTACTTATTCAATCCCAATCACTTCAAATGTAATGATAACGGTTTATGATGTGTCGGGAAAAGAAGTAGTGACGATAGAGGATTGTCAGAAAAAAGCCGGGACTTATACTCTATTGTTCAATGCTGAGAAATTAGCGAGTGGAGTATATTACTACAATCTTACCGCGAATGAATTTTCATCCACCAAAAAATTTGTGATATTAAAATAGTTTTAGGTAGTCATTTGAGATTATTAATTAAAAAATATAACCAATTAATAGGAGCGTAAGCATGGGGAAATTAATCAAAAAGTCACTACTAATAGTGGTGGTATTGAGTTTAATGAGTAGTACTATTTTGTACTCCCAGAATATCACAGTAAATGCCGGTAAACCTCAAATTATTAACTGGGAAGTAACTCATACAGCCCAACTCGAAGGAAGTGTGTCTCCCAGCAAAGTAAAAGTGGAATGGACTTGCCCTCAGAATTCTCAGGTCACTTTCAAAAATGCATCCAATCCCGTTACAGAAGTTACATTCCCTCGACCCGGTTATTATTTATTAGTTCTATCGGCGAAAGTAAAAGGTAAAGAATCGCCAAGCAGTTCCGTGATTGTAAATGTCTTCCGACCAAATTCTTATGAGGAAAGACTTTCCGACCTTATCGGCTTAATGACAGTTGATGAAAAGATTAGGCAACTTACCAATCAATCGGATCCAATTCCGCGATTGGGAGTCCCACGATACAATTATTGGAATGAAGCTCTACATGGAGTTCTCATCAGCGGCGCAACTTCTTTTCCCCAAGCCGTTGCACTGGGAGCTACCTGGGATCCCGAACTTGTCCATCGCGTCGCTACTGCGATTTCCGACGAAGCGCGAGTTTTTAATGTTGTCGAGGGGAAAGGTCTAACGTACTGGAGTCCTACGATTAATATTGCCCGCGATCCACGCTGGGGTCGCAACGAAGAATCCTACAGTGAAGATCCATACCTTCTCTCTCGGATGGGTGTGGCGTTCGTTCAAGGTATGCAAGGGAACGATCCTTACTATTTGAAAACGGTTTCGACGCCCAAACATTTTATGGCAAATAATGAAGAAGAACGCCGCCATACCGGTTCTTCCGATGTTGATATGCGCAGTATGTTTGAATATTATCTACCGGCATTCCATCAAGCTGTGGTAGAAGGCAAAGCTTATTCTATTATGGGAGCTTATAATGAATTGAATCACGTGCCGTGCAATGCAAATATGTTTTTACTGACCGACCTATTAAGACGCACGTGGGGTTTTGAAGGTTATGTAGTAACTGATTGCGGCGCTGTTAATGACATGTTATTTGGGCATCATTTCTTCGAAACAGGCGCCGAAGCCGTTGCAAGAAGTATCCGCGCCGGTTGCGATATGAGCTGTGGACAGGAATATCGTGAATACCTGTATGGAGCTCTCGATCTCGGATTATTGGAAGAAAAGGACCTTGATAGCGCTTTAACGAGAGTTCTCTCGGCGCGATTCAGGTTAGGTGAATTCGATCCGCCGGAAAGTGTACCGTATAGTTCAATTCCAATAGAGAGACTCGATTGCCAAGAGCATCGCGAGTTGGCACTTGAAGCTGCACAGAAAGCCATTGTGCTCCTCAAGAACGATGGCATATTACCATTAGATAAAAAGCAAATAAAATCGATAGCCGTTATCGGTCCTAATGCGGCAGAAGCCCAGCTTGGTATTTACAGTGGTTTTCCTAATATTCGAGTAAGTCCGCTCGAAGGTATAAAAGATAAAGCTGCCGAGCGGGGCATTAAAGTTGAATATGCTAAGGGATGCGACATCGGTGGTGGATTGCTAAGCGTTATTGAACCACAATATTTCACTAAAGTCGAAGGAACCAGTAAAACCGGAATGAAGGGTGAGTATTTTGATAATATGGAACTGTCCGGTAAACCGGTTATAACCAGAATAGATTCGACGATTGATTTTAGTTTTGGCACTAACTCGCCTGCCCCGGGTCTTCCCAAAGATCAATTTTCCGTACGGTGGACTGGTAAAATCATCCCGCCGGATACGATTTATCATCTTGGAACAAGCTGTGATGATGGTTCACGACTTTACCTTGACGGGAAATTATTAATTGACGATTGGTCTGACCATGGTGAGAAACCTATTGGAGAAGAAGTCAAACTAATACCTGGCCAGGAATATGAGGTAATAGTAGAATATTATGATAATGCTCTTGGCGCCACGGCGAGATTAACCTGGGATCTAAATCAAAAAGATTTTAGTTCAGCGAAAAAGGTTGCGGCAAAAAATGATGTCGTAATTCTTATGCTCGGAATTTCGCCGGGACTTTCTCAGGAAGAACTCGACCGCAAAGAAATCGAATTGCCTCAGGTTCAAAGGGATTTAATCAACGAAGTTGCATCGGTCAATCCAAATGTTGTCATCGTCCTTGTTAATGGTGGGCCTCTTGCTCTTGCTGGTTGTGAAAACAAAGCAAAAGCAATCGTTGAAGCATGGTATGGAGGAGAGTACGGCGGCAAAGCAATTGCAGATGTTCTTTTTGGCGATGTAAATCCAGGCGGTAAACTCCCAGAAACTTTCTATGCATCTACTCAGCAATTGCCACCGATGTCCGATTATGATCTTATCAATCATCCGCGCACGTATATGTATTTGAATCAGCCTGTTCTTTTCCCATTTGGGCACGGCCTTTCCTACACACAATTTGAATACAGCAATCTAAAGGTAAACTCCGAGGCAATAAAGAGCGATGGCGTGGTGGAAATTCAGACAACGATTAAGAACACTGGTAAAATGAAAGGCGATGAAGTTGTCCAGGTTTATGCCCATTATATGGATGCAACGATGACAGTACCGATCAATCAATTGAAACGATTCCAAAGAATTACACTGAATCCCGGCGAGAGTAAAGTTCTCACCTTCAAAATTCCAGCCTCTGAATTTTCATTCTATGACACGGGAATAAACAATCTGAAGATAGCCGAAGGAAGGTGGGAACTTCAAGTTGGCAGTTCATCAAAAGATATCCGTTTGAAAGAGGTGTTCACAATTGAATAGCAATGCTCTTCTATGCTGATAATAGAATTAATAGACAATCTAACTCTATCTCGGTAAAATGAAAGCATGGAATTTTATAAATTAACAAATTCAAGGGTAATATTATGAAACAGCTATTTTCCCCCATTGTTGCTTTATGTGTTTTTAGTATGCTTGTTTATGCACAAAGTCCTGTTAAATATCCTCCTCAGGGCTTTGATAGTTTACGAGTAAATATTCCACATGGTAAAATTGATTCGGTCTTATATGAATCCAAAACAGTTGGCACAAAACGTAAAGCTATGATTTATACACCTCCAGGATATTCAAAGAATAATACATACCCTGTGCTTTATCTTTTGCACGGAATAGGTGGTGACGAAACCGAATGGCTAAGAGGTGGCCAACCTCAAGTAATTTTCGATAATCTTTATGCAGAAAACAAAATTGAGCCTATGATTGTGGTTATGCCCAATGGCAGAGCTATGAAAGATGACCGAGCCGAAGGTAATATTATGGAACCTGAAAAAGTTCAGGCTTTTGAAACTTTTGAGAAAGATTTGCTCAACGATTTAATCCCTTTTATCGAAAAAAAATATCCTGTATTTAAGGATAGAGAGCACAGAGCTATTGCAGGACTTTCGATGGGTGGAGGACAGGCATTGAATTTTGGGTTGGGCAATCTCGATAAATTTGCATGGATTGGAGCTTTTTCAGCAGCACCCAATACAAAAGCTCCAGAAGTGCTGATACCAAATCCTGAAGAAGCCAAAAAGAAACTAAAATTACTCTGGATATCCTGTGGCGACAATGATAATCTGATAATGTTCAGTCAGCGTACGCATGAGTATTTACAGGCAAACGGCATTCCCCATATTTACTACATTATGCCAGGTGGGCACGATTTCAATGTATGGAAAAGTTCGTTGTACCTTTTTTCTCAATTTCTTTTTAAACCTGTTGATACTTCGGTGTTTCCTAAATTTACTATACTTGGTACACCAGCACCTACGAATGTTCGAGGTGCAAAATATCCACAGATATTCCCCGATAATAGTGTAAAATTTAGAATCAAAGCTCCTGAGGCACAAAAGATTCAAATCGATCTGGGGAAAAAATATGATCTGGTAAAGGACTCTGCAGGATTCTGGGAAGTTACTACGGATCCTATAAGTGAAGGTTTTCATTACTATTCGCTATTGATTGATGGTGTTGCGGTTGCTGATCCTGCAAGTGAGACTTTTTATGGAATGGGACGAATGGCAAGCGGTATTGAAATGCCAATAAAAGGAGAAAATTATTATGCTGTAAAAGATGTACCGCACGGAGAAATAAGAATTAAACGGTACTTTTCAACGGTATTTAATAAATGGAGACAATTTTATATTTACACTCCACCTGGCTATGACGAAAATATTTCTGAAAAATATCCTGTTCTCTATATTTTGCATGGTGGAGGTGAAGATGAGAGAGGCTGGGCAAATCAGGGGAAAGCAGATTTGATCCTTGATAATCTTATTGCTCAGAAAAAAGCCATGCCAATGATTATTGTTATGCCCGATGGAAACGTAGAGTCGATGGGGATATTTGGCGAAATAACATTAAAAATGTTTGAAGCGGAATTGAAAAATTGTATCATACCGTTTGTTGAAAAAAATTACCGTGCAAAGACTGATTCCAGAAATCGTGCACTTGCAGGCTTATCAATGGGCGGCATACAGACCCTTTATGTCGGTGTTAATAATTCAAATTTGTTTTCATATCTTGGCGTTTTCAGTAGTGGCTGGATACAACCCATGCAAAAGGATCTGGCAGACGCACAATATAATTTTATGGCAAAAAATACTGATATGCTCAACAGCAATATCAAACTTTTCTGGATTTCAATGGGAGGAAAGGAGGATATAGCATATAATAATTGTCAGCTGATGCTTGCAAAATTTAATGAGATGAAAATCAAATATGTTTACAGCGAATATCCAGGAGGACATACCTGGCCCGTGTGGCGGAACAATTTGTATAACTTGGCACAATTGCTCTTTAAATGATTAAAGATATAAAACGATGAGTAATACAAAATTTTTTTATTGGATCCTATTTATATTGGCTATTTCTAATAATACCTTAAAAGCGGAAATAGTTACGATTAAAAGTCCAAATCAGAAAATTACTGTTTCTTTTTGGTGCACTCCTGCTGGAGAGCCGGTGTATTCTGTTTCCCTTTCGGGGTCAATTGTTTTGAAACAATCACAATTGGGAATTATTCGAAGCGATGAAGATTTTTCGAAAATGCTTTCCATTGATTCTGTATCGAACGAAAGTGTTGTTTCTGATGAATATACTCTATTATATGGCAAGCGATTAAAATGTCACTACCTGTGTCACAAGCGGATTTTTTATTTAAAAAATGCCCACTCAAAACCCATGGAAATCATTTTTCAGGTTTCGGATGATGGGGTGGCATTTCGCTACCATTTTCCAGAAAAAAAGGACACATTCGTAAAAATAATTAAGGAATTGAGTTCTTTTCACTTCGAACTTTCCACAAAAGCATTTCTTCAACCATGTCCAGATGCCCGAACCGGCTGGTGCTTTACACAACCATCTTACGAAGAATATTATCAGTTAGAGTTACCGGTAGGAACTGCAGCACCTTATCAGGCAGGCTGGGTTATGCCTGCACTTTTTAAATACGAAAATTTCTGGATTAGCATTACAGAAACTGCAGTGGATACCAACTATTGTGGATCGCGTTTAAGTCAATTTTCACCGGATGGAGAATATGTTATTCAATTTCCTCAACCCCAGGAATGCTGTGGTAACGAACCTTACCTCCCCGAATCGATTCTACCGTGGTACACCCCCTGGCGTATTATAGCCGTTAGCGAAAATCTTGCTGGAATTGTCGAATCTACTTTGGGTACCGATTTAGCCATCCCTGCTCAATACGATGTTTCATCGTGGTTAAAACCTGGTATTGCTTCATGGAGCTGGGTCATACTAAAAGATAATGCTACGGTTTTCGAAATTCAGAAAAAGTACATTGACTTTGCGGCAGAGATGAAATGGCAGTATTGTTTAATAGATGCCTTATGGGATCAGCAAATTGGTTATGATAAAATATCAGAACTGGCTGATTACGCAAAAAAGAAAAATGTAAAAATTCTTTTATGGTACAATTCGGCCGGCGATTGGAATACAACCAATATAACACCACGCGACAAATTGCTTAAGAAAGAATCGAGAGCAAAAGAATTTCAAAGATTAAAAGAAATGGGTATTGGCGGAATAAAAGTGGACTTTTTTGGTGGTGATGGACAATCGATGATGAAGTATTATATAGGTATTTTGAACGATGCCGCAAAATACAATCTTGCTGTTAATTTTCATGGTTGCACCTATCCACGAAGCTGGCAACGTACCTATCCTAACCTGGTTAGCATGGAGGCCATTCGGGGTGAAGAATATGTTACGTTTGGACAGTATTTTGCCGACAATCAGCCATGGCACTGTACAGTGATTCCTTTTACAAGAAATCTTTTTGATCCGATGGATTTTACTCCGGTAAATTTTTCCGGCATACCAAACATTCAACGCCAAACAACCAAAGGTTTTGAAATAGCCTTGTCTGTGCTTTTTACTTCAGGAATTCAACACATTGCCGAAACACCCGAAGGAATGGCTATTCAAAATGATTTTGTAAAGGAATATATGAGTACCATACCAACAAGCTGGGACGATATAAAATTTATTGACGGGTATCCCGGAAAATATGTGATAATTGCCAGAAAAAAAGGAAATCAGTGGTACGTAGCAGGAATAAATGGAGAAAAAAGCACCCGGACTGTTACTTTAGATATTTCTTTCTTACCTAAAACTGCAAAAGGTATAATCATCAGCGATACAAAAGATAGTAAAAATCTTGTGAAAGAGAATATTCTCTTATCGAAGCCGGTAAATATCACTTTACAACCCTATGGCGGGTTTGTAATAAAAACTCTATCAAAGTGATGATTAATAACCACTGAAAAACTAAATAAAAATATCTAAAGGTGTTTTTTTATGAATAGAATCCGAAATATCATTACGCTGCTATGCGTCATTGGGGTTTTGTCAGTTTTGCAAGGTTGCTTTATTACCAATAATAGAATGGCCATGAATGCCGACAATAGAGATGTTATTGGCAGCAAAGAACCATATTTTACGCCTTCCACATCTGAGCCTAAAGTTCCAGACAATGACGGCTTTCTCCGGCGGTGGTTGCTACTTGAGCCAATTAATAAACCCAACCGAACAAATACAGTATTTACCGATAGCTATTTACGGGAAGCATTTTATACTGAGTATTTCCCGAATCAGTTTACTGTAATTCCCAAAGATGGCCACAAGGTAAAGGTTGGAGAACAAGAACTTACGTGGCATGCATTGGATGCTACGGGATTCAATGTCAAGCTTTTTCGTTTTGCCACAAGATTCAAAAAACAGACGTATGGAGTTTTATTCTGGGTAGTTACTGTTATTGATTGTCCGAGTGAAATGAAAAATGTTCGTATGGCTGTTGGTTCCAACTCTGCATCCATGTGGTGGCTCAATGGCGAAGAGGTTCTTCTTCTTACAGGCGACCGTCGAATGGTTATGGATGATTTCGTCTCTAAACGGCTAACTCTTAAAAAAGGACAAAACATTATTCGTGGCGCTGTGATAAATGGCCCTGGTATGAGTGATTTCTGTGTACGTTTTATTGATGAAAATGGCAAACCGATTAAAAATATATCAACAAGTTTCGAAAATATTAAAAATTAATTTATCCTTTTGTACTTGGAGGTTCTATGAAATTGAATATCAAATTACAAACGTTATTTATCATATTTATTCTGTGTAATACTTTTGCATTTTCTCAAGAAGGTGAACCCTATATTCATGATCCTTCCACCGTTATATTGTGCGATGGGAAATATTATACATTTGGAACAGGTGGCGGCGGATTGATTTCAGAAGATGGCTGGATTTGGCATGGTGGTGCTGTTCGTCCCGGTGGTGGTGTTGCTCCTGATGTCATAAAGATTGGAGATCGATACTATGTAACCTATGCAAAAGGCGGAGGTGGTTTGAGCGGTGGACATGCAAGTAATATTTATGTAATGTGGACTAAAACGCTTGATCCCCAATCTCCAGATTTTGGTTTTAAAGATGAGACTATTGTTGCCTCGTCCGATGGAGAGGAAGACTGTGATGCGATTGATCCAGCATTTTTACTCGATCCTACTGATGGCAGACTTTGGCTTAGCTATGGAACTTATTTTGGCTTTATTAAATTAATTGAACTTGATCCCAAAACAGGAAAACGCATTGAAGGTAATCAGCCTATAGATATTGCCATTGATTGTGAAGCAACGGCGATGATGTATCGGGATGGATGGTACTACCTACTTGGCACTCATGGCACCTGTTGTGATGGTCCCAACTCGACATACAATATTCGTGTAGGGCGTTCTCGAAAAGTAACCGGTCCATATGTAGATAATATGGGTATACCTATGCTTAGGGGCGGCGGTAAACTTGTAGTAGCCGCTGATGAACGCTTTGTTGGTCCTGGTCATTTCGGTTTAATAGATTTGGGTAATGGCGTACAAAAAATTTCATGCCATTTTGAAGCGGATTTAGAGAAAAGTGGTCGGAGTGTGCTTGCAATACGCCCTTTACTTTGGAAAGATGGATGGCCCGTAACTGGTAAAAACATTAAAGAAGGTGTATATATAATTGAATCTGAAAGAAGTGGTTATGTCTTGGAATTATGTGTTGATTTTGTAAGACTGCCGCACACTATGCGCTGGTTCCAACAGGAAAAAGATGAGCCGGTAAAACCAGTTCCAGGTCAACAACTTGCCGATGTGATTAAAGATTGGCCTTCTGGTGATATCGCTGTTCGCATGGGTGATAATATGGTACGACCACATCAGAAATGGACAATTACTCCCGTCGACGGCGTGGGTGGTTACCTCGGTTCACCCTACTTCAAGATTACCATTACCAGTACTAATCGAACACTTACCGCAACTGCCGAGCGTGAAGTGGTAACAGTACCCGAATTCACCGGAAAACCCGAACAACTCTGGCGTATTGACCAATTGATCGATGGTACATATCGCATAATGCCCAAAGAAGTTCCTAATTGTAAAGAACCCTTAGCTCTCATTGCTATAGGTGCAAGAAGTTTGACACTTGCTACATTCGATCCGAATAGCGACAATTCACGTTGGAACTTGAAAATGCAATCGAAATAAAGACAGGAACAACAATGGAACTTAATAAAATATTATTAACATTGGGAATATATTTTATACTCTCTATCAAACTTTGTGTGTGTCAACAGGCAAATGTTAATCTTGATTACAATCCTCAGAAAAATACAGAAGGGCTTATTCCATTCAGCGCTCCTTTGAATTCACCGGATGTGCATGATGATCGAACAGTCACATTTCAGTTGAAAGCTCCAAAGGCTCAGGAAGTAAAATTGGCGGGAGTAGCCATTCTTACAGCATTGGGTAAAGGTAATGAACCCGTTCCGTTTACGAAAGGAGAAGATGGTATTTGGACGTTGACTGTAGGACCACTCAATCCAGATATATATGCATACCATTTTATTGTCGATGGAGTTCAAATAACCGATCCATCTAATACTTATGCGGCTTTTGCCGCAATGCCACCATATAGTGAAGTTATTGTACATGGAGACGCTCATGCTTATTATGATGCGAAAAATGTTCCTCATGGTACTATCACTCGCCATATTTACCATTCAGATGTTACTAAGGGAGAACGCGAACTCTATGTGTACACGCCACCGGGTTATAAGCCAACGAAAAATTATCCCGTTCTGTACCTCCTCGGTGGAAGCGGTGAACTGCCTTCGAACTGGATGTATAATGGAAGAGCCAATTTTATTATGGACAATTTATTGGCAGAAGGGAAAGCCGTTCCAATGATTATTGTCCTGCCTAATAATCAGGTAATTCATCGTAATCATCCTAAACACACTGAACTGACTTTTGATATTTTTGAAAAAGAACTTAGAAATCACGTTATTCCACTGGTCGATCAATATTATAGCACAATTAAAGAACCAAAAGGACGGGCATTAGCAGGCCTTTCGATGGGTGGTCGCCATAGTATGTTTATAGGTTTTCGTTCGCTCGATTTGTTTGCAAACTTTGGCATTCTCAGTGCCGGCGACGTAAATGCTGAGGAATCTTTAAGTCAATTTTTAAATGATCCGAAAACAAACGAAAAAGTTAATTATCTGTTTGTCGGGCAAGGTACAGAAGAAGCAAAAGGTTTCCTGGGACAACGTTGCGTTGACCTCCATGAAGCATTAACGAAACACAACATCAAACACGAATATTATGTTGGCGGAAACGGCGGGCACGATTGGGCTACGTGGCGTCATCTTCTTTATTATCGGTTCCTACCTAACCTTTGGAGAAAATAAAATGATGATGCATAAAGATGATGCATAAAATATCTTTTTTACTGATTACAATACTGTTACTCTCCTGCAGTTCTGGTGAAAAGAAAATTTCGGGACAGGTTGAAGTAGAGAATGGAATCATTCAGGGAATAGTCGCTGACGATTTGATTATCTTCAAGGGTGTCCCCTTTGCAGAACCTCCCGTGGGAGATTTGCGTTGGAAAGCACCACAACTAGTAAAAAATTGGGAAGGCATAAAACAGGCCACCCAATTTGCTCCTGCTCCAATGCAGGTAGGAAATCCGGTCCCGGGAAAAAGCGAAGATTGTCTGTATTTGAATATTTGGACACCAGCTAAATCTACTAAAGAAAAATTACCTGTTATGGTTTGGATTTACGGTGGTGGCTTCAGTTTCGGCTCTACTTCCGATCCTGTCCACAATGGCGAGCATCTGGCACGTAAAGGAGTTGTTGTAGTCAGTATCGCATATCGTGTCGGTCAGTTAGGTTTTTTGGCTCATCCGGAGTTAAGCGCAGAAAATCCGAACGGAGTATCAGGTAACTATGGCTTGCTTGATCAAATTGCCGGATTGCAATGGGTCCAGAGAAATATTTCTGCATTTGGAGGTGATCCTGCTAATGTAACCATTTTTGGAGAATCGGCCGGTGCAATTTCTGTTAGCATGCTATGTGCTTCACCGTTAGCTAAAGGATTGTTTCGCAGAGCTATTTCGCAAAGTGGAGGTTCATTTGGACCAACGCGCCCGACCACCTATCCTGGTGAAAACATGAAAACACTTCGTCAGGCTGAGAAAGATGGTGAAAGCTATCTCGTTAAATGCAGAGTAAAAACCATTGCTGAGCTCCGAAAAATTGAGGCTGATAAACTACCTGCTAGTTGGGATTTGCCGGGAGCTTGGCCCATTGTCGATGGATATGTCATACCTGACGACCAATACAAGCTTTACGAAAGTGGTAACTATAACGATGTTGATGTTTTAATAGGATACAATTCGGATGAAGGGTTAAGTTTCCCTGTCGGCCGTTCACCTAAGGATTTCATTGAAAATATAAAAAAACGTTTCGGGCCTTATGCTGATTCACTTTTGCAGGTTTATCCCGTCGGGAAGAATTCAATAAACCGCAGTGCACGCAATCTGATGCGTGATGCAGCTTTTGGATGGCATACATGGAGCTGGGCAAGGCTCCAATCGAAAACCGGAAAGTCTAAAGTTTTCTTTTACTATTTTGATCAGCATCCGGAATACCCGAGTGATTCTCCTCAAGCAGATTATGGCACACCACATGGTGTTGATGTTGCTTATGTCTTTATGACACTCGATTCTACTCGCTCAAACGTATCAAAATCAGATATCGAGACATCGCAAATTATGGCAACCTATTGGACCAACTTTGCCAAGTATGGAGACCCAAATTGTAAAGAGCTTCCAGAATGGCCTCATTTTAGTAATACTAATCCAGCGGTGATGTACTTAAATAACACACCGTGTGCTGGAAATGTACCTGATTTGAAATCACTTGAAGTTTTAGATGCCTATTTTAGTTGGCGACGTACGCCCGAAGGTGAAAAATGGGCGAATTAATACATTGTCTATAGACCAAAAATGAATAAAAGAATATTTGTAAACGTTTTGGCACTTTGCTGTATCATAAATACAACAGTATATGCACAGTCATACAAAAAAACTGAATATGGTATTAAAGCAACAATAAACTCTGTTAATATTGAAATTCAATTTTTTAATGAATCTACTGTTAGAATATTGAAAGCACCTGCAGGAAATATTTTTGATAAAAAAAGCCTTTCAGTGGTAGCAACTCCGCAAAAAGTAAATTTAAGTGTGAAGCAGACAGGAGATATACTTTTGTTAAAAAGCAGAAACGTTCAGGTATTTGTAAATCTTAAAAATGGCAAAGTTTCTTTCCAGAATTCGAAAGGCAAACTGTTGTTAACCGAGAAAGAAAATAGTACGGTGTTTATCCCTTTCAACGATGCTGGTGTCAATACTTACAGTGTATCACAATCATTTGTTTTGGGCACAGATGAAGCAATATATGGACTGGGACAGCAACAGCAGGGTAAAATGATTCAACGCAATATTAAACTCCACATGATACAAGGGAATACTGATGATTACATTCCTTTTTTTCTGTCAGTAAAGGGATATGGTTTATTCTGGGACAATTGTTCTCCTACAACTTTTCTAGATAATCAAGAGGAAACCTTCTTCGATTCAGAAGTCGGGGATTGTATTGATTATTACTTTATGTGTGGTGCCAATGCCGATGGTGTGATTTCACAAATGCGTAATCTTACCGGGCAGGTACCGATGTTTCCTTTATGGACTTTTGGTTACTGGCAAAGTAAAGAAAGGTATAAGAGTCAGGATGAAATTGTTGGCGTAGTTAAAAAATATCGTGAATTAAATGTGCCTATTGATGGTATTATTCAGGATTGGCAATACTGGGGAAATAATTATCTGTGGAATGCTATGGATTTTCTTAATGCCGAATTTTATGACCCACAAAAAATGGTTAATGATATTCACTCATTAAATGCACATATCATCATTTCGATATGGAACTCATTCGGGCCACAAACTAAACAGTATAAAGAACTGAAAGAAATAAATGCTTTGCTTGATTTTATTACCTGGCCCGAATCGGGTTCAGATAAATGGCCGCCAAGGATGGACTATCCTTCAGGTGTGAGAGTATACGACGCTTATAATCCTCAAGCTCGCGATATTTATTGGAAATACCTTAAGCAAGGATTGTTTTCTCTTGGTATTGATGGTTGGTGGATCGATTCATCCGAGCCTGATCATCTGCAATTCAAGGAGAGTGATTTGGATAATCAAACTTTTCTTGGTTCATTTCGTAAAGTTCGAAATGCATATCCATTAATGACTGTAGAAGGTGTATTCACACATCAACGAGCAGATACTTCCGAAAAGCGTGTTTTTATCCTCACGCGTTCGGCTTTTGCCGGACAACAGCGTTATGGATCAGTTGTATGGTCAGGGGATGTAGTAGCATCGTGGGAGGCATTGAGAAATCAAATATCGGCCGGACTTAATTTTTCTTTGTGTGGCATACCTTATTGGAATTCTGATATTGGAGGTTTTTTTCTCTGGAATTTTCCTAAAAAATTAGAAGATGCAAATTATCGTGAACTTTATGTTCGTTGGCTTCAGTTTGGAGCATTTTGTCCGATGATGCGTTCACACGGAGCTGATGCCCCTCGTGAAATTTATCAATTTGGGGAAAAAGGCGATAAAATATATGATGCCATTGAGAAATTTATAAACTTACGTTACCTCCTGTTGCCTTATATTTATTCGACTTCATGGGATGTTACTGCTAATCAATCTACCATGATGCGCGCACTGGTTATGGATTTTGCCAATGATCGTCAGGCACTTGACATTAATGACCAGTATATGTTTGGCAAGTCAATCCTTGTTTGTCCGGTTACTGAAGCAATGTATTCAAAAGATATGAAGGATGATTTCAGTACCATTAAATCAAGGAAACTTTATCTACCCAAAGGAACTATTTGGTATGACTTCTGGACAGGTGAAAAGTACAAAGGAGGACAGTATATTGAAAAAGAAGTGCCGATCGATATAATTCCCTTGTTTGTGAAAGCTGGTTCTATCGTACCTTTTGGACCGAAAGTTCAGTATGCCACTGAAAAAAAGTGGGATAGTCTGGAAATTCGAATTTACGAAGGAGCCGATGGTACTTTTACATTGTATGAAGATGAAGGGGATAACTACAATTATGAAAAAGGGATGTATTCAACTATTGAATTTAAATGGATTAACGCAATGAGGACACTTAAGATTAGTGAAAGAAAAGGAATGTTTTCTGGAATGTTAAATAATAGAAACTTTCAGATTATTATCGTATCAAAGGATCATGGAACAGGGACAGAAGAAATGGAGCATAAAGTTAAAGATGTAAAATATACTGGAAAGGAAATGAATGTTGTTTTCTAATATAGGTTTGAATACACAAATATATAAACTTAACCCGTTGTGTGAAATAAAAACCTAAAAAATAAGATGTGCATTAGCTTAAAAATCCTTAAATTATTGTATTGTAATTCAATAATAAACAAGGAGATAAACTAATGCACAATCTTAAATCAAACTTCG
>Ga0208461_1001917_pt1 | contig 17815 bp, 14 predicted proteins | sample AD_JPNTR4_MetaG_FD_184448 | JGI IMG/M metagenome (GOLD analysis project Ga0208461, IMG submission 184448) | Active sludge microbial communities of municipal wastewater-treating anaerobic digesters from Japan - AD_JPNTR4_MetaG (SPAdes) (version 2) | ecosystem: Engineered > Bioreactor > Anaerobic... | reverse complement strand
CCGGAAAAATTAGCCTAATTCAAGAAAAACAGATTGCGACTCTCGGCGAGAATATTACTGCCTTAAAAGTAGAAGGCACCTTCGACGACTGCCAGCGTCTTGTCAAAACCGCTCTGGTGGATCCGGAAGTGCGGAGTGTACTTACAGTTAGTTCTGCCAATTCGATCAACATCGCCCGTTTAATTCCTCAAACTTTCTATTATTTTAACGCAATTCGCCAGATTCCCAATTTCCATTCTAGGAAAATCGCTATCTGCGTACCGAGCGGCAATTTCGGTAACCTGACCGCCGGATTAATCGCTAAAAAAATGGGCTTACCGGTAATACGCTTCATCGCGGCTACCAATATCAATCACGTCGTGCCAGATTATCTAGCGACCGGAAAATATGAACCACGCGCCTCAATTCAGACTATCTCCAACGCTATGGACGTTGGCAATCCCAGCAATTTCACCCGGATGCTGGCGCTCTATGATTATTCGGTGGAGAAAATGCGTCGCGATTTGGCTGGCTGTTATTTTAATGACGATGAAACTCGCGCCGCCATCGCCGAAGTCTATCGCAATTCCAGTTACATCCTCGACCCCCATGGCGCCGTCGGCTACCTTGGTATTCAAAATTATCTCGCCCGCCACCCAGAAATTGACACCGGAATTTTTCTGGAAACAGCTCACCCGGCGAAGTTCTGCGACATTGTCGAACCAGTTATCGGAGCAACAGTTCCCATCCCCGACCGACTGAAAAAATTCCTGGAGCGTCCGATTCTGTCGCGCGCTATTTCCAGCGACTACGACGAATTCAAGGATCTCCTGCGGGCATAGTCAATCAACCTTCAGAAGGTTGAAAATAAAATTGTGGACAATAAAATATGTATCGAAAAACCTTTAGAAGTTTTTTTTAACCAGTTCTATCAGATCTCGTATCTTATAGTTTTAATCTTAGCCTCTCGTCAGGCTTGAGAACCTAAAAAATGGATTTTACGGTTCCGTTATCACCCGGCAGTTATTGTACAAAATCTGCCATTCACCACTCGGAGCGCGTTGCTGGATAAAGGCCGTCTCGCCCTTCATCCAGAACACGATTTCCCGTTCATCGGTATAGCGCACACCGGAAGCAGATACAACTTGTGGCAATGTGTACTCTTTACCACCCGGTAGAACCACTTTGACGAATTTCAGACTATTATCCGATAAAGAATAAAATCGCGTCACGATTTTCTCGCCGGTCTCAGTTCGCCAGGTAATTACACCATTATTCACAACCTTCAACTGATAAAGATTTGGCAAACAACTACATATCAAAGAAATAGTAAAAATTAATAGTACTTTGCTCTTAATATTCATACGGAAAAATAGAGCCTATGTTCAGATTCTCAACAATTAAAAAATAGCCGGAGAAATTTATCCTCACGGCTATTTTTCATAATTTTTTAAAATCGCCTGTTAGAAATTATATCTCAAGCCGATCGCACCACTAACCCCAAAACCAAAATCAGGCAATAAGCCCACTACCGGAACCAATTCAAAAAAGACATCAAATTTCCGATCAGCAAAGAAATATTCAATCCCTACTGGAATCCGTGCCCCGAGATGAAAATCATCGCCAAAACCAATACCTGCGCCCAACCCATAATAAAATGGAAGAGTAGTACCGCTAACATTAATTAAGTTGTTGTTATGAATAAGGTAATCCGCATGCACATGCATATAATCGTGACTCAATGACCAGGCTAACCCACCAGCGATCGCATTCTTTTCACTCATCCAGTATTTGCCACTCAAACCGGAAGGTTCACCCAGCATAATACCCAAGCCGAATCCGTAACTTAAGCTAGCCATTAAAAACATCACAACTACTGCACTTAAAACTAACTTCTTCATAATGACTCCTTTCTTTTCTTTTTCTCTGTTTTAAAATACTGCAAAAAATATAAAAATCAACAATGACAATAGCAATTAATATTCGTCCTTAAAATAACAATAAAAATTAAAATTTTTATAGTTGGTTTTTGAATCGGATGCATTTTTTTATTTCCGGAGCAAATTCGACTCCTTCAGATTAACGCTGAGCAAAGTACATAAAACCATCAGAGCGATTAAAATTACGAGTGGAATGGTCATCGAGCCGGTCTGCGGTGATTTCAAACTGTCCATTCCGAAAATGAACAGCACCCCAGAAATTTGTCCCATTAGCAACAATAATCCGTTCGAGGTTCCTTCCGGAGCTGGGTAGGAAATTTCAGCCCCGTATTGAAATCCCAACGGACCTACTCCCAACAGGGAAAATCCCATAACGAAAGCCGAAGTCAATAATAGCCAATAACTCCGCGCAAAAGTAACACCGATAAATCCCAGCGTTGCTCCCACCAGCGCTTGAATGATAAACGGCACTCTCTTGCGCACCCGATCGGAAAGCATCGGAACGATTACCGCCCCGATTATCCCACCAATAATCATCAGACCACCGGTCAAGCCGGCTTGAGTAATCGAAAAACCGCGTGGACGGACAATATTTTCGATCCAAGTAGTTACTCCGTTAAAAACTCCGAGCCCGATAAAAAATACCAACATCAGTCGCTGAAATTCTTTTAGCTTCAGCATTTGCTTTAAGCCATCGAAAACCAAAGCCCGTTCCTCCTGACCGGCCGGACAGGGCGGCGTCGGCGGACGTTCCCTAACCAGCACGAAAAAAATAACCGCCCCGATAACCGAGGCAACTCCATATAGCAATAACGTGCCCTCAATTCCGGTTCGAATTGTCATATACGGCGTTAATGCCATTCCGATGATGATCCCGACATACATCGCCAGCGAACCCAAACCGGAAGCCGTTGCTCGCTCTGCGATCGGAAACCAACGCGCCGCAACTTTCGTAATGGAATTCAAAATGAATGGCTGGCCAATGGCGAGTCCGATTTGAGCAATTAGTACATATTGATAACTCGTCGCCAACAAACCGCGTATCAAACCGAATACTCCAGTTAAGGCGGCGCCGATTCCGACGGCGATTTTAATTCCGTACGTGTCAATAATCCAAGAAGCCGGAATCGAAATAACAATATACACGATCATAAAAATCATAGACAATAAACCGATACTGAGGTCGGAAACCCCATAGAATTGCGCGGCTCGACCAGTGATTGGCGCAAATGTGATCCAGCAGAGCTGATTCACCGCGATAATAACCATAAATGCAATTAACACTACCCAACGATAAGGATATACTTTAAATCGAACTTCTTCCATCTGGCAAATCCTCCGATGAATTGGAAATTAATTGCGCCATAAATTCGACTGATTTTATGACATTTAGAATTATGACACAAGCTTTAGGTAGAATTATTTACACCAAAAGAACTTTGCTCAGTTATATAAAGAGATTAAATTGCATCGTATTCGGATTTAAATTTTAACAGGATCGAAATGAAACGACGTGAATTTATCGGTACTTTAGGGATTACTGCCGTAGCCGCACGTATATCTCAGGCATTCCCCTTTATATCTCAATTAAAAACCAAAACTACTGATACGGGTATGAAAGTGCGTTACGAAATCAAAACTTTGAAATTGAAACATACCTGGACAATTTCACGCAACTCCAGCGATGTGAAAGACAATGTTTTTGTTTATCTTGAAAAGGACGGCATCACCGGTATCGGCGAAGCCGCACCGAATATTCGCTATGATGAGACTCCAGAATCAACTATCGAGCTGATCAAAAAAGCCACACCTTTGATCGAAAGATTAAATCCCTCGGAATTTACCCAATTTGGCTTCGAGCTGAAAGAAATCGAGTCCGGACAGACGGCCGGGAAATGCGCCATTGATATGGCTTTAATGGACTGGATCGGCAAGTCTCTTAACCTCCCGCTTTATAAATTCTGGGGACTCGATCCAACTAAAGCTCCCTTGACCTCCTTTACGATTGGCATTGATACGGCGGAAATTGTCAAACAAAAAACGCGCGAAGCCGAACCTTTTAAAATTCTCAAGATCAAAGTCGGCGGTCCAAACGACGAGGAGATAATTACCACCGTGCGCAGTGTCGCCCCGGATAAACCAATCCGGGTTGACGCCAATGAAGGCTGGAAAGATAAGGAAATCGCCACTCGTAAAATTGAATGGTTAGCCAAAAATGGCATCGAGCTAGTTGAACAACCTCTGCCGTCCGAGATGCTGGAAGAAACACGCTGGATTCGTGAGCGCATTGATATTCCGATCATCGCCGACGAAGCCGTCAAGACTGCTTCTGATATCCCTAAACTCGCCGATGCTTTCGATGGCATTAACATCAAACTGATGAAAGCCGGTGGTCTTCAGGAAGCCCTGCGAATGATCTGGCTGGCTAAATCACTTGGCTTGAAAATTATGATCGGTTGTATGATCGAAAGTTCGGTCGCCATTTCCGCCGCAACTCAACTCTGTTCGCTGATTGATTACGCTGACCTCGATGGTAATCTGCTAATCTCGAACGATCCCTTTAGCGGTGCGATTTTCAGGGACGGCCGCCAGTTCCCGGCGGATAGACCGGGTTTAGGTGTAAGAAAAGCAACAGGCTGAGAATGGTCATTGGTCATTGGTCATTGGTCATTGGTAATTAGTCATTGGTCATTGGTAATTGGTCATTGGTAAATAGTAAAGAGGTTGAGAAAAGAGACTGAGAAAAGAGGAGCAGAGGAGCGCTAAAACTAACCATCCAGTTTACCATTACGGCCTTAAGAACATCTCGGGCTGGGAAGCGAAGTCCCAGCGGAAAAAATGGAATTTTCAGCGATGTAATAGCACTTTCGTAATTATCCATAACCTTTTCCTATGTCACTAACGCTATAAGAACTTGATAACTTTTGCGCCTTAAATTCCATTCGCTGGGACTGAGCGAACCCCCGTGAGATGTTCTTTAGCCGTTGCCTTTTTTGGTTCTTTTTTCGGCATAGGAAAAAAGAACAGGAAAGTTGGTCATTAGTCATTGGTCATTAGTCATTGGTAATTGGTCATTGGTAAATAGTAAAGAGGTTGAGAAAAGAGACTGAGAAAAGAGGAGCAGAGGAGCGCTAAAACTAACCATCCAGTTTACCATTACGGCCTTAAGAACATCTCCGGCTGGGAAGCGAAGTCCCAGCGGAAAAATGAGAAAAGAGGTTGAGAAAAGAGATAGAGAAGGAAGGCAGGAGACAGTTTCGCGGAAATTGGTTTGGCTATTTGTGATTTGTGATTTGGAGTTTGGGATTTTACTCATTTAGCGGTTCTTGGCGAACTTGGCGGTTTATTCTCTTAAGACCAAAACAAGAAAAATAAGGTTAAGAATGGTCATTGGTCAATAGTAAAGAGGTTGAGAAAAGAGATTGAGATTTGAGTTCTTTCTCAGTCTCAGTCTCTTTACTCAGCCTTAGTCTCTTTTCTTAGCCTCTCTTCTTGCTGAAACCAATTTCGCCCTGCCTGCGGTGGGGCGGGAATTGGTCTGGCTCGTCATGCTTCGACAGGTTCATGCTTCGACAGGTTCATGCTTCGACAAGCTCATGCTTCGACAAGCTCATGCTTCGACAAGCTCAGCATGACGAGGAAGATAGCGAGGACAACAATGAGGGGAAAGTCTATGGCACTGCTCTCCGCCTGACAATTTTTGTTTTGAATATATATCCTATATCCTATATATTAAAAGAGTGAAAACACTAAAAACTGCGAGGAAGGTATGTGTAAGAAACTATGGCTAACATTAATTCTTATAATCCCGGGGATTTTGTTCTCACAGGAGGAAATCTGCACCTTCCGCGGACATACTTCCTCTGTTCGTTCTGTTACCTTTTCACCTGATGGTAAGTATCTTGTGACCGGGTCATGGGACAAAACCGCTAAACTCTGGGAGGTGGCTACCGGCAAGGAAATCCGCACCTTCAGCAGGAATTCAAGCTTGGTCAATTCTGTTGCCTTTTCGCCTGATGGTAGGTATCTTGCGACTGGATCAGTTGATAAGAGCGCTAAACTTTGGGAGGTGGCTACCGGAAAGGAAATCCGCACCTTCCGCGGACATAATTTTGAGGTTTATTCTGTTGCTTTTTCGCCTGACGGTAAGTATCTGGCGACTAGCGCAAGAGAGAAAGCCACTAAACTCTGGGAAGTCGCTACCGGCAAGGAAATCCGCACCTTTCGCGGACATAATGATTATGTTTGGTCTGTTGTCTTTTCGCCCGACGGTAAGTACATTGCGACTGGGTCAAATGATAAGACCGCTAAACTCTGGGAGGTGGCAACCGGCAGGGAAATCTGCACCTTCCGCGGACATAATTTTGAGGTTTATTCTGTTGCCTTTTCGCCTGACAGTAAGTATCTGGCGACTGGGTCAAATGATAAGACCGCTAAACTCTGGGAGGTGGCAACCGGCAAGGAGATCCGTACCTTCAGCGGACATAAAAACCGGATTTGTTCTGTTGCCTTTTCACCTGGCGGCAAGTACATTGCGACTGGGTCAGATGATAAGACCGCTAAACTCTGGGAGGTGGCTACCGGCAAGGAAATCCGCACCTTCAGCGGACATTATAATCATGTTTATTCTGTTGCCTTTTCGCCTGATGGTAAGTATCTGGCAACCGGATCTTGGGACTGTACCGCTAAACTCTGGGAGGTCATTAACGATAAGGAAATTCATACCTTAGTCAGTGATACTAGTTCTGTTGCCTTTTCACCTGGCGGCAAGTACATTGCGACTGGGTCAGATGATAAGACCGCTAAACTCCGGGAAGTGGCTACCGGAAAGGAAATCCACACCTTCTACGGACATACTTCCTCTGTTCGTTCTGTTACCTTTTCACCTGATGGTAAGTATCTTGCGACCGGGTCATGGGACAAAACCGCTAAACTCTGGGAAGTGGCTACCGGCAAGGAAATCCGCACTTTCAGCGGGAATTCAAGCTTGGTCAATTCTGTTGCCTTTTCGCCTGATGGTAAGTATCTGGCAACCGGATCTGGTGACAATACCGCTAAACTCTGGGAAGTGGCTACCAGCAGTGAAATCCGCACCTTCTACGGACATAATGACGAGGTTAATTCCGTTACCTTTTCGCCTGATGGTAAGTACATTGCGACTGGGTCAAATGATAAGACCGCTAAACTCTGGGAGGTGGCTACTGGCAAGGAAATCCGCACCTTTCGCGAACATAATGATTATGTTTGGTCTGTTGCCTTCTCGCCTGACGGCAAATATATTGCATCAGGATCTTGTGACAATACCGCTAAACTCTGGGAGGTGGCTACCGGCAAGCAAATCAGCACCTTTCGCGGACATAATGACTATGTTTGGTCTGTTGCCTTTTCGCCTGACGGTAAGTATCTGGCGACCGGGTCATTGGACAAAACCGCTAAACTCTGGGAGGTGGCAACCGGCAAGGAGATCCGTACCTTTCGCGGACATAATGACTGGGTCTATTCCGTTGCCTTTTCACCTGACGGTAAGTACATTGCGACTGGGTCAAATGATAAGACCGCTAAACTCTGGGAGGTGGCTACCGGCAAGCAAATCCGCACCTTCCGCGGACATAATGACTGGGTTTATTCTGTTGCCTTTTCGTCTGACGGTAAGTATCTGGCGACCGGATCTAGGGACTGTACCGCTAAAGTCCTGGGATTCCATATAGAGATTATTCTCGGCATTATATCTAATCACAATGTTATCCTTGACTCTTTAAGTAGTGAGCACGAAAAAAAACTGGCAGAGTTATTTGCCCCCCGGGGTGAATTCGAAACCACCCAGCAGTATCAGCAACGCCTGAAAAATGATGAACAGCAAAAAGCCATGCTGACAAACCTTTATCAGCAGAAGAGGCAGTTCTATGACCAGCAAATCCAGTCAGAAATCGCTCAATCTCGCCAGAAAGTTACCTTACCAAACTCCGGAACATTGGGAATCTATAATCCTGATAAGCAAGTATTCCCTTTTGAATATAAAAATCAAACTTATTTGATGAATGTGCCATTAAATCAGGCGCCTGATTTCAAAAATCGGTTTGAAACTTTTATAATTGAAGGCGAAAGACAACTGAATGCGCAAGGAGATTGGGAGTATTTCAATTATGCTCTCGTTGATCCCCAAACCGGGGCGCGCTATCTGTTCGGCGAGCAGAAAGGCATTCCCGTTATCGCCATTGCCCAGAAGCCGACTTTCCCGCCACGCCTGCAAGCCAATCTGAGTTTCACTGAACCTTCCGGCGAGGGTTTTTTAGATGCCGGCGAAAAGGGCACGGTTATGGTCGAAATCAGCAATAGCGGTCAGGGTGATGCTTTCAATATCATTGCCGAATTGAAGAGTATGTCTGCGAGTAGCGGTATTTATTTTGAAATTATGAAAAGTATCGCCCAGATCAAGCCGAATGAAAAGAAAAGCCTGATTTTCACCCTTGAAGCCAGTGATAATCTCCCCACCGGCACTCTCAATTTTGAGGTGAAATTCAGCGAAGCCAATGGCTTTGAGCCAGAGCCGATTAATTTTTCACTCGAAACTCATGCCTTGCGACCGCCGGAGATTGTCATCGCTGATTTCGCCGTGCGCGACCAATCCGGTAACGGCAAAATCGAACAAACTGAACCTGCTACTCTGACGCTACGTCTGCACAATCGCGGCACCGGCACCAGTCATGCCAGCAAAGCCGTCGTGCAATTTGGCGCTAATGTCTTCCCCTTCGCTGATTCACCAACCGAATTTTCACTCGGTAATATTCCACCAGGCGGTATCAAAGATGTTGAATTTACTTTCTATACCAATAACCGCGTTCAGGATAAGATTCCCATTAATTTGAGGATTGATGACGCCCGACCTCAATTTCAGAAAACGTTGGCACTTGATCTGCAGGTCAATGTTCCTCAGAAAAGTTTAGAGCAATTGACCTTCAAAGGCACGGAAAAGGTTTCCGTTGCTACAGAAACGCCGAGCCTTTCGGTTGACATTGAGCAGAATATTCCGCAAGTGCAAATATCTAAGCCGGATGCCATTGCCGTGGTGATTGGCAATCGTGATTATACGCGAGTGAAGAATGTCGAGTTTGCTATCCGTGATGCTGAATATGTCAAGGATTATTTGGTCAAAATGCTCGGCTATAAAGAAGGCAATATCTTGTTTATCAAAAATGCGAGTAAGGCTGATTTTGAGGCTTGCTTTGGTACTAAAGATAATCCGCGAGGGAGGCTGGCAGATTTGGTAAAGAGCGGCAAAAGCGAGGTTTTCATTTACTATTCCGGGCACGGTGCGCCGGGCTTAAAAACGCACGAAGGATATTTTGTACCAGTGGATTGTGACCCTCAGCGGGTAGAACTGACTGGCTATCCGCTGGATGTTTTTTATAATAATCTGGCGCAAATTCCTGCCCAGAATTTTACCGTTGTCATTGACGCTTGTTTCTCCGGTACAAATATCTACGAGAATATCAGTCCGATAATGATTGAAATCTCAGCGCCGGAGGCGGTCTTGCCGAATGGAATTGTATTTACCAGTGCTGGACCGCAACAGGTTTCCGCCTGGTACAATGAAAAATTCCATAGCCTGTTCACTTACTTTTTTCTAAAAGGCTTACATAATTATAATGCCGATTTGAATAAAGACCGGCAAATTACCTATCGGGAATTGTATCAATATCTCAACGACCAGAATGAAGGCGTCCCTTATTGGGCGCGACGCCTGCACGGAGTAGAGCAGACGCCGGTGTTTTTTGGTACCCGGCAGGATGAAGTGCTGATCAAGTATTAGAGAAAACAGGCTGTCATTGGTCATTGGTCATTGGTCATTGGTCATTAGTCACTGGTCATTGGTAATTAGTAAAGAGACTGAGTAAAGAGAATAAGAAAATAGAGGCTGAGAAAGGGAGATAGAGAAGGAAGGCAGGAGACAGTTTCGCGGAAATTGGTTTGGCTATTTGTGATTTGGAGTTTGGAGTTTGGGATTTTACTCATTTAGCGGTTCTTGGCGAACTTGGCGGTTTATTCTCTTAAGACCAAAACAAGAAAAATAAGGTTAAGAATGGTCATTGGTCATTAGTCATTGGTCATTGGTAATTGATAAATAGTAAAAAGGTTGAGAAAAGAGACTGAGAAAAGAGGAGCAGAGGAGCGCTAAAACTAACCATCCAGTTTACCATTACGGCATCAAGAACATCTCCGGCTGGGAAGCAAAGTCCCAGCGGAAAAAATGGAATTTTCAGCGCTGTAGTAGTACTTTCGTAAATATCCATTACCCTTTCCTTTATCACTAACATTATATGAACTTGATGACTTTTGCGCCTTAAATTCCATTCGCTGGGACTGAGCGAACCCCCGTGAGATGTTCTTTAGCCGTTGCCTTTTTTGGTTCTTTTTTCGGCAAAGGAAAAAAGAACAGGAAAGTTTGTCATTAGTCATTGGTCATTGGTCATTGGTCATTGGTCATTGGTAATTAGTAATTAGTAAAAAGGTTGAGAAAAGAGATTGAGATTTAAGTTCTTTCTCAGTCTCAGCCTCTTTTCTCAGCCTCAGCCTCTTTTCTCAGCCTCAGCCTATTTATTGAGTATAGGGTGTTTTCAAATAAAGCTTGGCTAATTGGCAGGCTTGCGAGCGGTTCTTCAATCCATACGCTCGCTGGTAGCATTGAACCGCCAATTCCCGCCGACCGGTCAAGTCATAGACATTGCCCAATCTAAGAAGCGCAAATCCCAACTGGACATCCATTTCCTGGTCATAATTATCAATCACTGCCCGAAGTTCCTTCTCAGCTGTCGCCAGATCACCTTTCTTAAGCGCCAGACTGCCCTGCAATTGGTGCAATTTTGACCAATACTCCTTTTGCGTCTTGGGCTTTAATTTCGGCAATAATTGTTTGATTCGCTTAATCTGTTTTTCAGCCTCGGCGAAGCGCCCCATTTGAATCAGCGCCTCACCAGCTAGGTAATTATAATACGGATTATTGGGAAAGTCGGACGCCATCATCTCCGCATAGTATAGTGTGGACTTGTAGTCACCTTCGAAATATAAAGTTACCATTGCCAGAATACTGCGCGCTTCGTAACAACTGTAACGCGCATTATGAGCGGCATAACGCATCTGCGCCAATCCCTCCTCTTTACTTCCCGACGTATTCATAATCCAGGAGGCGATTTGCATATAGCCTCGCGAAATACCCACATAATAATTGAACACGCCAAAAGGTATTTGGAGCTCAATGAAATCCGGTTGATGACGTTCCGCCGCCTTGATATAGCGTACCGCATTGTAGCCGTTAATCAAGACACCCAGGTAATCCTTTTCACCGAGCGACAACCGGGCTTTCAAACCGTAAGTACAACCATAATAAAATTCCAGCTCGCCGTTCTGCGGGTTAGCTTTTAATTTATCATGATAAATTGTCAGAACGGAGTCAATCCGCGAAGCCAGGATTCGATTGCCCTCCTGATAGCCCAATTCTTCCTGATTCTTCAACCAATCAGTTGCCAGTTCTGCCATCGGCGCCAACGGGTGAAACGGTTGGCTATTTAATACTTCTTTAAAATGCTGGTGGGCGGCGACGTTATTCAGGTTATACATCTCAAATAAGGCTTGTTGGATTTTTCGTTCCTGCCATTCGTCGGCATTACTCGGTATTGAGAATAAACTGACCAAAGCAAAATAAACAATTAAGAGCGTTACAACTTTATGTTCACCAGTCATTGCTATGTAACAATTTATTTCATTATCTTCTCTAAAGGTAACCATTGAAAGGCGTGCAAAACAAGTGAAAATGCAAAAGATTAAAATAGGGAGGTTTGCTATGCTGAGAGACATTTTAGACAGACGCCGTGCCACGCGCTCATTAGCGCCAGTTGAAATCACCCAGGCGATGATAAAGGATTTGGCGGAAAGTGCCCGGTTAATGCCGTCTTGTTTTAATAAACAGCCTTGGCGATTCATTTTTGTTTATGATAAAGAGCAGTTGACCCGCCTGCATTCAGCTCTTAACAAAGGCAATGAATGGGCTAAAAAGGCTTCGCTGATAGTGGCGGTTTTCACTAAAAAAGACCTCGACTGCGTTATCAAAGATCGAGAATATTATCTATTCGACACCGGAATGGCGACTGCGGCTCTCATCCTGCGCGCAACCGAAATGGGATTGGTCGCCCATCCCATTGCTGGCTACGATGAGGATAAAGTCAAGGAGGCTTTGAATATTCCCACTGAATACCAGGTAATTACTCTCATAAATATCGGTAAACAAGCGGATGAAATTGATCCAATTTTAAGCGATTATCAAAAATTAGCCGAAAAAGAACGACCGGCGCGCTTGCCTCTTGAAAATTTTGTTTATTTAAATAAATTTAGTTAACATATAGCCGTTGATTAAATTAATTAACTAATAAAGGCGCGTTATGGTCAATGAATCTTCGATCGCTTCAGCAGGTCTTGTCCCAATTCGCCAAATTGCGGAAAAAATTGGAATCCCTCCCGAAGCAATGGATTTATATGGTGATTACAAAGCCAAAATCAAGCTGAGTTACTTCAATCAGCTCCCTCCCAACGCTAAAAATAAATTAATTCTGGTCTCGGCTATGACGCCAACCCCGGCTGGTGAAGGTAAAACAACCGTAGCAATCAGTTTGGCAATGGGACTGAACCGCATTGGTAAAAGCGCGATTGTTACATTAAGGGAACCATCCTTGGGTCCGCTTTTTGGTATGAAGGGCGGCGCGACCGGCGCTGGCAAAGCCAAAGTACTTCCAGTCGAAGAGATCAATATTCATTTTACGGGTGATATACATGCCGTAACTGCCGCTCACAACTTGATTGCCGCTTGTCTCGATAATCACATTTTCCGTCGCAAGGAGCCTATAATTGATCCAAGACGGGTTACCTTGCCACGGGTTATGGATATGAATGATCGGGCTTTACGAAACATCATCGTCGGTTTGGGCGGCAAATCTAATGGAATTCCTCGTGAGACGGGTTTCATTATAACCGCCGCTTCTGAAATTATGGCAATTCTCTGTCTGGTAAAATCCTATTCCGAGATGCAAGAAAAACTAAATCGCGTCATCCTGGGCTATACTTACGACAGCGAGCCGGTGTGTTTAGGCGATTTAAAAATTACCGGAGCGGTTGCATCTTTATTAAAAGAGCCCTTGAAACCCAACCTGGTACAGACCAGCGAAGGAACTCCGGCTTTTGTGCATGGTGGACCGTTTGCCAATATTGCGCAGGGAACTTGCTCGATAATGTCTATGAAGATGGCGGCTGGATTGGCAGATTTCGTCGTTACAGAAGCCGGTTTTGGGTTCGATCTCGGCGGCGAGAAATTTTTCGATATTGTCTGCCGAATGAACGGTCTTAATCCACAGGCAGTCGTGTTAGTGGCTACGATTCGGGCACTCAAGATGCACGGCGGTAAATCTAAATCCGAGCTGGATATTCCTGACCTTGAAGCCATTCGAAAAGGTTTTGAAAATTTAGAAAAGCATCTCGAGAATCTCGCTTTCTTCGGCATTCCAGGAATTGTGGCTTTAAACCGATTTGCAACTGATACTGAGGCAGAAATTAGTCTATTAAATGAATTAGTTGCCTCCAAAGGATACCCATTCGCTGTCGTGGATTCATTCGCAAAAGGAAGCGCCGGGGCGATTGAGCTGGCTGAAAAAGTCGCCGAAATTGTTCAAAACGAGTGGCATTATACGCCTTTATACGAGCTGGATACCCCAGTGATTGAAAAAATCAATACAGTTTGCCAAAAGATTTATGGTGCCGAAGAAGTCGAATACACCCCGGAAGCTCGCGCCGATTTGCAACAGATTAAAAACCTTGGCCTCGAGAATCTGCCTATCTGTATCGCCAAAACCCAGAACAGCCTCTCTGATAATCCGAACTTGATCGGGAGACCGCGCAATTATACTCTAACCGTAAGGCAGATCGGCATTTCCGCCGGAGCGGGTTTTTTAGTGCCTGTGACTGGCAATATACTGTTGATGCCCGGCTTGCCAACTAAACCAGTCGCCGAGAACGTTACCATTGATGACGACGGCAATATCAGCGGATTGTTTTAATCGAACTACAATATCTTTAGCTTTTAATTTCTCGCTTTAATAGCCCAAATAATTTACCCAACTTCCAATCTTGCTAGCCATCTTGTTTTTCTCCTGATTCCTCTTTAATTTTTTAAGTCATTTTGACAGCGAGATGTAACCTTAATGTCGCTCATAAAACAATCATTTCTTCTCCATACCATAACCAGTGTCAATAATAATTAATCAGGAGCAATCTATGCCAACCTCCGATAAATTAAAAGCACAGCGCCAAAAGTGGGAAGAGACTACTCTAAAAAAAGTCATCTCTCGCCATCCTGAAAGAAAAACGGAATTCACCACCGGCTCATGGTTACCGGTCGAGCGCACGGCTCTGCCGGAAATTACTTCCGACGATGAATATCTGGAAAAACTCGGCTTTCCCGGTGAGTTCCCCTTCACGCGCGGCGTTCAGCCCACGATGTATCGCGGTCGTCTCTGGACAATGCGACAGTACGCCGGATTCGGAACTGCCGAAGAATCTAACCGGCGTTACAAATTTCTGCTTAATCAGGGACAAACCGGCTTATCAATCGCCTTCGATTTGCCGACTCAAATCGGCTATGATTCCGACGATCCGCATAGCGAAGGCGAAGTCGGTAAAGTCGGCGTAGCGATTGATACTCTGCGCGATATGGAGATCCTTTTCGATGGCATACCTTTAGACCAAGTTTCCACTTCGATGACAATTAATGCTCCCGCCGCAATCTTACTGGCAATGTACTTAGCAGTAGCCGAAAAACAAGGTGTCGCCTTCGACCAGCTCAATGGCACAATCCAGAACGACATTCTGAAAGAATACATAGCCCGCGGCACCTATATTTTTCCACCCAAGCCGTCTCTACGTTTAATTACTAACATTTTTGAATTTTGCGCTCGTTCAGTCCCGAAATGGAATACGATTAGCATTTCCGGCTATCATATTCGCGAAGCCGGTGCGACTGCCGTCCAGGAAGTGGCTTTCACTCTGGCTGATGGCGTTGAATACGTCAAAGCCGCTTTGAACGCCGGAATGGACGTTGATAGTTTTGCCGACCGGCTCTCCTTTTTCTTTAATGCCCACAACGATTTGTTGGAGGAAGTCGCCAAATTCCGCGCGGCACGGCGCATCTGGGCTAAAATTATGCGCGATAAATTCCACGCCCAAAACTCGAAGTCTCTTATGTTGCGCTTTCATACTCAAACTGCTGGTAGTACTCTCACCGCCCAACAGCCAGACAATAATATCGTCCGGGTTGCGATCCAAACATTGGCGGCAGTGCTTGGCGGCACTCAGAGTCTGCATACCAATTCCCGCGATGAGGCTCTGGCTTTACCGTCCGAAGATTCCGTGCGCATTGCTCTACGCACTCAGCAAATTGTCGCCTACGAATCCGGCGTGACTAACTCAGTTGATCCGCTGGGCGGCTCCTATTTGATTGAGAATCTTACCGATCAGATCGAAAGCGAAGTCTGGCAATATCTCGATCAAATTGAAGCCATTGGCGGGATGATTCCGGCTATCGAAAATGGCTTCATCCAGAAAGAAATCCAGGATGCGGCTTACCGCTACCAAAAAGAAATCGAAAGCAACGAGCGCATCATCGTCGGTGTCAATAAATTCACCACCGACGAAGAAACACCGAAAAATTTATTAAAAGTTGATTCCGAACTTCAGCGCATCCAAATCCAAAAAACTGACGCCGTCAAAAAACAACGCAACAATCAAGCAGTTAAGGAAAAACTTGAACTTCTGCGAGAAACTGCGCGCCGAACGGAGCAGAATCTTATGCCTCCCATTCTCGCCGCCGTTAAGGAATATGCCACGCTGGGCGAAATCTGTGGCATTCTGCGCCAGGAATTCGGCGAATACCAGGAATCAATCGTTTTATAAGGATTCAATATGGCTAAAAAGATCAGAATATTAATTGCCAAACCCGGACTGGATGGACACGACCGCGGCGCCAAATACATCGCTCGCGCTCTGAAAGATGCCGGATATGAGGTAATCTACACCGGGATTCGTCAGACACCGGAAGCCATTGTCAAAACTGCTATTCAGGAAGATGTTGACTTCGTCGGTCTCAGCCTGTTGTCCGGGGCTCACAATGAGCTTTTCCCGCGAGTTGTCGAACTTTTACGTGAAAATCAGGCTGACGACATCATCGTTTTCGGCGGTGGCGTTATCCCAGAAAGTGATATTCCCGGTTTAAAGGCAAAAGGATTAGCCGCCATTTTTACACCCGGGACGCCAATTAAAGCTGTCATAGATTTTATTGAATCCTGCCGGAGCAAAATCGAAAATTGAGCGAATTGGCTGAAAAAATTTTGAAAGGCGACCAGCGGAGCATCGGTCGTGCCATTTCTATTGTAGAAAATGACGGCAGGGACCGCGAACAATTAATTGACGAAATTTTCCCGCACACTGGCCGGGCATTAGTCTGGGGAATCACCGGCGCACCCGGCAGTGGAAAAAGCACTTTGCTGGATGGTCTTATCGCCAATTTGCGGGCTCAAAACCTGACGGTGGCGGTAGTCGCGGTTGATCCCAGTTCACCGTTTACTGGCGGCGCGCTTCTCGGTGATCGTCTGCGTATGCAGAGACACGCCACCGATCCTGGCGTTTTCATCCGCTCGATGGCTTCGCGCGGACATTTAGGTGGCATTGCCACTGCCACGGCTGACACTATTAAAATTTTGGATGCCGCCGGCTATGATTTAATCGTGATTGAGACCATTGGTGTCGGGCAAGCTGAAATCGAAGTCGTCGAACTGGCTGATATCGTTATGCTCGTTCTGGTACCGGGAGCGGGTGATGAAATTCAGGCGATGAAAGCCGGAGTGATGGAAATCGGTGATATTTTCATTATCAATAAGAAAGACCTCGACGGCGCTCTCAAACTCAAAGCCGAAGTCGAGTATGTCCTCCACCTCAAATCAAATAGTAATGAATCCGCAATAAATCCGGTTCTATTAACTTCGGCAACTCATAATGAAGGCATATCGGAAACACTCCAAACTATTGACAATTACCTTGCCCGAATGCAGGCTGACGGTCGGCTGGCAATTCGCCGTCAACAGCGGATCGAAAACGAAGTCAGAAAAATCGTCAACACCAAAATCCACCAAATGGCTGAAAAACATCTGCAAATTGACCAAAAAATCAAGCAATGGGCTCAGCAAATCGGAAAACAAAAGCAAGCGCCTTATGCCTTGATCAATTCTCAAATTAATCAATTATTAAAGGACTCCTAATTCTATGATAAAAAAACTCAACCACATCGGCATTGCGGTCAATTCAATCGCTGAACACATTCCGTTTTACCGTGATATTTTGCAATTAAAGTTCGTCGGCATTGAAGAAATTGCCGATCAGAAAGTCAAAACCGCCATCTTTCAGGTCGGTGAAACCCGGATCGAATTACTCGAAGCTACCGCGCCCGATAGTCCAATCGCCCAATTTCTCGAGAAAAGAGGCGAAGGTTTGCATCATCTGGCTTACCAAAGCGACAACATCGAACGAGAACTACAATTTTTAAAAGAACATAATATTGCCTTGATTGACGAAAAGCCGAGAGACGGCGCACATCATACTCGCATCGCTTTCCTGCACCCGAAATCCACTGGCAAGGTCTTGACTGAAATCTGTGAGGAAAAGCAGGAACCTTAGACAGGATTAACAAGATTTACATGTTGTTTATTAATATTTAGAACTAAGATGGATAATAAAATACACGAAGAGTTATACAAGGATAAAGAATTGACATCCACCATAATCGGTTGTGCTTACAAGGTCTATAA
>Ga0208461_1001911_pt1 | contig 17848 bp, 13 predicted proteins | sample AD_JPNTR4_MetaG_FD_184448 | JGI IMG/M metagenome (GOLD analysis project Ga0208461, IMG submission 184448) | Active sludge microbial communities of municipal wastewater-treating anaerobic digesters from Japan - AD_JPNTR4_MetaG (SPAdes) (version 2) | ecosystem: Engineered > Bioreactor > Anaerobic... | reverse complement strand
TGCGGTCCTGCCGCTCCAGGCAAGTCGAGGTTTAGAACGACGCCGTTTTGTCTATCCTGTCCGGGCAATCCGGAGAAAAAACATAGGGGAAGCCCTGTTTTTATCCCTCTTTATCCCTAAGGGGACCAGTATTGCAATTACCCTGCCTCCGGCAGAGACCAGCAGTGATCTGCGGTGCTATCAGTTCTGGAAGCAGGTCGCGGTGGAACTGTCCCTGCCCGTCGAATTTGAGGTAGGACTCCGTGAATCAATTGCTGACATTATGGGAACCGCCCAGGCGGTCCTTACCACTTCTGTAAAAGAAGGCTTTGGTTTTGCCTTCCTGGAACCCTGGACCGTAGATGTGGCTGTCCTGGGGCGCCGGATAGGAACGGTCTGTTCAGACTTTGAACGGGACGGACTGCAATTCCCCTACCTCTACGATTCCATCGATATACCCATGGCGTATCTGTCTCCACCCCTCCTCAGGAAAAAGCTGGAGCACATACTGGCAGAAATATATGGCGCCTATAATCTGGAACTGGAAACCCATACCCTGAAAACCCTGACCGATAACATCTTTTCTCAGGAAGTATTCGATTTTGGCAAGCTTGATGAAGAATTCCAGATGGATATTATCGAAATGGCCGCCTCCAATTCCATTGCCCGGCAGGATATCATCGATATAAATCCCTTCCTGCAGACCCTGGCTACCTGGGATATGGCTGCCCATGAGGATCTTATTCAAACAAACAAGGAACTGGTTGCGCTCCATTACAGCATGGAACATGCGCTGAACCAGCTTCAGATGGCCTATACCAGGGTAACCAGTACCCCTGTGCAGCACCGAATCTCAAAAAGTGTGCTCCTGGATTTATTCTTAGACCCACTAAAGCTCTACCCCGTTGGTATTACCCACATGGGAAGCCCCTTAGCTATTTCAAGGCTGCGGAATCAATCCGCTTCAGAGGCTGGAAATTGATGAATGAAGAAGCACGTTTTATAAGCCTCATACGGGACCAGACAAAAGAGGTGGCGGTTTTGCCGCCGGGAGCGCTCCCCCAGCGGTTCGAGCCCCTGAGGTCGGGCAATCTAATCCGGAATCACCAGATTGATGAAGAGCTTCTGGCAATACGGGTTGTTCTCTTTGATATCTATGGGACCCTTTTTTCATCCGCCGCAGGTGAAATTAGCTCCGAAATACCTCCGAATCCCAACAACGCCGGTCCCGACAATGAAACAGCCTTTTTTCGCCAGGCCGTGCTGGAGCGACACCTTGCAGGGTATGCAACAACTCCCTATCCAGAAGTTCGGGTGGAAGAAATCTGGGCTTCCTATCCGGAGCTGCCAGAGGGGATGTCCGGAGCGGAGTTTGCCCTTCGTTATGAACTTGCCCATAACCCGGTTACACCCATGCCGGGAGCCTTCCCCTGTATCAGGGAATTGGGGCAAGCGGGCCTTGCACTTGGTATCGTCTCTAATGCCCAATTTTTTACCCCCCTGCTCTTTAACGCCTTTTTTGGCGCTGGTCCGGAAGAACTGGGCTTTGCTCCTGACCTTATCGCCTATTCCTACGAGCATGGCCGGGCCAAGCCCGATCCCGAACTATTCCAGGTGGTGCTTAAGCATGTTCAGGCCAGGGGCTACAGGATTGATGAATGTCTCTATATTGGTAACGATATGCTCAACGATGTATTCGGTGCTAAAAATGTGGGGATGAAGGGGGCCCTCTTTGCCGGAGACCGTCAGTCCTTGAGACTGCGGGAGGATAATCCCCTATGCAGGGATCTCATGCCCGATCTAATCCTGGACTCCCTTTCGGATTTACCCATTTTAATACAAAAAGGTCATTCCCATGGATAAGCAGGACCTGCTTCATTTTTCTGTGTCTTCCCTCTGCAGGGGTATGGATGTAATCACCCTCAGGGACCTGATGAAGGGAGTCCCCTACAGAATCGTACGCAAACAGAAGGAGGCCATGGTGCTGGCAGCAGGCAGCCGATATAACGAACTTCATATACTTCTGGAAGGTTCAGTGAAGGCTGTGATGGAGCATGAAAATGGCAAATCGGTTCTTATCGAAACCATAGAGGCACCGGATCCGATTGCCCCTGCCATACTCTTCGCGCCGCGGCAAGTGCTGCCTGTTACGGTCTTTGCCGAATCGGACTCGAGGCTCCTCATCCTGCCCTTAGAGACCATCCTGGATCTTTGCCAGAAGGACCGGCAGTTTCTCATCAATTTTCTCAGTGAAATCGGTGGAAAGCTCTCCCTCTTTGCAGAAAAATTCAGACTCCTTGAGTTCTCAAGCCTCCGCAAGCGGATTGCGGTGTTTCTTTCAAATCGGCTAGAAGACTCCCGCTATACCTTGCCCTTTCCCAAGGAAAAACTCGCTGAGTACCTTTCTGTAGCCCGGCCCAGCCTGTCCCGGGAATTATCAGAGATGGCAGCCGAAGGGATCTTGAACATAGAAGGCAGGACTATTACTGTACTGGATCAGAAGCGATTTAAAACGATCTTAGCGGAGTAATGTATATGGCACAGAAACGTCCAAAATCCCGGCTCGAGCGGTTCCTTTCTCAGCTTATGTTTGTCTGTATCGTACTGCTTATTGGTGCAGGAGTCTTTGCACTTATTCAAGCGACCCTCCATCCCCTGGATCCGGTGGTATCCCAGGCAGAGGTTACCTTAAGTATGCTGGATAAAACTCTGAGCAGTTCCCTTTTTTCCGGGGTTTCCCTGGGCACCATTGTGGTTATTCTTACCATTCTGACCCTTTCCATGGCTGGCCGGGGGGTGCATAAACGGCAGTACATGGTGTCCTATTGGCGGGGTATCCTCTCTTCCGGTATATTCTTTCTTTCCGATGCCTTTTATCGTTTTGTCCGTTCCAAGGGTATATTGTATTACTCAGCGTCCCTTGCCCTCTTTATCGCAGTCATGCTCATTCTTGTAGAGATCATCTCCCGCTGGGGATCGGTGACTGAAGAGCGGGAACGGCGGACCGAATTGCTTGCTTCTATTGTATCCGGTTTAAGCTTTGGGCTTCTGGTACAGGCAGGTGAAACAGTGGTGGCCCTGGTGAAAACACGGCTTCCCCAGTTATTTCATGCCCTTCCTTTTTAGGTTAGTCAATGATAGGATAGGGGCATGAATATACAGGAACTCTTACAGCTGCTTCCAAAGGTTCTCACCTCCTGGGAAGTGCTTGGGGTAACGATTGTACTTATTCTATATTTTTTCCTTGTCTTTTACGTAGCCCGGCTTTATAGCCGGCCCAAATCCTTTTCCATGATGAAACCACCTAAGAAGGCTGCCTCCCCTAAAAAAGCTGAAAAAGAAAGTCCCGCCGAACCAGAAGTGGAAGGTTGATGTATCAAAGCCGCTGCTTTATATCAACCTGTTGCTACCAGCCCCTTTCTCTGCAGGGGACAGCGGCTTTCCCGGATGGTTCCTTCCTCAATCAATGAGAGCAGTATCTGCCGACCCTCATCCCGGCTCAGATCAAGAGCAGGCTGGCTTGCAAGATGGGAAGCTGCCTCTGCCAGGGTAAAATACCTGGGGTTTTGTTGAATGAGCCGGGTAATTCCAGGTTTTTCCCGCCAGAAGTGCTTTGCGGTCCCTGAACAAATGTCGCAGGAATGTTCATCTCCCGTACAGGTGACGGGCTCTGACATCCCGGCCCCCGTATAGGTGGCGGGTTCTATCATTTCAGCTTCGGTGCGGCTGGTTCCATTAAGGGCGTCCCCGGGTAATCCGGCTGCCCCGACAGTCTCGGTTCCTCCGACAGCCCCGGCGGTACAAACTGCCCCGGCTGTCCCGCCTGCCCCGACAGCACCGACTGTACCGGTTAACTCTGTTCTGCTGCCTCTCCCCCCGGTAAGGAGCGTGAGGAGCAGTTCCCGCCTGCACCGATCCCTGTTCCGGCCGTATTCTGCCAGGGGGCCGGTGCGCTCCTCATCTTCCGGGCCCCAGAGGAGGGTAGCTGTGGCGGGCTTGCCATCCCGGCCGCCCCGGCCCGACTCCTGCAGGTATGCCTCCACCAGATTGGGACAGTCAAAATGAATCACCGTCCGGATGTCAGCCTTGTCGACCCCCATGCCATAGGCACAGGTTGCAACGAGTATTCCGGTGCTGCTCTTAAAAAACCATTCCTCCACGGTCTTTTTTTCCTCCCGCTCCAGGCCTGCGTGGTAAAAATAAATTTCCCTGCTGTGCAAGGCATACCGCAGAGCCCGGGCAAGCTGTTCCGTTCTTGACCGGGAACCGCAGAACACGATGGCGGGCCGGGGCAGGGTAGCCAGAAGCTGCCGGAGGGCTGCCTCCTTTGCCAGGGTGCGGACGAGCCGGTAGCTGATGTTCGGCCGGTCCGGATTCCCCATCACGATGTGTACATCCCCATCATTAAAAATATAGCGGCCTATCTTTTCCAGAACCTCCGGGCTTGCGGTGGCGGTAAAGGCCGTAAGGAGGGGTGGCTTCAGTTCGGCGAGTATTTCCCCCAATTCCAGGTAGGCGGGGCGGAAACTCTCACCCCACTGGCTTACACAGTGGGCCTCATCAATCACCACATGGCCAATCCGGGCCTGGCCCAGCATATCCCGCACCTGTCTGGTCTTAAGGACCTCCGGGTTTGCGATGATAAGGGTATTAGAAGGTAGCCGTAAAACACTGGCAATGGCTTCCCGTTCCTCGGTGGTCTGGCTGCCCCGTAAGACCACCACCCGGCTCCCCTGGGCACGGAGCCGCCGCTCCTGGTCCGCCATAAGGGCTAAAATGGGAAAAATAACGAGGGTGGGCCTGTCGATAAGCCGGGCTGGAAGCTGGAAACAGAGGGATTTACCCGCTCCGGTGGGCAGAATCACTATCTGCCTCCCATAGCCGGACCAGACCTCCTGGTCAGAATCAGGCGGCACTCCATCAATATGAAACTCCCGCTCCGACTCATCCTGTAACGCGATATCTATGATCTGGGGCAGTGTTTGTTCCAGATTGATGAAGGGTATCCCCGCAGACCGGGCTGCTTCCAGTATGTTGGTAATGACGAGCCGCTGGTAAGGGAACAGATAACTTATTCCCGATTCTGCAAGACCCGCTGAAATGAGGGTTTCGCTTGATAGGGTATTGCTTGCTGCAATGGAATGCTCCTCTGCCATAGTCTGGCCTCCCCACTAGACATGAATTGCCTGCATATAGTACTATTCGTTATCATATTTTTGCGTTAAATCCCGCAGTTAGCGTTAATAGTCCTGTAATCCATACAATTGTCTATTGGCCTACCCAGCGCTCCGTCGGGAATTTGCGCCAAGGACGAACATGACAACAACTAATCTCACCTTTGACGATTTCGGTTTATCCGAACGGGTCCTCTCTGCTGTAAAAGCAAAGGGTTTCATCGCTCCCAGCTCTATCCAGGCACTGGCGCTGCCCAGGCTTCTCGCCGATGAGGGTCACCTCATTGCGAAGGCCCGGACCGGCACCGGTAAGACCGCCGCCTTTGGCATACCCCTGGTAGAACGGCTTACCACCCCATCCCAGAAGCCTAAGGCCCTTATATTAACTCCCACCCGGGAACTGGCTCTCCAGGTAGCCCAGGAAATTAAATCCCTGGCCGGCGGCCCCTTCCCGCGGATTGCTGCGGTCTATGGCGGCGCCTCCATCGGCCCCCAGCTGCGGGACCTGAGCCGGGGGGTAGAAATAGTGGTTGGAACCCCAGGCCGGGTAATGGACCACCTGGACCGGGGCTCCCTGGACCTTTCCGAGGTAGACTGGTTCATTCTTGATGAGGCCGACGAAATGCTTGATATGGGCTTCTTTGAGGATGTGGAAACCATACTGGCCAAAACAAAAAACGACCGCCGGGTGGCCCTCTTTTCGGCCACCATGCCCGAGGCGATACTGTCCCTCGTAAAACGACATATCGGCAATTTTGATATTGTAGAAGACCATGCTTCGCTGGATGAAAAACCCGCGGTAGACCAGTTCTATCTCCTTCTTCGTAAAGAAGATAAGCTCGAAGCTCTGCGGCGTATCATAGACGGGGCCGATGACTTTTATGGCCTTGTGTTTTGCGGAACCAAGGCTGAAACCGATGAGCTTGCCCGCCGGCTTGTAGAAAACGGTTACGGCGCTGAGGCCATCCACGGGGACCTTTCCCAGGAAGGCCGCGAACGGACCCTGCGACGCTTCCGCTCCCGGATGACCACCATCCTGGTGGCCACCGACGTGGCTGCCCGGGGTATCGATGTGGAACGGCTCACCCATGTCATCAACTGGGACCTCCCCAACGACCGGGAAACCTATGTGCACCGTATCGGACGCACCGGCCGGGCGGGACGGCGCGGTATTGCTATCAGCTTTGTGCTCCCCGCAGCCCGGGGCCGCATCACCCAGCTTTCCCGCAGTATGGAAAAGGTTCTGGGTTCACCCATACAAAAGATGCCCGTTCCTTCTGTTCCGACGGTCATGACCGCCAGCCAGAAGCGGGTAATCCAGAAAATCCTCAGCGCCGTGCAGGGCATGGGCGACCAGGTTGATATAAACCAGTCTGATATAAACCAGGCTGAGCTGGGGCAGGGCGAAGATGCTGTTCAGGTTGATGAACTGAGGGCCGGCTCTTCCGCTGCCCTTTTTGCTAAACACGATCCCCGTGCCCTTGTGGCGGATGAACTTATAAAAACCCTGGGTGAGCGGAGGGCTATCGAAGCCCTGGTAGCCGCAGCCTACGGCAATGAGCTGGACCCCTCCCGCTACAGACCCATTGTGGAACTTCAGGACCGGCCCCTCCGGGGTGACCGGGGCGACCGGGGCGACCGAAGTTCGGACCGGGGAAGGGCAGGGAGCCGCTTTGGCGGTGATTTCCGGGATGGCCGCCGTTTTGGTGAAGGAAGGGAAGGCCGGTCCGGTTCTCTCCGCGAACGGGGGGGCCGCGATAGTGACTACCGTTCCAGCGATGGACCGCACCGGCGGGCGGCAGGGGACCGGGTCTATATCGGTGTTGGCCGCAGGCATGGGGTTTCAGCCCGGGATGTGGCGGGACTCCTCATGCGGGCGGGGGGTGTCCCCGGGCGACTTGTGGACGCCATCGAAGTACGGGACTACTGCGCCTATGCCACCCTCCCCGCTGAGGCCGCCCGCCGGGCCTACAACTTTGCGAAACAGGACCCGGACCATCCGACCATCAAACCCGCCGGCGGCCGGAACTGAGGGCATGCAAGACCGGCTGCTGAAACTAGGGGATTACAATGCCTGCAGCAGCCAGATTTCTAAAAGCCCTCAATCCTCGCTAGAAGCCAAGATAGGAGCCCACCACAATAACGGTAAAATCCGACAGGGAGGGTTTTCGCCTGAGTACCTGATAGGCCCGGCAGATCCGGGTTTCCAGGGCGCAATCCTGGCAGACCCCTGTTTTTACACAGGGATTGGGCTTATCAAGCCGCTTATTATTCATCGGGGATGCCAAGGTTTCGATTCTGACCTGGGCTTCTTCCAGATTCCGGACGATTTTATTGGTTCCCACCACGACCACGGTCTTTTTCGGCCCAAAGGTCAGGGCTGCCACCCGGTTGCCATTTCCATCAACATTAACCAGGAAACCATCCATGGTGACCGCGTTGGAACTGGATATAAACACATCACAGGTGAGCTGGCTCCTTAAAATTTCCAGTTTCTTGTCCGGTGTGAGTCCCGGTGCGTTGTGATCCAGCACAATCGCCCCCAATTCCTGGGCTTTTTCGGGAATCCTCATGGCCTTAATGGTCATGGAACCGCCAAAGCCTATGGTTTTCCCCTTTTCTATAAAAGCCATCACCCGTTTTGCCGCCTCTTCTATATCCGAAACATACACCGCATCAAACCCATTTTTTTGCAGGGCCTTAACTGTAGCGGTGCCGATGGTTTCATCCCTCCATGATTCTACTCCTGCGGTAATCTGGGACATGTAAGCCTCCTTCTTATATTGTCGCACGGGTGGGGCTTCTTGCCAATACATAGAACTCATCCTATACTGATACTGCTGGCATGCAATAATTATGAGGAGGCAACACATGGCGAATCTTTCATCAACCTATATGGGACTTCCCGTACGGAATCCCCTGGTTGTAGCAGCAAGTAATCTGACAGCCCATAGGGACAATATACAGAAAGCGGTGGATGCCGGTGCCGGAGCTATCGTTCTTAAATCCCTCTTCGAAGAACAGATCCGGAAGGACCTTTCGGCGATTCCTGCGGAACAGCTGGAGGCTAACCCGGAAGCCCAGGCAATGCTGGATGCCCTGACTTCAGGCTGGGGGAGCAGTGATTATCTTAGGTTGATTAAGGACGCCGTGGCTGTTGCGGGCCCGGTTCCCATTATAGCGAGCATCAACTGTATCCGCGATGATGTGTGGCTTGATTTTGCCGAGCAGATTGAAAGGGCTGGGGCAAAGGCCATCGAGTTAAATATTGCACCCTTCCCCGGGTCCCCTAAAATGACTGCTAAGGACCTGGAGGACCTGGTGGTAAGCATCGTCCGGAATGTTTCGGTGAGGACAGGGCTTCCCCTGGCGGTAAAGCTCAGTCCCTACTTTACCAATCCCTTTGCCATTATAGAACGGCTCGCCGGTGCGGGGGCAAAGTCGGTGGTGCTTTTTAACCGGCTCTATCGCTTTGACTTTGATCTGAAAAAAGGTGCTGTTGTTTCCGGTCCTGTAAAGAGCGGGCCCCAGGAATATCATGAGAGCCTCCGCTGGGTGTCCAACCTGTACGGGGTGGTGGGCTGTGAGCTGGTGGGCGGTACGGGGATTCACTCCGCCGAGACGGCCCTTAAGTTTATCGCCGCCGGGGCCCAGACGGTGCAGCTCTGTTCAGCCCTGAATGCGGGCGGTTGGTCTGTGCTTGGAAAAATTCGGGATGAAATGTCGGCCCTTTTGGATTCCTTGGGCTATGCTTCGGTGGATGCCTTCCGGGGCACCCTGTCCCGCCGGGCCCATCCGCAAAATGAACAGTACGAGCGTGTTCAGTACCTTAAAGCAATAGACCCCCGGTAATTCATGGCAGAACAGAAGCGACAGGCGGACGAAAAGCGGCTTGCGGCATATCTAAAGCAGGTAAAAGGCCCTAACTCCCCCGGCCCGGCTAATCCGGATAATACAAAAGGCTCTAAATCCCCTGGCCCGGCTAAGGATGTGCAGGGCACCGATACTATCGGAAAGCCTGGGCTGGTAAAAACCGTTGCTGCGGAGGGCCCAGGAAGATCCGGTTCAGTTTCGGGGCTCCCTCCTGCAGCCAAAGAATCGAAGTACCGCAAGGTGGCCAAGCTCCTCATTGTAATTGGCCAGAAAGAAGCCTCCAAAATCCTTTCCAAGCTTGAACCGGAGCAGATTGAGGCTATCACCAAAGAGATAGCCCTTATCAAAACCGTCACCAGGGAAGAGGGAGAGGCGATTCTGGCGGAATTCCGCTCCCTTTTTTCAGAGGCCCTCCGGTATAGGGGAACGCCAGGTCCCGAACGGGGTGGTGTCGATGTGGCACGGGAACTGTTACATACCGCCTTTGGCAAAGAAAAGGGAGAGACCCTGCTGCGCCGGGCTGTGCCGGAAGCTATAGAGAATCCCTTTCAGTTCCTAGAAGATTTTACGGGTGAACAGATAAGCTTTTTATTAAAGGAAGAAACGACGCCGGTTCTGGCCCTGGTGCTTTCCCGACTCAGTCCCCAGAAAGCAGCGGAGTGTATAAAACAGCTCCCCGCAAACCGCCGGCTCGAAGTGGTTAAGCGGCTTGCGAAGATGGGAAAAACGAGCCCCGAAGTGTTGGAAAAGGTAGCGGAGGTCCTGCGGGAGCGGGCCCATAAGATAGGAAAAACCGAAACCACCGAGGTCGATGGCAAGGCGGCCCTGGCAGCCATACTCCGTTATGCTGATCCCTCCCTGGGTGATGAAATCCTTGAAAATCTGGAGGAGGTTAATCCCGAGCTATCCCGGGAAATCAAGGAAAAACTCTATACCCTGGATGATGTGATCCGTTGTGAGGACCGGGCATTGCAGGAAAAACTGAGAACCATGACAGACCGGGACATAGCTCTGCTCCTCAAGGGACAGAAACCGGAATTTATCGATAAAATCAAAAGCAATCTTTCTGCGAACCGGCGGACCCTGATCGAAGAAGAGCGAGACCTGCTTGGACCGGTGCCCCGGAAGGAAACTGAGGCGGTAGTTCAGGAATTCCTTTCCTGGTTCCGGCTTGGTAGAGAAAATGGCACCATACTCCTGGCAGATGACCAGGATGTACTATAGGAGCGCTACTTGGTACAGACTACAATTAAAGCAGGCGACCACATTGAAGGTTTTGAAATTCTTGCCTGCGAGGACCTATCGGAACTGCAAGCCCTGGGCATCTGGGCCAGGCATATCAGGACTAGGGCAGAGGTATTTCATATCTATAATGATGATGAAGAAAATCTCTTTGCCTTTGCCTTTCCCACCATTCCTTCCGACTCAAGTGGTGTGGCCCATACTCTGGAACATTCGGTCCTTTGCGGTTCCCGGAACTATCCCCTTAAGGATACCTTTATCATGCTTGCCAAGGGGAGCCTTCAGACCTTTCTTAATGCCCTGACCTTTCCGGACAAAACCGTGTATCCCGCGGCAAGCACCAATCGGCAGGATTACTTTAACCTGATGTCCGTCTATGGGGATGCGGTCTTTCATCCCCTTCTGGATGAATGGATTTTCCAGCAGGAAGGACATCGGCTTGACCTATCCCAGGATGAGGGGAGCGGAGCCTGGCGGCTTGAACGGACCGGGGTGGTGTTTAATGAGATGAAGGGGAACTATTCTTCGGTGGATCCCATTGCTGCCGATTGGTCCTTCCGATCGGTCTTACCCGATACTCCCTATGCCCATGATTCTGGTGGGGACCCTAAGGATATACCCCGACTCCGCTGGGAGGACTTACGGGCCTTTCATCGGGACCATTACAATCCCGCCAACTGTAAAATTGTGCTCTGCGGGAATATACCGACCGAAGAACAGCTTGCCTTTTTAGACAGGACCATCCTCAATGACCTTGAGAGCGGCAAGCCTGTGGAGCCCATCCCTCTTGCAACACCCTGGGCTCAGAGCAGGGAACTCTCTATTCCGTACCCTGCAACCGATGGGTCCCAGAAGTCTACGGTCCTCCTTTCATGGGCTCTAGGGGACAGCACCGATACGGAAGAAGCCCTGGCTTTGGCGGCCCTCACGGAGATTCTCCTGGGCCATGATGGATCCCCCCTCCATAAGGCCCTGGTAGAATCGGGGCTTGGCGAAGATGTGGCCCCCGCTACTGGGCTGGAAGGGGAACTGCGTCAGCTGGTGTTTACCGTGGGGCTTCGGGGTATGGAGGGAAGCCAAAAAGGGGCCCTGGAAGACCTCGTTCTAAGCATCCTGAAGAACCTGGTGGCCAGGGGAATTCCCTCTGAAGAAATAGAAGGGGCCCTCTTTGGCATGAGGTTCAGCAACCAGGAAATACGACGGGTCGGTGGCCCCTTTTCTCTTGTCTGGATGCGCCGGGTGCTGCGATCCTGGATCCATGGCAAGGCCCCCTGGAACAGCCTCCTCTTTGAAAGATCTTTCCGCAAATTAAATGAAAGAATAGCAGCCGAGCCCCGTTTCTTTGAGCAGCTTATCGAAAGCAGGCTGCTTAACAACCCTCACCGGTGCCTCCTTTCGGTAGATCCACAGGTGGGTCTTTCGGAGGCCCAGGAAGCGGAAACGAAGGCTGAACTGGATCGTTTGCTGGCGGAACTATCTGAGTCAGAAAAAAAAGCCCTGGCAGAACAGACCCAGCGCCTTAAAACCATTCAGGAGTCCCAGGACCCGCCAGAAGCCCTGGCCCGGCTTCCCCACATTTCCCGGAAGGACCTGGCTCCAACCATCGAATCGGTGCCCCGCAGTATCCATGACCTAGGTGGTATTCCCCTCCTGAGCCACGACCTTTTTACCAACGGAATAGTGTATATTGATATAGCCCTGCCTGTGGATCTGCTTACGGAGGACCAGTATCTCTGGCTGCCCCTGCTAGCCCGGACCATACCTGGGATGGGAATCCCCGGTACACCCTATGATGTGCTTTCTAGCCGTATGGCCCGGCATGTGGGGGGCTTCTATGCCCTTCTGCATACCTCTTCTTCAGCTCCGGGGGCAGGCAGGTCCCTCGCTGCTCCGGGAGGAGTCTATCACATCCGTGACCGGGACTGGCTTATCTTTAGAATGAAGACCCTGCACGAAAAGCTAGAGCCTGCACTGGATCTGGTGCTTCCCCTGATGCGTGAGGCAGATTTTTCAGATACCCGCCGGCTTAAGGATCTGCTCCTTGAATATAAAAATGATCTGGATGCCTCGGTTGCTCCCTCGGGCCACTCATTTGCAATCTCACAGGCTTCCCGCCCGTTCAGCCGGTCCCGTTTTGTAGATGACCTGTGGAACGGTATTCCCCAGATAGAATTCGCCCACCGGCTCCTAGAGCAGGATCCGGAAGTGGTAGCCCGGAAACTTGCGGCCCTTCGGGATGAACTCTTCGCTAAAAGTGGCATGATTGTTAATGTTACCGCCCAGGGGGAGGGAATCGAAGCCTGTCTTTCCTGCCTTAAGTCCCGTTTAGCCCCCTATGGGGGCCCCCACCCCGGACAGGATCGTGCGCCAAGCGCTTCCTCGCCTGTGGATAAAACAGTGGCGGTATATCAATCCGGGGCGTTACAGGTAGGATTTGCTGCCCTGGCTTTATCCGCAAGCCCCTTTGCCACCGAAATGCAGGCCGCTGAGCTCGTTCTTTCCCACTGGCTTTCTACGGGTATACTCTGGGAGGATATCCGGATGAGGGGCGGAGCCTATGGGGCCTTTGCCTATCCAGATGGACTTGAACCGGTCTTTATCATGGCTACCTATCGGGACCCGACGCCATCCCGGTCCCTGGAAGCCCTGCCCGGTGCACTGAAAAAGGCTCTGAAAACCCTTCCCGATGGGGAAGAGCTGGAAAAGGCTGTTATTGGTGCCTTTGCCAAGGAAACGCGCCCCCGGACTAATCCCGATAAGGGCTTTGCGGACTTTCTCCGCTACTTCACGGGAATAGAAGACTGGATGCGTAAAAAGAAGCTCGAAAGCATCGTAGCTATGGATAAAAACCTTCTGAAACAGGCAGGAGAGCATCTTGTGGCTGCCCTGGAATCGGCAAACTATGCCGTAATAGCGGGAAACGGGCAGGCCGCCGCCAGTGCGGACAAACTTAAGGTACCCGTACGGGACCTCCCCGGAGCCTGATTCTCAGAGCTGTCTGTTATAACTAGACAACCCGCCCGCCGTTGGGCGGGTTCTTTTTCATATATTCATGCTCTTCCCGGACCTCTGCGATCAGATCCTTTACTTTCCATTCCAGGTTAGTTGGGGTAGAAGACGAAAATGCTATTGATTGAGGGTCAACTCCCATCTCTTTTACAGCAGCCTTGACGGCCCTCATAATTGCCAGCATCTGCTCATGGGTAAATCCATGCATAAATACAACCGGGTTTTCCATATTGTGGTGCTCCTCTATATTTGTAAAATTGCCTTTTTACGTTATACTTAATTGCCTACAAATATTCCAGGAGTGATTATATGTCTGAATGTGAATTTATAGAAAGTTGCCCTTTCTTCAATGGCAAGCTGGCTAATAAACCAGCCGATATCGAAAAATTAAAGGCCGATTATTGTAAAACGAATAATCTGCATTGTGCCCGCTATATTATTGCGCAGAGTCTTGGAAAAGAGCATATGCCTCCAGATCTCTATCCCCATGAAAAGGAACGGGCCTTTGAACTTTTAGCGAAGTAGATTAAGTATTTTTGCAATGTAAGAATAAATATTTATATTATAAAGAATAGTAAAAATACTGCATTTACATTCAAGGTTGTTCTTTCAAAACTCTCTGAGTTTTGAAAGAGCTTCGATTGTTTGTATTTGATATTGTATACGAAAAAGCTTGCTTTTCCTGATTCCCGGGTGTACCATTATTACCCCCCTAAAAAAGGGTACATCTCATAGAGGAGGAAATTATGAGAAAAGACAAGCTTCGCTGGCTTGGCAAGCTCGGATTCGTGCTGCTGAGTCTCTTCCTGGTATTTGCCTGTGCTACCGCGCCAGATGGCGGAAATTCCGCTAGTAAACTCGCTTCGGTCCGGGATCAATATACCCAGACACCCCTGGAAATAACCTTTATAGAAACCTCTGATGTCCATGGCCTTATTTTCCCTTACAACTTCATTACCGCTAAAGCCATGCCCACATCACTGGCTCAGGTTTCTACCCTGGTTTCGGAAGCCCGAAATACAAAAAAGAATGTGGTACTGCTGGAAAATGGCGACTCCCTCCAGGGCCAGCCCACAGTATACTATTATAATTTTGAGAAAACCTCGGTGCCCCATATCTGGGGTCAGGCGGTAAATTATCTGAATTATGATGCGGTCGGTGTTGGAAATCATGACATTGAGGCTGGGCATCCGGTGTATGACAAGCTTTATAAGGAAATAAAGGCTCCGGTAATCTGTGCAAACATCCTAAAAGAAAATGGAGACCCCTACTTTACTCCCTATAAAGTTATCGTAAGGGAGGGTGTTAAAATCGCCATCCTGGGACTTATCACTCCCAAAATTCCCGACTGGCTGCCACCCCAATTCTGGAGCGGCATGAAATTCGAAGACATGGTCGTCTCCGCAAAGAAATGGGTTCCCATCATTATGGAAAAAGAACAACCCGATGTTTTAATAGGCCTTTTCCACGCCGGGGTCGATTATACCTATAACGGAGCAAGCCGGGATACGGTAAACAATGAAAATGCGAGCCAGCTTGTGGCTGAACAGGTCCCCGGGTTTGATATTATTTTTGTCGGTCATGATCACTCAGGCTGGGACGGCTTAGGCTGGGACCCGGTGGCAAAGAAAAAAGTGGAAGTTAAGGACAGTACCGGCAAGCAGGTGTACATATACGGTGCCCTTAACAACGCTGCTAAAGTCCCCGTAGTAACCCTTTCCATGTTGTGGGACAAGGACGCTCAGGTTTGGAAAAAAACGATACAGGGTGAACTTAAGGATATGAGTTCCGTTTCTGCGGACACCGCCTTTGTTTCCCAATTCCAGTCTGCCTATGATGAGATAAAAGCCTGGGTAGACCGGCCGGTCGGCAAAATGGCAGGTACCATTACCACCAAAGATTCTATGTTTGGGGATTCGGCCTTTGTGGATCTAATACATCGAATACAGCTTGAACTCTGTGCAGATCCTGCCATGGGGCTCAAAAAGGCTGATATATCCTTTGCGGCACCTCTGGCAATGAATGCTACCATACCATCCAGCAGTGATGGCACCCTTTATGTGCGGGATATGTTCAACCTCTATGTATACGAGAACTTCCTGTATACTATGAACCTCACCGGTAAACAGGTTAAGGACTTCCTGGAATACTCATATAAATACTGGTTTGATACCATGCCGAACGATGGAAACCATATCATCGCATTCCAGAAGGATAAGGAAGGCAAGCTTGTACAGGATGCCCGCACCGGTGCGTACCTCACCGCTACCCGCTATTATAACTATGACTCAGCCGCAGGTATTATATACACTGTGGATGTGACAAAACCGGCAGGTGAACGGGTTACGATTATTTCCATGGCCGATGGCAGCCCATTTGATTTGAACAAAACCTATTCTGTAGCCATTAACTCCTACCGGGCTCAGGGGGGAGGGGGACATCTTGAAAAAGGAGCCGGATTAGCTAAGGCCGATATATTGGCAATGAAGTACGTCACCAGTGCGACTACCAAGGACCTCCGGTATTACCTTCTCAAGTGGTTTGAAAAACAGCAGGGAGCCGTGACTGTACAGAGCCTGAATAACTGGAAGGTTATCCCCGAGGACCTGGCTGCAAAGGGAAAAGCAGCCGATATGCCCCTCCTGTATCCATCAAAATAAGGAACCTAGATACTGTAACGCCCTCCTATATTGAAAGCTGCAGGGCGTTGCAGCCTCCTGTGCATAAACTGTGGAAAACTGCTTGCCGACAGGCTCCACAGGTAAGTATCTTATAGGCATGAACTACGATAAACTTACCATAAAAGCACAGGAGGCGCTCCAGGAGGCCTCCAGCCTGGCCCAAAAAAATGACCAGACCCAGGTGGAACTGGAACATATCCTGCTCGCCCTGGTGGATCAGGAGGGGGGCATTGTAGCACCGATTATGGAAAAAATTGGTGCAGACCCGGAACTCATCTCTCAGGAAGCCCGCAAACTAATAGCTTCTAAACCAAAGGTTTACGGAGACGCGGCCCAGCTGTATTTCTCTCCCGCCGCAAGCAAGGTTCTTGCCAAGGCCGAAGCGGAAGCCGCATCCCTAAAGGATGATTTTGTTTCCACCGAACACATCCTTATCGCCATGACCCAGGCGGAGGGGGCAGCTCCGGATATCCTGAAACGGAATGGCATCACCAAGGAAGCCATCCTCTCAGCCCTGAAGTCGGTCCGGGGTAACGCCCGGGTGACGGACCAGAATCCGGAAGAAAAGTACCAGGTTCTCGATAAGTATTGCCGCGACCTGACCGCCCTGGCCCGGCAGGAAAAACTGGACCCGGTCATAGGTCGGGATGAAGAAATCCGCCGGGTCATGCAGGTCCTTTCCCGGCGAACAAAAAATAACCCGGTCCTCATCGGGGAGCCCGGTGTGGGTAAAACCGCCATTGTGGAAGGGCTTGCCCGCCGTATTGTAGAAGGGGACGTCCCCGAGGGTCTAAAAAACAAGCGGCTCCTTGCACTTGACCTGGGAGCCCTCGTTGCCGGGGCAAAATTCCGGGGCGAGTTCGAAGAACGGCTCAAGGCGGTCATCCACGAAGTACAGGCAGCGGAAGGCCGAATCATCCTTTTTATTGATGAACTCCACACCCTTGTGGGGGCGGGTGCTGCCGAGGGTGCCACCGATGCAAGCAACCTGTTGAAACCCGCCCTGGCCCGGGGTGAACTCCGCTGTATCGGGGCTACCACCCTGGATGAGTACCGGAAATACATCGAAAAGGATGCGGCCCTGGAGCGGCGCTTCCAGCAGGTTTACTGCGCCGAACCTTCGGTAGAAGACACCATAGCAATCCTCCGGGGTCTCAAAGAACGCTATGAGGTACACCATGGGGTGCGCATCAAGGATGAAGCCCTGGTGGCCGCCGCAACTCTTTCGACCCGGTACATCACGAGCCGGTTCCTCCCTGACAAAGCCATTGACCTGGTGGACGAAGCGGCGAGCCGTCTTAAAATGGAACTGGACAGCCGGCCCACCGAACTGGACAAGCTTGAACGGAAACTGCTTCAGCTATCCATAGAACGGCAGGCCCTCCAGCGGGAAGATGACCCCGCTTCGGTGGAACGACGGCAGAAGCTCGAAAAGGAAATTGCGGACCTTACCGCTGAACGGGACGCCATGCGGGCCCGTTGGGAAAGCGAACGGAAGGATATCCAGGAACTGCGGCTCCTTAAACAGCAGATTGAAGAACTGAAAATCGAAGAGGCCCGCTATGAGCGGGAGGGAAACCTGAATAAAGCTGCTGAAATAAAATATGGCCGCATCCCGGAGGCTCAGCGGAAGTTAAAAGAAATTTCCGACCGTATGGAGGCCAAACGGGGCGAAGTAAGCCTCCTCCGCGAAGAGGTGAGCGAAGAGGACATCGCTGCGGTTGTATCAAGCTGGACCGGTATCCCCGTATCCAAGATGCTTTCCAGCGAATTGCAGAAGTACCTTGAACTGGAAAAGGTCCTGGAAAAGCGGGTGGTTGGTCAAGACTTGGCGGTACAGGCCGTGGCCGATGCTATTCGGCGCAATAAGGCGGGCTTAAGCGATGCAGC
>Ga0208461_1001905_pt1 | contig 17884 bp, 17 predicted proteins | sample AD_JPNTR4_MetaG_FD_184448 | JGI IMG/M metagenome (GOLD analysis project Ga0208461, IMG submission 184448) | Active sludge microbial communities of municipal wastewater-treating anaerobic digesters from Japan - AD_JPNTR4_MetaG (SPAdes) (version 2) | ecosystem: Engineered > Bioreactor > Anaerobic... | reverse complement strand
CCAGTTTTTCCACAGCAGTCTCACCTGCATGAGTATTGTATGGACGGGTTAATCCAAATTTGCTTTTCCAGTAATGAAAACTTGAAACAGCGTATGATTCATTGGAACAAAAATCTTTGATGCTTAAACCACTGTTTTGCTGGCGTTCCAGTATCACCATAAATTCTTCTTTGCTTATCGGCGTCATATATTGTTATGTTTGCCGGCAAAGATCAAAAATTATGATGAATACTAAAACGGGGAATTTATCGGGTGCTTACGAAAAAATTGAACAAATCGGAATTGAGGTATGGATTGACGGCGGTTGGGGAGTAGACGCACTTTTGGGACGACAAACACGACCACATAATGATATTGACATATTCGTACAAAAGAAAGACGACGCAGAAATTATGAAACTGTTAATCTCGAACGGTTACAGTGAAACTAAAGTGGAATTTACTACTGAGGACAATACGGTCTGGTGCGACACAGACAATCACACTATAGATCTTCACTTGTTTGAATTTGTTGGGGAGAGTATGTTGAGTTTTAATAATGAAATCTACCTAAACCTCATCCCGAACTTGGCGTAAATGTAAATCTCGCTTCGTTCGGAAATTACCCGATTACCGGCGAAAGAGTTTATGTGGATCAGAATTTAAATCCCGTATCGCAGGACAAAGCCGTTTATTACCTCGAAAAGGAATTGCTTGGGCGCGATCTGGTTCCAAATGACGAAGACACCGGTAATTACTGGGAAGACAAGAAGTATTTCAAAGACACTCCCATCATCAATTATATTTATAAATATCACAAAGTGGATAATAATCAGATTGCCTTTGCCGCAAACGCCAGTGAATTGGAAGGGACAACGCAATATTTATTTAACGGCCTTGCCTTTTGGTATGAGGGAGATAAAGTAAAAGTAAAAGGAGGGTACTCGGTCGGCGATCTCGATGGTGAATTTCTTGTCTATAATCCCGACGGTACAGTGAAAGGTGAATATGGGTTCAATAGGGGAAAATTTTATTCAAACATGCAGCCGTCCGAAAGTATTTATACTCCGTTAATCGGACTATGGGAAGCCGAACTCCATAACGATCATAATTTTCAATTGAGAACTCAAGTGTATGATCTGAAAGACAACGGTTCAATGGAGTTTTACCACAATATTTACTATGGAGACATGAGTGATAATCCCAATTGGGAACTATCGTCTTATGGACAAGACACCAAAGCTAAAGGATCATGGAAATTTCTGAAAGGAACGGGCAATTCCGGTGTAATGGAGTTTTATTATAAAGGTGAAATCGCCATGCGTTCAGACATAAACATAGTATCAAATAACGAATTAACGATGAAAATCACTTTTATTGCTCCAATTTTTAAAAGTGAATATGGATATGAGGGATTAGAGTTGCGGTTTTTTAGATAACATAAATTATAGTGTATCAGATAGCGTAAATTAAATTGTATCAAGATTTATTTTCTTACAACTGCGTTCCTTTTTTTATTAAGGATGAATGCTTTATGCGGAGCTTTACGGTCAAAAAAGGTTAGTGGTCGGATCCCTTAATCATTTTTCTTATTAAGCGTTTTGATGAAATCACAATTAATTGTATATCAATTAATTTAAATGTTCATGAGAAAAATATTTTTAGGTATTCCTCATGCGTACTTATCGGGATAGTAGCAACCATCTTTCGAATACTCAGGATGCAAACAATTTCCTACCATTCATGAGAATTTTCCACAAATTTAACACACTCCTCTGCCTTGTTCTTCCCTGCCATCTCCCACTTATCTCTATCTTTCCTATGCTATAGCTCCGACATAGCTCCGAGGCAACTCCATGTCAACTCCAAGTTAACTCCATACCAACTATGAAGTGACTATTGCTCTCTAAAATGTTAATGAAGCCAAATAAATAAAGATAATCCTTTTTCGGCACTATCTTTGTTCGTATGTAAACAATTGATTAAATTGAAAAAATAATGGCAGAATTCGAGTCAAGCACTTTTGGCAAAATGTCTGGTCGATTAGGCAAAGTAGTTGCGGTAAAACGCAACGGGAAAAACTTCCTGCGCGAATATACCATCCCATCCAACCCACAAACGCTCAAACAACAGGCAAATCGTATGAAGTTCAGGTTTGTCAATCTCAGCCTGACGCCATTGCGCCAAGTCATCAAACGAGGCTATCTCGACACTCAGGCTTTTCCGAAAGTTTGCAGTAGGGTATTGAAAATGGCTGTCGAAGGTGAATATCCCAATTTCACTATCGATTTTTCTAAGCTGCCACTTGCAGATGGCATTTTACAGCCGGTGGAAATGATTACGACTGAAACCCGAAAAAACACATCCGAAGTTATCGTCAAATGGGAAATCGCACCTGAAAAGCAAACGTTGCAAGAGAATGCAGACGATAAAGTTTCGCTTGTGTTTTTTGACGAAGTCACAGGGTCATGTTTTTTTCACGAAAATATCGGTTCTCGCTCCGACCAAATGGTTACCGTATTGTTGCCCGAAACAAACAAAGAAAATCCTCTCCACTGTTGGGCTTATTTATCTACAAGCAACGGCAACATGAATTCTTCGAGTGTATATATAGGGCAATTGAAATGGTAAAACCAAATTCGTACTAAGTCCGTATTAAGTCCATACCCGAGCCCAAGTAGAATATTGAGGATTTCCAAAAAACGATTCTCTCATGCAAATTCAGAATAACCTTCGCGCAAATTTTCGTAATTCAACATTGGAGCAATCCATCGACAAACGATATACCATACAGACTTCTCACGTAACGTTTGTTCGTTTTCGGAAGCCCCTACACAACAAGAATTCTTTATTAAAGGCCATTGAAGCATATAGAAACTACTATTTTACGTTGCTTTCTCGGTGAATGCATTCGAATCGGTATTTAACGACTGGTATAATCGACAAGCGCATCGGCAAAACCTTTATCATGTAGAGTTGAAATAAACTGCCATTTCGCTTTTTTATACGAAATTAGTGAGGAATTATGTCCGGTCAATAACGATTTAATATTTACACTAACTGCTTCGAAGTGATTATTTTTATACATTTTGACATGAATAATTTCGTTAAAAACAAAAGATGTTGTATTTTTGTAACTCAATAAAAAAGATAGTATTTAGGAACACTTTTAACAAATAAAATTCAACAATTATGATTAAAGTAGGTATTAACGGGTTTGGACGCATCGGACGTTTGGTATTCCGTGCTGCTCAAACAAGAAACGACATTGAAGTCGTAGGTATCAATGACTTGCTCGATGTAGATTACATCGCTTATATGTTAAAATACGACACGATTCACGGCCAATTCAAAGGCACCATCGAAGTAAAAGACGGCAAACTGGTTGTTAACGGAAAATCGATCCGCATTACCGCCGAAAAAAATCCTGCCGACCTGAAATGGGGCGAAATTGGCGCCGAATATGTAGTTGAATCTACCGGACTTTTCCTTACCAAGGAAAAAGCCAAAGGACATATCGATGCCGGAGCAAAATATGTTGTTATGTCGGCTCCATCAAAGGACGACACGCGCATGTATGTTTGCGGCGTAAACGAAAAAACTTACACCAAAGGCGAACAATTTGTTTCGAACGCATCTTGCACAACCAACTGCTTAGCTCCTATCACCAAAGTGCTTCACGACAAATTCGGCGTGCTCGAAGGATTAATGACAACCGTTCACTCTACTACCGCTACACAAAAAACCGTTGATGGCCCTTCGATGAAAGACTGGAGAGGCGGACGCGCTGCTTCGGGCAACATCATTCCTTCTTCTACAGGTGCTGCCAAAGCTGTGGGTAAAGTCATCCCCGAACTCAACGGCAAACTTACCGGTATGTCGCTTCGCGTTCCTACTTTGGATGTTTCGGTTGTTGACTTGACGGTTCGTTTGGCAAAGGAAACTACTTACGAAGAAATTTGCAAAGCTATGAAAGAAGCTTCGGAAGGCGAACTGAAAGGTATTCTCGGATACACCAACGAAGAAGTTGTATCGAGCGATTTCATCGGCGATCCTCGCACTTCCATCTTCGACGAAAAAGCCGGTATCCAATTGAGCCCGACTTTCGTAAAAGTAGTTAGCTGGTACGACAACGAATGGGGATACTCCAACAAAGTTCTCGATTTGATTGCTCACATGGCAAAAGTTAACGGATAATCCGGATTTACATATCCAACTAAAAAAGCGCCCGTCAAAAGGCGCTTTTTGTTTTTATCCACCGTTTCAAACCATTTTATTGTCTTTCTTCTGTTTGCATATTGATCATCCATCCGGGATATTCAGGTTTCAATTCGCTTACAGCATTCAGTTGCTGCAACTCTTCGGCTGACAATTTCACATCTACTGATTTCAAATTATCCATCAATTGTTCCGGCTTTCTGGAGCCAACAATTACGGACGTTACAACTGGTTGATGAAGCAGCCATGCCAAAGCGATCTGCGCTACCGATGCCTGTTTGTTTTGAGCGATTGTCTGCATGACATCGATAATGTCGTAAGCTTTTTCTTTATCGATAGGCGGAAAATCGAAGTTGGTACGACGTCCTTCGGTATCCGCATTCTGACGAGTATATTTTCCACTCAGGAAACCACCGGCAAGCGGACTCCACACCAACAATCCCATTTTCTGATCGAGCAGCAGCGGAACAATTTCGCGCTCCAGATCACGCCCTGCTAATGTATAGTAAGCTTGCAGCGAAACAAATTTTGACAAGTGCTGTTGTGCTGAAATTCCCAATGCTTTCATAATTTGCCAGGCAGCCAAATTGCTGCAACCGATGTAACGAACCTTACCGCTTTTTACCAGGATGTCGAGCGTTTCGAGCGTCTCTTCCATCGGAGTTTGCGGATCAAAACCGTGAATCTGATACAAATCGATATAGTCTGTCTGCAAACGCCGCAAACTATCCTCAACCTGCTGCATAATGTGTTTGCGACTCAAGCCCGCATCGTTCGGGCCTTCGCCCATCATGCCGCGCACTTTGGTTGCAATCACCAAATCATAACGCTTCAGTCCCAGCTCCCGAATAGCATTTCCTGTTAATTGTTCGCTCAACCCAAAGCTGTAAATGTTGGCCGTATCAATAAAATTGACACCGGCATCCACCGCAATCTTAATCAATTGTTTGGCCTCTTCCAGCGGAAGCGAACCGATGGCAGTCCACATCCCCTGTCCACCAAATGTCATGGTTCCCAGACACAATTCGGAAACCTTCAATCCCGTATTACCCAATAATTTGTACTTCATAAACTTAAATTTAGAATTTGTAAGCTGTCCTTTTTAACTTTATACTTTCGAAGAAATTGTGATTTTTGCCCTCTTAAAACAAGCAGGAATGGAGGGATGTTCGCAACGCTATTCTGAATTTTTCCCAAATAACTCAAAAACATCATCCGATAACTGAATTCAAATAAGAAATGCCAACAAACATTACATTGACAAAGTTACAGTGAAAGTTAACGGCAAAGAAGTAAAATCAATGAATCTCGACAAACAAAGTTCTGCTACATCTCAAGTTATCGAAATTGATCTTCCCGATTTGAAAAAAACGATCAGATTGAAGTAACAACGCGCTGCAATGAATTCGGTTCAAAAACAGGCAAATTGAAATTGTAAATATACGTTGTGCAGGGAGCAGAACTAACGCAACAATAGTTAGTCATGCTTCATCTTAACCGGTAACGGCCAAATGATTCGAACCATTTGGCCGTTATTGACAGTTAGCGAAATCAACTTTATTAGGATATGATCGAAGACAAAATCGCTATAAAAAAGGTACGGCTTTTTCGAGATGGACCGAATGGGAGCCTTTGAGCAAAATGTAATATCCCTTGAGCGGATTTTTTTGCAGCTCATCACACAATTCGGCGACGGACGAAAAACAGTTTCCATTCATCCACCGGCTTAGCGATTCGTCGCTTTCGGCCAACGTTTTGAAAGTGTTACCCACCAGATAAACTTTTTCGAACTGTTGCGAAGCAATAAAATTCGCCAGCTTTTGATGCTCCTCGAGGCTGATGTTGCCCAACTCGCTCATTTCGCCAATGATGACGGCTTTGGGCAACGACGTAGGAATTTTCACAAAAAAATCCATTGCGGCCATCATGCTGGTAGGATTGGCATTATAGGCATCGATGATTAAATCGTTATGCTGCGTACGCTCGAATTGCGAACGGTTGTTTTTCGGCTGATACGTTTCGAGGGCATCACTGATGCTGTCGGCATTGATGCCGAAATATTTGCCGATGGCCGCACCGGCCAGCGCATTATCGAGATTGTATTCACCCACCAAATGCGTTTTTACGTGATAGGGATGTTCGAAAAAGTTCCAGTCGAATTCGAGAAAGGGCGTTTCGGATGAAAGGGTACCCGAGGCAAACAAATCGAGATTGTTGCGCCCGTAAAGAAGGCGATCCATCCCTTCGGACATTTCGAGCAACATTTCGTTGTCGGCATTCACGAAGACCTTTCCGTCGTGCTCGCGGATGAAATCGTAGAGTTCACCTTTGGTTTTTTTTACGTTTTCAAACGATCCGAATCCTTCGATATGCGCTTTGCCGATGTTGGTAATCAGCCCGAAGTTGGGCTCGGCTATAGCACACAGTTGCGCAATTTCGCCGGGATGGCTTGCCCCCATTTCCACGACGCCTATCTCGTGTTCGCGCGTCATCGACAAAAGCGTGAGCGGCACGCCGATGTGATTATTGAAATTTCCCTGCGTAAAAGCCACCTTAAACTCTTTCGAAAGAATGGCCGAAACCAATTCCTTGGTAGTGGTTTTACCATTGGTGCCGGTGATGCCGATGATGGGAATTTTGAGTTTGCGCCGATGATAGTTGGCGAGTTTTTGTAAGGATTCGAGGACATTGTCCACCACTATGATGTGGTCGTTTCCTTCGAAAGCCTCGTCGAACTCGTCCACTACGGCGTAAGCGCAACCTTGCTGCAAGGCATTCAAAGCAAAACGATTGCCATTGAATTTGTCGCCTTTGAGTGCAAAAAATATCGAGCCCGAAGGGCAGTTGCGTGAGTCGGTGGTGACAATCGGATGTTGGATGTAGATATCGTATAAAGCTGATATATCCATGCTGTTTGTTGCCGATTACAGACCCAGTTTTTTGGAAACAGAAGCCGGAAGTGCTTTTTTGTTGACAACGGCACTCAACGTTTTGTAACGTACAAAAGGTTCGGAAACATACCAGATTCCCTTATAAGGACCGGTTTCTCCCCACGAATTTTTTACCATATAGTATTTGTTGCCGTTTTGATCTTTGGCGATGCCGTAAATTTGCATTCCGTGATCGTCGGTCGTCTGAAAATTATCGAAAGCCTCCTGTCGCATCTCCTGAGTAATGGTTTTCTCCTTCAGCATTTCCTTCCCGATTTTGTCGCGAAGCGCATTGCTCTTTTCGCGCGGCGAAAGCCCCAACCATTTGGCTTGATCGCTGCCTATATTTTCTGGAGCATTTTCATCTGGCACAATAGCAATTCCTTCGCGGGAGAACCCTGCTTCGCTCACATCGGAAGCCCAAGCGACCGTGTAGCCGTTGTTAATGGCGTTGTCGATAGTTTCGATCAGTTCGTCCAGCGGAAGATTGTACGAATTTGCCCAGCGCCAGTTGTCGGGCACTTCGATGGCGAATTTCGTATAAAAGGGATGATGAGTGAACGAGGTAATCGAAACGTAATCGTTTTGATTCAAACCCAACATTTTGGCGAAACTTTGCGGAGTGTATTGTTTGCCCTCATACGTAAATGTGTCGGGCGTTTTTCCGAGATAGGCATCGAGAATCCCGCTAAATCCGTTGAACCATGCAGTGGTCAACGAATTGCTTTCGGCGATGCCTTTTATATATGCACTCAAAACTTTATCCATTTCGTTGTGGTTGTGCGTATCCGATCCATAATTCAAACCGGTATATACCGAATTGGGAACCAATCCATAGTCGTCTATCGACTCGACAACATCGGCAAACGATCCGCCGGGACCAAAATTGAGACTACCATGTAACCGCGTATATTTTTTAGCCTTATCCTCATAATTTTTCCGGACAATGTACATTTCGGACAAATCGTAGGTTCCTTTTCCCTGCCTGATAAGTTCCGATTCCAGAAACCCAAGTCCCGAAAAGCTCCAGCAAGTTCCTGTGCTGTTTTGATTTTTGACGGAAGTAATCGGATTTTCTTTTACGACAGTAAATGTGTAAACTTCGGTTTTTTGCTGAGCCATCAGCATAACAGAGCATAACAAAAGTGCACTGAATAAAGTTAACTTTTTCATAATGAGTGTTATCTTAAATAATAAATAAGTAATTGATTTGTAACTATTGTTTCACAAAGATAGCCAAAAGGAATTATTTATGTAAGATTTTCGGTTTGATAAATACTTAAAAAGCAAAAATACTCCTAACTTTACGGTCGAAACATTAATACTTGAATTTTATGGACGAATTGAAACCCCGAAACAACAGAAAGAAAAAATTTCTTGGCTGGACTACTTTTATCATAATCCTGGCATTGGGAATCTTTGTTTACGTACGTTTTTATTACGTCTTCGGCACCGGAGTAAAGTCGGGCGAACTCAATTATCTCGTTCATAAAGGTGTAGTTTTCAAAACCTACGAAGGGAAACTCATTCAGTCGGGTTTTCAAGCTGAAAAATCGAGTGGTTTGCAATCGAATCAGTTCGAATTTTCTGTGGTGGATAAAGCACTTGCCGAAAAGCTCATGCTTGCCGGCGGGAAAAATGTTCAGCTTCACTACAAAGAGTATTTTGCGCCTCTTCCGTGGCGGGGATACACGAAATACATTGTGGACAGCATCATCGACATCCAAGAACCTCAACCGATTCAGGAAATTCCTTATTCCTATCAAGATACTTTTCAGCCTGCTCCCGGACAATGAAGAAGCAAAAATATTATGTCGTATGGCAGGGCGTGAAACCCGGTATATACACATCGTGGGAAGCATGTAAGGCACAGGTCTTCGGGTTCGAAAACGCACGATACAAGTCCTTCGAATCCGAAATTGAGGCGCAAAAAGCTTTCACGGATAATCCATGGAAACATATCGGCCTTAGGCAAAGAACTCGTCCTGCTTCCCTACCCTCTTCTGCCGAGATCATTACGGAAAGCATAGCCGTAGATGCGGCCTGCAGCGGCAATCCCGGACGAATGGAATATCGTGGAGTTTATGTTGCCGACGGCACCGAAATATTTCACGTAGGCCCATTCGAAGACGGTACCAACAATATCGGAGAGTTTCTGGGGATTGTTCATGCGCTTGCGCTTCTCGCCCAAAAGAAAAGCAATTTGCCGATTTATTCAGACAGTGTGAATGCCATAAAATGGGTCGAGCGCAAAAAATGCAACACCAAACTCAAAGAAACATCCCGAAACCAAATCATTTTCGAATTGATAGCTCGTGCCGAAAAATGGTTGAACGAAAACACCTACTCCAATCCGATTTTGAAATGGCAAACCGAGATTTGGGGAGAAATTCCGGCCGATTTCGGCAGAAAATAAAGACTCATGCGTAGTTACAGCATGAGTCTTTGTTATTTTAGTTATAAAAACAATGCAATTTGTTTTTTATTCTTCTTGTACTTCCTTCATTTCCTCGGGATCAAATGGTTTGGGTGGTTGCAGTGTTGGAAAGATACGATGAACATTTTGTGCAATCCTGTCAGCAAAATCTTCAAGATTCATATTCAATGCCAGAGCAGCCTGCATATAAACGTCGCGTATATCCATTTCGTCTTCGTCGGTTTCGCAAAACAGAGAGTCTAACGGAATCAAAGCGAGCGATTCGATATTGATTTTATCACCCACGGAAAACATAAATCCCTCCTTGATCAATCTTTTTGTAAGTTCCGGATTACTGCGGTAACCGTGAATAATCCAGGGTTGCGATGGCTGTGATTGCCGGCGAACGCGAATGAGCTCGTCCCATGCTTTCACGCAATGTATTATGAGAGGCTTCTTGAGTGATTCGGACAATGCGATATGTTTCTCAAACACGGGAATCTGAATGTCGTATGACGGTCCTTTCAGTTTATCGATACCCGTTTCTCCGATAGCTACAATGCGTGGATCAGTCGCTATTTCGGTCAAATATTGCATTTGAAAATCGCTATCTTCTGAGTACCAGGGATGGATTCCGCATGAAAAGGCATGTCGGTGATAAGATTCTTTTGCTACTTCAAATTCCAAAGGATAAACATCGAGGATACACGAGTGATAGGGGTCATCATTGTCCTCTAAAAAAACTTGGTGAGTATGTACGTCATAAAGTTCCATAGTGTGTCTTGCTATGCTTTCGGTCTGTCTTTTTTCACCTTTACCTTGGGCTCAGGAACAGGGTCGTACCCGGAACCGCCCCACGGATTGCAACTTAAGATGCGTTTGGCAGAAAGCCACGAACCTTTGATGGGACCGTGTTTTTTCAATGCTTCTATCGCATACTGAGAACATGTAGGTGTATATCGGCAACTGGGAGGCGTGAGCGGAGATATGGCAAACCGGTAGAAATACACCGGAGCTAAAAGAATTTGGATTACTATGTTTCGTAAAATTTTCAGCATTTTTCGTTTCCCTTCATGCAACGGGCAATTTCGCTTAACGCCTTGAGTACTGCCTTTTGAATTGTGGCATAATCGCAAAGCTCATCTTTGAGATACACGAATGCAATATCCAACGATTGTTCATGCGGAAATGTAGCTATATCCAACAGATGGGAGTTTTGGCGAAAAGCTTCACGAACGAGTCTTTTCATTCGATTACGAGCCACCGCCGATTTCAATTTTTTCTTGGGCACACTCACCATCACCGCTATCGGATAATCGTCTCTTGAAGAACGAACCACATATACCACCCTCAACGGATATGATATAAAGGACTTTCCATGAGCAAAAAGGTGCTCAATCCGTTTTACGCCGGAAATGCGCTGTCCCTTTCGCAAAGTTCTCTTTTTAAGTCCTTCCATCATATGATAAAAAGCATTCCTCCGAAAGCAATTCAATCAACAAAGATAGTTGTTTTTGTTATTTGTTGATTCTCTTTCGAAGTAATTTTAAAATTTTTCTCTTCGATTTGACCAAGCATCTCAGCTCTCAAAGTATTTTAGTGATTTTTGTGGTTTTCTTTCAAGAAGTTTTCGAGTGCGGCGGTCATAGAAGGAAGTCCGGGAAGCGGAGCTTCACAGTCGAGTCTCAATCCGGCTTCTTCAACTGCTTTGGCAGTAGTGCTTCCAAAACACCCGATGGCAATGTCGCCTTGCTTGAAGTCGGGGAAATTTTTGAAAAGCGATTGTACACCTGCAGGACTGAAAAAAATAACCATATCGTAGTCAAACGGTTCGTCTTTGTCAAAATCGTTGCTCACCGTACGATACATGACACTCTCGGTATAATCGATCTTTTTTTCTTCGAGAAAACGTGTTACCTCACCGTTATGCTGATCGGGGAGGGGTACCAAGAATTTTTCTTTGGAATGTTTCGTAATTGCATTGTTCAACCCTTCTATTTTACCCGTCTGGCTGAAAAATATCTTGCGTTTGCGATACACGATGTATTTCTGCAAATACAAAGCAACGGACTCGGAGATGCAGAAATATTTCATGGTTTCGGGCATCGTGATGCGCAACTCTTCACACAACGAAAAAAAATGATCGATGGCCGTACGTGCGGTGAAAACAATAGCCGTGTAGTCGGGAATATTGATGCGCTGCTGACGAAATTCCTTTACCGATACGCGCTCTACTTTGATGAACGGACGAAAATGAATCTCGACATGAAATTTCTCGGCGATCTCGTAGTAGGGAGATTTGTCTGTTGTGGGTTTAGGTTGCGAGATGAGTATCTTCTTAACTTTCCTTACATTCATAATGATGCTATGCTGCCAACAATGTGAATCAACGAAATTGCCCCAAAATAAAGTAAAAAATATGGCAAAATTTCGACGCCGCAAAGGTACACAATAAAACCCAAGTAACCTAACCTGTGTTTAACAAAAATATCTAAAACAGAAGCTATAATGATGACTCTACTAATAAAAAAAATTATAATAAGTATGATCAGCATTATTTGACTGAACTGTGGGGCGAAAACAAAAATAAAGGCGGGAACAAAAGACAATATTCCCATAAATCCTATCAGAGAAAGGTATTTCGACATAAGGCCCGAAACATCGGAGGAGAAAAAGACACTTCCAAACAATCGAAAAATCAAGAGGCGCACCAATATAAAAAATCCAAATAATATTCCCAATCCGATGAAATAGATCGTTTTGCTTTCGACAGAAGATAAGACAAATTCCCGCTGCCCAAAAAACTTGTAAGCAACCATTGCTGCAATCAAAATGGTTTGCACGATCATAAAAAACTCGCCCCAAACGTCTGCTGTCGTCACCTGCTCTTTATAAGATAATGAGTGACGTTTGCGACGAAATTCTTCTTCGAGGCGATTGCGTATCGATTCTCCGGAAATGCGATAAAAAAAAGAAAAAATGGACAGGCATAGCAGAAAAATCAAAAAAAACAGACTGTTCTCGTATAGCGGATAATTACGTGGAATTCCGGTTTTCCCATTTTCGACAGGTTTGATTGAATAAGCTATCGAATCCTTTTTGAAATGAATGCCCGTTGAATCGTTTGCTATAACTTTATAGGGAGAAAAGCCGAAAGTGACAGAATCGGTTTTTGCAACCACGGGCTCTCCGATGAGGAAAAATGAAGTGGCATCGAGCGTTGTATTGCGAATCGTATCGAACACTGATTGTCGTAAATTTTCGCAAAGTTACAACTCTTTTTCGTCATATTTGGTGAATGAAGGATTCCAGACTGGAAAATTTTTAAGCGATTCGATTGCCTCTTCGGGTGATGAAACCACTTTCCACATTTGATAATAAGCGGAACTCATAAATTGCTCCGATATCATTTTATCAAAAAAGCCAAGCAACAAATCGTAATACCCGTTTATATTAATGATGATACCTAAAATCCGCAAGTCAATTATTTTGCAAAAAGAGGGCATATTTCGGCAGACATTTAAATTGCCGTTTTCAAGATTTCACGTTGTTTTTTTCCTCAATGCATAAAATCGTCCGGGGAAATGTGCTTCTATTTGCAAATTTAAGGGGAAAAAAGGGATATTTCATCCTATTTTTAACGTCAAGACATACTTTTCCCTTTCACGTTTATAGATTCAATTGATAACGGGCAGATATTCAAGACAAACACAGTTGATCGTACGGCCGGTCGGTGTAAAGTCGGAGTTTCCATTGTCGACTCTGTTTGATCCATTTACCCGCAACACAGATGAATTTGAAAATAAACCGTTTTATTCTTGAGGTTGAAGGAATATCTTTGAATACCGCCGATACCTTTTTGATAAAGTAGTTGTAGAAGTTTTTCATCATGGCCGTCATAATCAAAAATACGGTATTGCTCTTCATCTCGGAGGTAGGAAGACGTCCCCACCCAAAGTCGTTGTTTTGAATATCGAACAGTTTTTCGCTTGCTCCACGCATATTGTAGTATTCGATGACCTGCTTTTCGTCCCATTCATGATCATTGGTCAAGATGGCTCGATAAATCATGTTGTCTCCCGTGAACAGGTTCATTTGTGCATCATCCGATTCTTCCCGCATGACCACCAGTCGATAATTGCGCTCTTCAAAAAACTGTTTAAAGGGAATGGAGGCTACTTCGTAGGTTTTGTAGTTGATCTCAACTTTTTGCCATTCGCTTATTTGGCTTATCTGTTCCATCATGCTTTCCGATTTGTTGGCCCGGATATAGAAAAGATCGCAATTCTTTGAAACCGTATCGATAATGTCTTTTGCATACGAACCGGCATCCATCCGTGAACGGTTGATCGTTATTCCGTTATCCCGCAGTTGACGGAACATTCTTGCAAGCGTTTCTGCTTGCGCTGTCTTAACGTTGGCATTGCCGTCCCGATTCTCTACGTAGACGATCCTGTTGCCTATCGAGCCGATACCCGCAAAATATCCTGTGGTGTGTTTGTAGGTTCGCTTGGCATCCCATTTTTCGTGTTCGAGGATTTGATTGTCGTAATCCAAATCGTACTTCTTGCCCTTTTCAAGCTGCCCTGTCAACAGCAGGGATTTGATGTTCAAATCATTCATCTTTTCATTGATGTTGAACCGATATTCTTTCCCGCTCATAGAGGTTACAATCGTATCTTCCGTTGACAACTCTTTTAGTTCCCGAAGCAGCGTATCCGCAGAGGCTACCCTGTTACCCGGTATGTTTTCCAATGTCGATCGCAAATGTTCCTGAACGTCTTCTGCTACTTCTCCTCCACAAAAGAATATCTCAAACCACGTTCTGAACAGTTCTCCGTGACCGTATCCCCAATTATTCCTTTTGCCTAATTGCCGGTCTATGAGTCGCAATAAACCACATTTGCTAAATTCTTCATGAACGAAAAAAATTCCTGAAAATGGACTTGTGGATTGCGAAACTTTTTGTAATTTCATCTTCTGTAAGATTTACTTTGTTTTTTTGTTTTCACTCATAAAGATAGGTGAAATCTTACACTTGGCAAAGCGTTTGGTAATTTCTTTTTTATCAACGCTTTGCTTCTTTATTTTTAATATTTAGTTGCGGAATTAAGGTTTCACATTCTTTTTTAATTCATCAGGAGCATCCTGAGTTGTTACTTCCAATCTTTCTCCTTGTTTTGTATACAAATTTTCGATAAGGGAAAGGTCGATATCGTTTTCCGGGTGAAACAAGTGCGAGTTCATGTATTTCAAAATGGAATAACGTAGTTGTCGGGCTACCGGTCTTTCTTCGAGATTGTTTTGAATATCGGCACTGCATACTACAATTTTTCCGTTACCTGCTTTTGCTTCGAAAAGCATTCCCAATTTTCGGTTGATAAACCAAGTGTCTATGGGTTGCACAATGGGCTGGAACGATTTTGGGAAATCGGTTAGTTCCATCACTTGCGCTTTATGGATCAGTTCCCACCATTGAAGACCGGTATAGAAATCGGTGGGGAAATCTTTAAAGACAGGATGATAATCGTTGATCAAAGTGCCCACAGTGTGTGGGGGACGCATCTTAAACCACGACGTATTCCAGAAAACAGGTGTCATGTATTGTACCACATCGCTTCCTTGCGTGACTTTTCCTGCCAATTGTAAAAGAACAGATCCTCCTTTATCGAGTACCGATCGTGCGGTATTGTCGATTTGTGTGCAAATGTAAATTGATGAAGTGTCGACCTCGGGGAGAGTTTCGGGATATACCCAAAAATCCCAGTTGTTGGTGATGTCGGTTCCTTGAAATTTGACTTCGAAATTTAATTTCTGAGCTTTTGTCAGACCGTGTAGAGGGTACGAAACTTCGCCCAACGATTGACAGTTGCCGATAGTAATATCTTTCTCCGAAAGCGAACCTTTTGAAATGATTTTTCCGTAAGGATCTCTTATTCTCCATACGGCCTTCATGTTTTTTAAGGGATGTTCGCCGAAATGGGCGACTTCCACACGTGCTTTGAAAGTCTCGTTATTTTTGAAAACGAATTTGTCCATACGCGATAAAAGTACAGTAGGTGCACAGAAATGACGAAATTCTTTGGCTGTGATGTACCCTTTCTCTTCCCAAAAAGCATTGAGTAAGCCTACCAGGGCTGTTCCCTGACCGGAATAATCGTTCAAACTCAACAGTTGGAATCCTGCATATTTGGGTGTTCGCAGCATTTTTTCTATTTCATGTTTATAACATAAAGCCTGAAGTTTTCCCGATGCACGAAGAAAATCGGGTGCCAGCGTGCCCATTCCCCGATCAAACAAATCTTCCTGAAACAATTCGAAGTTGCGCGCCTTCATTACACCGGTATATTTTCTGATTTCGGTAAAATCGGGGAAAACGCACCATTGCCCCATTTCGTGAGCTACGTAAGGTTGTTTTACGGTATCGATGTTTGCCAAATAATCCGAATTGGTTTCGGGACGGCGGTCCCAAGCCAAACCTCGTGCACCGGCTTTCACGTGAAACTGGCTTTTGGGTTGCCATGCCCAACTGTTTCCTACGGATGCGCCGGTGTACACTCTTCGGGGGTCTGCGGCTTTCCAGTAGTCCACAAACCGACTTACCCACGGCACCCAACGCCCGCGTGGCTCGTTGCCGATGGCAAACATGCAAAAAGAAGGGTGATTCCCATAATCTTTTACAATTCTTTTGGCTTCTTCTTCGAGATATTTATCTACCGGCCTACCGTCTCCGAGGGATGAGCCGTGATTAGGCCAAGAAGGACCTTCGGGTTGTAAATAAAAACCAACAAGATCTGCTGCAATAAAAGCTGCCTTTGGCGGACAATAGGAATGAAAGCGCATATGATTTAGTCCGAAATTGCGGCAAATGCGGAAAATCCTTTCCCAGGATTCTACATCCATTGCAGGGTATCCCGTAAGGGGGAATACGCAATTTTCCACCGTGCCGCGCAACACAATTTTTCTGTCGTTTACATAGAAATAGGTATCTTTGATGGTAAAATCCCGCATACCGAAATAGGTTTCTTTCACATCTGTTTCGTTTTTACTCGATTTCATCGTGATTTTCAATCGATAAAGTGTCGGATGAAATTCATCCCAAGTCTGCATCTCTTTCCCCATCGGTAATTCGACATCCAATCGTAAACTGTCTTTATCGATCTTATAATTCCGGATTACGGGTACAACACTGTGGAGCGTATCTGAATTGAAGCTGTTTGCTTCCAGGGTGAGAATTCCCGAAGAGTTGCCACGCAAAGACAGTTTGACCAGGGCTTTCTTGTTTTTCACATCAGGGAAAACCTGGATATCGTCAATGTACGATTTAGGTGTGGACTGCAGTTCTATTCTACCCACAATGCCGTTCCAATTGCCTTGGGTTTGATCGGTAATGCTATGAGAATCTTTTCCCACGTCGATATCTTTTATGCGGTTGTCGACACGTACAGAAAGCGTGTTTTTCCCGGGTTTAAGATAGGAGGTGAGATCGTAAACATGTGGAACACTTAAGGAATTTTGCATCCCTATCTCTTTGTTGTTTGCCCAGACGCGGGTTTCAATATGCGGTCTTTCCAGGAAAAGAACGATGCGTTTCCCTTTCCAATTCGCGGGGATAGTCACCTCTTTTTGATACCATGCCACCCCAACGTAATATTTCACGGGTGTCAGCCAAAATGGGAGTTTTAAGTTATCGGGATCGCGATACTTTTCCAAACGGGGGTTGTAAAAAAAGGAGCTATCGTAAATGCTTGCTGTCCATTGCGTATGTAAGGTTACATCGTCGCCTTTGCGGTTTTCGTTCATCGATCCGGGTAGGGTTATTTTGTCGACGAGTTTTTTCGAGAACCATTGTTCTTTTACGCCAACGTCGTTTCTGTCGATTTGGAATTGCCAGATCCCTGACAAGTCTAACGTCGTATTTTGGGCAACGATAATGGAACAATTGACCAAATGTAGAATCGTTATCAGAATAGAGAAAAGTGGGTTAATGTATTTTTTCTTCATTTTTATACTGTTTTTTTAGTTACTCTCATTTTCTTCTCCTTCCACGGGCCAATAGGGAGAAGGAGTGCGGGCTTTTTCGATTTCTTGGTGGAGATCCTTTACAACATTTGGATATTCTTCGGCCAGGTTGTTTTTCTCGTAAGGGTCTGTTTCGAGATCATACAACTCTAATTCTGTTCCCTTTTTAACCGATACCGCTTTCCATTTGCCTTTTCGCACAGCCACCTGTTTTCCCGGAAATTCCCAGTAAAGAATGCGATTATCCGTGATTTGCTCTTTTCCTTCCAATAAAGGCTTTATACTGATACCGTCGGTATGTTTTGGAAGTTTGGCTTGGG
>Ga0208461_1001903_pt1 | contig 17885 bp, 10 predicted proteins | sample AD_JPNTR4_MetaG_FD_184448 | JGI IMG/M metagenome (GOLD analysis project Ga0208461, IMG submission 184448) | Active sludge microbial communities of municipal wastewater-treating anaerobic digesters from Japan - AD_JPNTR4_MetaG (SPAdes) (version 2) | ecosystem: Engineered > Bioreactor > Anaerobic... | reverse complement strand
GCTACCTGCGATTATGGGACAAAATCTGTCGCACCCCGTGCGGGTGCGTGGATTGAAACATCATATTATAATAATAGGGATAAATGGTCTTCTTGTCGCACCCCGTGCGGGTGCGTGGATTGAAACGATTTGATAAACGAAGGCAAATGCCATCTCTTAAGTCGCACCCCGTGCGGGTGCGTGGATTGAAACTGATTTGAATCGTAACAATAACAATAAAACTAACGTCGCACCCCGTGCGGGTGCGTGGATTGAAACGTATGTAACTGTGTGAAAATTTAGTTGCCAACCCAGTCGCACCCCGTGCGGGTGCGTGGATTGAAACCTCACAACCCGGCACTTATATAATTAACTCACAGGTCGCACCCCGTGCGGGTGCGTGGATTGAAACATGTAAATCTCGTTCGCCATCATTTGTCGGCAGCGTCGCACCCCGTGCGGGTGCGTGGATTGAAACCTGGGGAATCAATAAAAAAATACAAAGCATCAAAAGTCGCACCCCGTGCGGGTGCGTGGATTGAAACTGGGATAGTGGTCTCAAACATCCTGCCAGCTTCGTCGCACCCCGTGCGGGTGCGTGGATTGAAACTGAAACAATCAGGCAGGCAGCATCTACCGGTGCGTCGCACCCCGTGCGGGTGCGTGGATTGAAACTCCCATTCCAATAATCAATGTCATCACCACAAAACGTCGCACCCCGTGCGGGTGCGTGGATTGAAACTTATCATTTCAAAGAGTGCTTGTTTATTGATTAAGTCGCACCCCGTGCGGGTGCGTGGATTGAAACCCTCATTTTTAATAATATTATCAAAAATCAATTCGTCGCACCCCGTGCGGGTGCGTGGATTGAAACCCTGATATGACTTGTAATTGACGCCAGATCGCCAGTCGCACCCCGTGCGGGTGCGTGGATTGAAACCTAACTTGATCATCAGTTGCCTTGAAACAAAAATCGTCGCACCCCGTGCGGGTGCGTGGATTGAAACGGCTGTAAAAAATAACAGTTATATCTTTGAGTCGGTCGCACCCCGTGCGGGTGCGTGGATTGAAACCCCTTGTAAGTGCCCTGAGTTCATCAGCCTGAGCGTGTCGCACCCCGTGCGGGTGCGTGGATTGAAACTTGACGACAGACACAAGAATTAATTATGATTGTGAGTCGCACCCCGTGCGGGTGCGTGGATTGAAACCTATAAGAATCCCTGCGGCGGCAAATCCCATGATTGTCGCACCCCGTGCGGGTGCGTGGATTGAAACACAACCTGGATGCAGGCAGTGTTATTACACACTCGTCGCACCCCGTGCGGGTGCGTGGATTGAAACTCGTAAGGCACCACGTCAACGGCTATCGATGGCGTCGCACCCCGTGCGGGTGCGTGGATTGAAACGGTGCAACACCGGAGGAGGCTCAGGTAGAGGATAGTCGCACCCCGTGCGGGTGCGTGGATTGAAACCTGTAAAAACTTATCCCAAAGTGATGTATTGCCTGTCGCACCCCGTGCGGGTGCGTGGATTGAAACGATTATAAAAATGAAGTTATTGATATATTTTTTTGTCGCACCCCGTGCGGGTGCGTGGATTGAAACCGAACAGTCTTGACGGAACATACACATATCATTCGTCGCACCCCGTGCGGGTGCGTGGATTGAAACATAAGTATAGCCGATAACACCCTCCTTAAGCCTGTCGCACCCCGTGCGGGTGCGTGGATTGAAACGCATTATATCCTCAACGTTATATGCGCTCTGCAGTCGCACCCCGTGCGGGTGCGTGGATTGAAACAATATTGCTAAAAGTTGATCTGGAAAGATCGCCGTCGCACCCCGTGCGGGTGCGTGGATTGAAACTAAAATATTTTCATAATTTTTTAATTTAAATATGTCGCACCCCGTGCGGGTGCGTGGATTGAAACGCGAGTTCCAAAGGAGAGCGCCCCCAGAAACGATGTCGCACCCCGTGCGGGTGCGTGGATTGAAACTCAATATATATCATTTTAGAGTATGGGGGGACCTCGTCGCACCCCGTGCGGGTGCGTGGATTGAAACTGAATTCCATTTCTGTAAACGATTTCACATTACGTCGCACCCCGTGCGGGTGCGTGGATTGAAACAAATCCATAGAATATATTACGAAATGTCCATGCGTCGCACCCCGTGCGGGTGCGTGGATTGAAACTAAGGTGTACTGGCAGACGGACTATCACGAGATGTCGCACCCCGTGCGGGTGCGTGGATTGAAACTATGATGCATTTCCGTCAAAAACTAATGCAGGCGTCGCACCCCGTGCGGGTGCGTGGATTGAAACTCAGTAATCTACCTCAGAAACTCAAATTCTATAAGTCGCACCCCGTGCGGGTGCGTGGATTGAAACCTGTTCAGTTAATGACATTTGCGATTGATTAATTGTCGCACCCCGTGCGGGTGCGTGGATTGAAACTTATAATACCTGAAAGCACGTTTCAGCGTGCTGGGTCGCACCCCGTGCGGGTGCGTGGATTGAAACAACGTTTAACATATTGATTTATCCCAACCAGATCGTCGCACCCCGTGCGGGTGCGTGGATTGAAACTTTTGCTGATGAAGGATTATTATAAATAATAATTAGTCGCACCCCGTGCGGGTGCGTGGATTGAAACTTGACAAAGATACAGGTTGGACAATTGCACATCAAGTCGCACCCCGTGCGGGTGCGTGGATTGAAACCTCAATCATGACCAATTCCGACGAAACTACTAAGTCGCACCCCGTGCGGGTGCGTGGATTGAAACTTGCTTTCCTCCTCCCGGGCATAGGCTGTAACTTGTCGCACCCCGTGCGGGTGCGTGGATTGAAACGAAATAGAATTTGAAATTTAAAAATAAAAAGAATGTCGCACCCCGTGCGGGTGCGTGGATTGAAACGTGAAAAAACGCCCGTTGTATTCCATCGACTCCGTCGCACCCCGTGCGGGTGCGTGGATTGAAACCTCTCGGCGCGAAACCCCACGTCGTGTTTGTCTAGTCGCACCCCGTGCGGGTGCGTGGATTGAAACTAACTGCATTATCAAATTGTATCATGGCTTTTTAGTCGCACCCCGTGCGGGTGCGTGGATTGAAACAAGGGACAATAGTCAATAAGCTGTGGCTGATGAGTCGCACCCCGTGCGGGTGCGTGGATTGAAACCAACAAATTTGGCGGATACTATTACAGATCAGCTGTCGCACCCCGTGCGGGTGCGTGGATTGAAACAGCCATCTTACGACTTTTAACTGCAGAGATCACGTCGCACCCCGTGCGGGTGCGTGGATTGAAACAGCTAGCTGCGGCTGATGACCTAATAGCTCTGCGTCGCACCCCGTGCGGGTGCGTGGATTGAAACATTTTCGATTATCGCAAGACCTTCCCACCTGAAGCACGTCGCACCCCGTGCGGGTGCGTGGATTGAAACTTGACAGCGCCAAATGCAGCAGCTATACCTCCTGGTCGCACCCCGTGCGGGTGCGTGGATTGAAACGTGTCGTGAGCCATCTGGTGCGCAGCCTGCCACTGTCGCACCCCGTGCGGGTGCGTGGATTGAAACATAGTAATTGTCAATCAGAAATGACTTCATCATCGTCGCACCCCGTGCGGGTGCGTGGATTGAAACCCTAATAATGTTAAGTATTATAAAAGTTATGAAGTCGCACCCCGTGCGGGTGCGTGGATTGAAACTTAGGTGATGGATTAGAAAATGTCAGTCGTGAATGTCGCACCCCGTGCGGGTGCGTGGATTGAAACTTTAAAAACAAAAGAACCAATATTTCCTGAAAAAGTCGCACCCCGTGCGGGTGCGTGGATTGAAACAGATGTAATCTCTGCCAACTTGTAAGAGATAAAAGTCGCACCCCGTGCGGGTGCGTGGATTGAAACATATCGAAAACTTGATGGAAAGATCGCTAATAAGTCGCACCCCGTGCGGGTGCGTGGATTGAAACATAGACGGTTCCCTGGGAATGCTTGGCGGCACCTGTCGCACCCCGTGCGGGTGCGTGGATTGAAACAAAATATAGATATACTCGAAACATCAAAAATAAGTCGCACCCCGTGCGGGTGCGTGGATTGAAACACTGAGGCATTCAGCTGCAATAATCGCGCTGAAAGTCGCACCCCGTGCGGGTGCGTGGATTGAAACTTGTACTGACTCTTTATCAAAAAACCATCCGTTCTCGTCGCACCCCGTGCGGGTGCGTGGATTGAAACATCGATTCGGTAATGTCGACAAATGTCTCTTTTGTCGCACCCCGTGCGGGTGCGTGGATTGAAACATTTGTGCAGCATTAATCTGTACGAGGGTGGCATGTCGCACCCCGTGCGGGTGCGTGGATTGAAACTCTTTCATTATGGCGAGCCTCTCCCGCTCAAGAGTCGCACCCCGTGCGGGTGCGTGGATTGAAACTATCATCAATGCCTATCTTACGCAATCTCCCCTTAAGTCGCACCCCGTGCGGGTGCGTGGATTGAAACTTCCCTCCCAATTTCTAACAACGGGGTCTATATGGTCGCACCCCGTGCGGGTGCGTGGATTGAAACCGATAAGCCGCTTACCTGCGAAAGGGTGCCAATAGGTCGCACCCCGTGCGGGTGCGTGGATTGAAACCTCACAGCGCCGCCATTTATACTCCTTTCCTGCGTCGCACCCCGTGCGGGTGCGTGGATTGAAACAATACCTCCAGCGGCGCCACATACAGGTCGACAGGTCGCACCCCGTGCGGGTGCGTGGATTGAAACATCCTCCCGGCCAACCTGTATGTTCCAGAGCTTGGTCGCACCCCGTGCGGGTGCGTGGATTGAAACATGAGAGCTTCGGCTTCATTGATGAGTGATAATGTCGCACCCCGTGCGGGTGCGTGGATTGAAACTTTCGAGATAACCGGCAGCCGTAAGGGTGTTAATGTCGCACCCCGTGCGGGTGCGTGGATTGAAACACGGATAGCGGCATTAAAAAGTGTCCTGACAGCGTCGCACCCCGTGCGGGTGCGTGGATTGAAACTTAATGGAACCTGCCTCGGCATAATAAAGGTCGGGTCGCACCCCGTGCGGGTGCGTGGATTGAAACATCGCAATCAAGTTCTATCTATAATATATTAAAGTCGCACCCCGTGCGGGTGCGTGGATTGAAACTTTATTTTCAGATCTTCATATAGCGTTATCCTTCGTCGCACCCCGTGCGGGTGCGTGGATTGAAACTCAGAATCGACGCTCCTTTTAATCCTCCGAACGGTCGCACCCCGTGCGGGTGCGTGGATTGAAACATGGTTACGCTATTTACGAGAATTTGGGAGCGAGGTCGCACCCCGTGCGGGTGCGTGGATTGAAACACTTGATTACGTCAATAATAACCCGATGCCAAAGTCGCACCCCGTGCGGGTGCGTGGATTGAAACATAATCAGATATTTAATCTATTTTTTGACTACTTAGTCGCACCCCGTGCGGGTGCGTGGATTGAAACTTTTATTTTGCTCTGCCTTAGTTCGTTAATTTCTGTCGCACCCCGTGCGGGTGCGTGGATTGAAACTCGGTCATAAAATACTTACATGGCCCGACTACAAGTCGCACCCCGTGCGGGTGCGTGGATTGAAACTTATGTTTTTGATTTTGCGGAGATGACAGACCGTCGCACCCCGTGCGGGTGCGTGGATTGAAACTTAAAATGCGATGTATTGATTGTGTAAATTCCGGGGTCGCACCCCGTGCGGGTGCGTGGATTGAAACACAGACATAACGTCATGGGTGTTGACAACTGATTGTCGCACCCCGTGCGGGTGCGTGGATTGAAACGCTTGTCCTCGATGCTTCATTCGTGGCAACCTTGTCGCACCCCGTGCGGGTGCGTGGATTGAAACGTTGTTACATCCCTTAATGATCACAGGATTGCCGTCGCACCCCGTGCGGGTGCGTGGATTGAAACATTATATTTAAACAAGAATGACTCATGATTATGAGTCGCACCCCGTGCGGGTGCGTGGATTGAAACCCCTGACCTTTAGTGTAGCTGATCGTTGACCTTAGTCGCACCCCGTGCGGGTGCGTGGATTGAAACATGACAGAATCACCAGGAACTACTTGTAATCGTTGTCGCACCCCGTGCGGGTGCGTGGATTGAAACATTTCGTGTAATCAATAAAACAGCATGAACATGGGTCGCACCCCGTGCGGGTGCGTGGATTGAAACTTATAATGTCAGATGAACCAAGATTGCCCCATTGTCGCACCCCGTGCGGGTGCGTGGATTGAAACGCCGGAACACAAATGTATGGTCAGGATGTAAATGTCGCACCCCGTGCGGGTGCGTGGATTGAAACACTTTTCAGGTAACAGTAAGAACTGCCGAGTTTGTCGCACCCCGTGCGGGTGCGTGGATTGAAACCGGCTCTTCAGCCGTTCCCGGCACTATCTCAACGTCGCACCCCGTGCGGGTGCGTGGATTGAAACTCAGAGGTTAAGGGCAGTGTTATATAGATTATGGGTCGCACCCCGTGCGGGTGCGTGGATTGAAACTTTACTTTTCAATGGCAGGAATAATCCACCGCCGTCGCACCCCGTGCGGGTGCGTGGATTGAAACTCCGTTATCCAAAAAACATGCTCTCAGGTTTGGTGTCGCACCCCGTGCGGGTGCGTGGATTGAAACATATTTTCTTTAAGCTGTTTATCTTTATCATTTTGTCGCACCCCGTGCGGGTGCGTGGATTGAAACATATCGAAAATATCGTATAGGGCGAGATATTCTGTCGCACCCCGTGCGGGTGCGTGGATTGAAACTTACCGCATCAAGTTGTTGTATTACCTCCTTATGTCGCACCCCGTGCGGGTGCGTGGATTGAAACTTATATTTGTATTGACGGAAGAAAATTAAAAATTGTCGCACCCCGTGCGGGTGCGTGGATTGAAACCTGGCAAGAGAATATAAATGAATATTTCCCTGCGTCGCACCCCGTGCGGGTGCGTGGATTGAAACTTCAATGTTTCAAGGGTAAATCCCCTTTTAAACAGTCGCACCCCGTGCGGGTGCGTGGATTGAAACACCAAGAAACATGCCCAGATAATGTCTTAGTAATGTCGCACCCCGTGCGGGTGCGTGGATTGAAACACCTGAGGTTCATTAAAAATATACTCCCCGGTACGTCGCACCCCGTGCGGGTGCGTGGATTGAAACTACATAATGGTCGAGCAAATTCCTTGAATGATACGTCGCACCCCGTGCGGGTGCGTGGATTGAAACAATCATAGGAACACCTATCACTCTCTCATAAAAGTCGCACCCCGTGCGGGTGCGTGGATTGAAACACTACCGAAAGAACCAAGTTGCATTATCTCATCGTCGCACCCCGTGCGGGTGCGTGGATTGAAACCCCAAACCTTCCCACCAACCTGTCTCCATTTTTAGTCGCACCCCGTGCGGGTGCGTGGATTGAAACTTAGTGGAACTTATTCTCTCACCACACAACACAACGTCGCACCCCGTGCGGGTGCGTGGATTGAAACCAAAACAATAGGGTAGGAGAGGGGCTAATCGTACGTCGCACCCCGTGCGGGTGCGTGGATTGAAACAAAGTTAATTAATTTAACACAGTAAAGTTAAAAGTCGCACCCCGTGCGGGTGCGTGGATTGAAACAGATAGAATTGCATATTTAACAGCAACTGTTGTGTCGCACCCCGTGCGGGTGCGTGGATTGAAACTTATTTGACAAAAGACACCTTCAACTCAACAGTGTCGCACCCCGTGCGGGTGCGTGGATTGAAACTCGGCTGAAGAGATTGTTGACATGTTAATTAACGTCGCACCCCGTGCGGGTGCGTGGATTGAAACGCAATTCTGAATAAGTTCAGATAAGTGAATGTCAAGTCGCACCCCGTGCGGGTGCGTGGATTGAAACTCATACCACCAGAGCAGATTGCCCTGCCGGTCGCGGTCGCACCCCGTGCGGGTGCGTGGATTGAAACTATGTTGATGAGCGCATCACCGGGCCCAAAGTCCAGGTCGCACCCCGTGCGGGTGCGTGGATTGAAACTATGTTGATGAGCGCATCACCGGGCCCAAAGTCCAGGTCGCACCCCGTGCGGGTGCGTGGATTGAAACACTTGCGCCCCCTATCGGTGCGAGTTTGAAGACAGTCGCACCCCGTGCGGGTGCGTGGATTGAAACATAACCTCATAAAAAAGAAAAAGCAGCCCCCAAAAGTCGCACCCCGTGCGGGTGCGTGGATTGAAACTGAAATATCAAAAAAAATCTTCCTCTACTATGCGTCGCACCCCGTGCGGGTGCGTGGATTGAAACTTTACTTACAAATTTATTAAACTCTTTCGTTTTGTCGCACCCCGTGCGGGTGCGTGGATTGAAACTGGAGAGGAATATGAGAAAAACATTGTAAAGAGGGTCGCACCCCGTGCGGGTGCGTGGATTGAAACAGAAGCTGGCTGAAGATGCAGAGCGAAAGAACTGGTCGCACCCCGTGCGGGTGCGTGGATTGAAACGTAGATGCTGAAAGAGTTAGGGTTAAAAGAAAAGAGTCGCACCCCGTGCGGGTGCGTGGATTGAAACATCGCACAGAAAGCGGCTGCAATTCCGTGGTTTGTGTCGCACCCCGTGCGGGTGCGTGGATTGAAACATCGCCGCCACAGGCGCTATCTTATCCCTGCATGTCGCACCCCGTGCGGGTGCGTGGATTGAAACCGTCAATGAAAATAAAAGAGCTGATAGATACGAGGTCGCACCCCGTGCGGGTGCGTGGATTGAAACCGGCGATTATCGTCCGGATCATCTTGCATTAAATGTCGCACCCCGTGCGGGTGCGTGGATTGAAACAAAAGAGAACGGGCCTGAAAGCTCAAACCCACGGTCGCACCCCGTGCGGGTGCGTGGATTGAAACCTACAATCAGGCACATACACAATTAACAGCGACGTCGCACCCCATGCGGGTGCGTGGATTGAAACCCCCCACATACGTGGGGGGAGTCGAAATACCGGGTCGCACCCCATGCGGGTGCGTGGATTGAAACTGGACGTACGGCATTGGAGGCGATGGTGAATGGTGTCGCACCCCGTGCGGGTGCGTGGATTGAAACGCGTTGGTAACAGGAGTGAAGAGTCTGAATTTGGTCGCACCCCGTGCGGGTGCGTGGATTGAAACAATTGTAGAAGTTAAAGTTATTGATTACGAAGGAGGTCGCACCCCGTGCGGGTGCGTGGATTGAAACTAATTCAAACAGACTCATATCGTCGTCATCTGTGTCGCACCCCGTGCGGGTGCGTGGATTGAAACAAAATTATATACACTATGTATCTAAAACAATCAGAGTCGCACCCCATGCGGGTGCGTGGATTGAAACTTAGCCTCCATAAACGGAAGCTTAACGGACACTTTGTCGCACCCCATGCGGGTGCGTGGATTGAAACGAAATAAGGCGTAACACAGATGTCTGGGCGGGATGGTCGCACCCCATGCGGGTGCGTGGATTGAAACATCATTAATTCCGTTAAAGCCCACACAAGTGCATGTCGCACCCCATGCGGGTGCGTGGATTGAAACTCTCATATTCCTCTCCAATAGGCGTTAAAATATTGTCGCACCCCATGCGGGTGCGTGGATTGAAACACAAAAGAGCAGCAGGATGCCCTTACAAGGGCGGTCGCACCCCATGCGGGTGCGTGGATTGAAACGCCTTCGCAAGTAGTTGACGGGCAGGGAGGTTATGTCGCACCCCATGCGGGTGCGTGGATTGAAACTGTGATGGCTTATTATGCTTATGTTACGGCACGTCGCACCCCATGCGGGTGCGTGGATTGAAACTATCTGAAGACGAAAGGAAAGAAGAGGGGTTATGTGTCGCACCCCATGCGGGTGCGTGGATTGAAACTCTCTAAACAGGTCTAAATTAACATACACCTGAGTCGCACCCCATGCGGGTGCGTGGATTGAAACTCATGTCCTAATGTGAAATAAAAACCGATAGGTAGTCGCACCCCATGCGGGTGCGTGGATTGAAACATCCTCTCTACCATATTCAGTCTCATCTGCTCAGTCGCACCCCATGCGGGTGCGTGGATTGAAACGCAGAATACTGCGACTGGGAGAAATTAGAAGAGTGTCGCACCCCATGCGGGTGCGTGGATTGAAACACTCAGCCCCTCCCAAATCAATCTTAAATCTTCGTCGCACCCCGTGCGGGTGCGTGGATTGAAACATAACATCGTCGTTGAAGATTAATCTATACACACGTCGCACCCCGTGCGGGTGCGTGGATTGAAACGAGTTTGAGGGAGATACGGATGAAAATAGATTAAGTCGCACCCCGTGCGGGTGCGTGGATTGAAACTCGGTAAGCCTCATATTTTAATGGAAGATGAAAGTCGCACCCCGTGCGGGTGCGTGGATTGAAACATGAATGAAGGTTTTATTGAAAATGTAAAGGTTGGTCGCACCCCGTGCGGGTGCGTGGATTGAAACTTTTTAAAAAAAGGGGCCGGGACTTAGTCCCAGGTCGCACCCCGTGCGGGTGCGTGGATTGAAACCTAAAATAACGTCAAGATTATTAACGACATGTTTGTCGCACCCCGTGCGGGTGCGTGGATTGAAACGTTCAGGAAAAAGGATAATAATGAGTGACTTTCGTCGCACCCCGTGCGGGTGCGTGGATTGAAACTTTAAAAAGGGGCCGGGACTAAGTCCCAGTCCCCGTCGCACCCCGTGCGGGTGCGTGGATTGAAACATAGGTAACACCATTTTCTGTTACTGTTATAGCGTCGCACCCCGTGCGGGTGCGTGGATTGAAACAACAGGTGGCTGGCACTCAATTATGATAGTACTGGTCGCACCCCGTGCGGGTGCGTGGATTGAAACGCCTGTGCAGCCGTGAACTTACTTGCATCAAATGTCGCACCCCGTGCGGGTGCGTGGATTGAAATAAATTATTACTATAGGTTCTTATATAGTTGTTACCCTACTTTGTACATCCTCCTAAATTACAGTTCAGACAAAGATACAAACTGAAAGCAGTTCCCGACTTAACTGGAGACTTAGTTTACGGCAGCTCTTTCAACGCAAGAATCGCATCGTTGTACGACATGCCTTTCTCTATTAAGTATTTCATCAACGAATGAGGAAACTTCAATTCCTCCGGCTTTGCCTTCCTGAGTTCTTCCTCCGAAAGTGTTATCCCATACTTTTGTTTTAACTGATTGATTAATTTCTGTTCAGGCGATTCTTCCTCCTGCTGCGAGTCGCTCTCTGGCTTCACTGAAAACATCACGAAGCTCTTTCCAATATTCTCCTGAGTAACGTCCCGAATTTTCAGCTTTTTCGATAATATCTCGATAATCTCCTTTGGAGACAAATTCGAGAAATCCATCTGTTGTGGTGATTCTTTTTCCGGTAATTTATCATGTTCCTGCATTCCACATTAATATTTTAAACTACATTAAGCTCTGTTCAATTATTGAACGCAATTGCAAAAATATATTTTTTTTTAAAATGAATATATCCTTGTTCTGCATACTGTCTGAAGAAATATTTAAAGTAAACCAGCGATTTACAAGTGTCTTTTTGCATGTTCCCGATAATAAAAGCATAGGCACCGGAATTTTACCCGGTGCCTTTTAAACCTTAAACTAACTGATACCTGTTAAATTAAAATTTTAAAACATATATCCTATAACAATTCCAAAACCCTTGTTCCGAAGATCAGGATTAGTTTTGTCTACTTTACCCAGGCCCATATCATACCTTAAATCGGCAGTAACCATTGTCCCTTTAAGCCGTTCGGAATACTTACTCTAAAATTTAATTATTTTTAATACTCTTCATCCCTCTACGAAAAATCGCATGCAAACGTTGTTACCCCCATTATAAAAGAGCATGACTTAATGAAAAGTAATAGAGTCTCATTAAGATTTAATTATATTTAAACCCTGACAATATGAGCTTAAATGTATTGTTTTTTTAAATCGGAGGTTCTAACTTAATGTAGAGTAAAATAGTTCAGAACAGATATAATAGAAAAAAGCGTAAAATATTCAATTATGAGAAGACTCGTATTTATATCTCTGGCAATGTTGCTGTTGGCAGCATGCAACCGCAATTCAGAGCAGGACTTTGTCCTGAACAAACTAGGTTATTACGAAAGACAGGGCGTTAGTGTGCTGGTGTACAACAACCTCTTTACCGGAGGTTTTAACGACGAGAAGACCGCCGGCATCGAAATAATACATCATGGTGTCAGAACCGCTCAGGGCGGTGCTGTAAGGCTTTCAAACACACCGGAGCAGTGGGATCTTGTTCCGTCCATACCAACCCGGACTGTCGACACTGTTACGCAAACCATCGAAGCATTGTTAAAATATGAAGATTATGATTTTGACTCTCGTGTGGTTGTCAAACCCGAAGGTAAAAGTGTTGAGATATCCGTTTATCTCGATAAGCCTTTACCGGCAGCTCTCGAAGGAAAGGCAGGGTTTAACCTCGAGTTTCTTCCCTCGCAGTACTGGGGTAAGGTATACCTGATGGACGGGCGCAATAACAGATTCCCGCGCTATGTTGTGGGCAACACCGTTACCCGTCCCAACAGTGAGAAAATAAAGCAGTTCAAGGGCTATGTAACTTCCGACGACAGGGGTACCGGAATGTTTATCGATCCGCTTCCCCTCGAAACAGGCCGCACTCTTCTGATGGCACCTGACGACCCTGAACGTATGGTGAAAATCACATCACAGGATGCCGATCTGATGCTCTTCGACGGCCGTATCCTGGCACAGAACGGATGGTTCGTTGTCAGATCTCTTCTTCCCGCCGGTAAAACAGGAAAGGTTCTGTCGTGGAAAGTTGAGCCAAACGCTATCAAAGGATGGATAAGAGAACCAAACATTGGCTTCTCCCAGGTGGGTTACCTTCCCTGGCAGCCAAAAGTTGCAGTTATAGAACTGGATAAAAAAGATAAACCGCTCGCCAGAGCTTCAATTTATAAGATTGGTGAAGACGGAAAAGAATCAAAAGTTTTCACCGGACATATAGTATCATGGGGCGACTATTATAAATATCATTATGTGAAATTCGATTTTTCTTCAGTACAGACACCCGGTATTTATTATATACGTTACGGTGACACAAAAACAAATAACTTTCTGATAGATAATAGCGTTTACGATAAGATCACTGATGCCACAAGCGATGTATGGATTCCTGTTCATATGAATCACATGTTTGTTAATGAGGCTTACAGGGTATGGCACGGCGAGCCTTTTAAGGAAGGCTATCGCCAGGCGCCTCCCAATACCGACCATTTTGACCTACACAGACAGGGACCCTCTACCGACACAAAGTATAAAGCTTTGGAACTGATACCCGGGCTGAATGTCGGCGGCTTTTTCGATGCCGGCGATTTTGACATCGAAACGGGATCAAATATAAGCGTGGTTCAGAACTTTGTACAGATATGGGAATATTTCAAGCCACAGCGCGACCAGACTTTTGTAGATCAGAAACATCGTTACGTTGACCTTCACCGGCCTGACGGAACGCCCGACATTCTGCAGTTTATAGAGCATGGAATCCTCAATCTTCTGGCCCAGGCCGAGAATATAGGCCACATGGCACAGGCACTTTCAAATTCTGTACTCGATAATTACCATCACCTCGGAGATGCAGCATCGATCACCGACGGACTTCCCTATAACCCCAGGCTGGGTCCTTACGAGGTGGCGCCCGATGGCCGATCAAGCGGCGTGAAGGATGATATGTGGGCGTTTACGAGCCGCAACCCCGGTCTCGACCTCAGGGCGGCAGCAACTTTCGCTGCAGCAAGCCGGGTGCTGAAAGGATATAACGATAATCTTGCCGAAAGAGCACTCTATCAGTCGAAGAGACTTCTGAAAGAGGCAACCGAATTGCTTGACAGACAACTGCAGAGTCGTATGGGCGGAAGAGGAGCAGGTTTTGGTAATCTGGATACAAATCTGCAGCTCTACATCTCAACAGGGGAGAAACAGTATATCGATAAGTTCCAGGAATCCCTCTGGCCGGCACTCGAGAGGAACGTCAGCGGCACCATCCTCACAGCTCTGCATGCCATACCTCACATGGATGCATCATACAAAGAAAAGCTCCGTCCATATGTTGAGAAATACAAAGAGTACATCGAAAAGCTTGAAAAGGATAACCCGTACGGCGTGCCTATAGGCCTCGGTAATTGGGCAGGAGGCGGAGCTGTGGTAAGCTTTGGAACCACAATTTGCTTTGCAAGCATGTATTACCCTGAAATAATCGACGTAAGTCATGCTTTCAAGGCTGCCAACTGGCTCTTTGGCTGTCACCCCTACCACAACTATTCCCTGGTCGCCACCTTAGGCGCCACAAGACCGAAAGCGGTCTTTTATGGCAATAACAGGGCCGATTTCTCATTTATTCCGGGTAATGTTGCACCAGGTATTTTGTTCAGGCAGCCCGACCATTTCGAGAACTATGATGACTGGCCATTCATATGGGGACAAAATGAAGGTACAATCGGCGGAAATACCAGTTATCTTATTTTCGGATCAGCTTTCAAAAGCCTGGTAAACAAACCTTCATGGTTATGACAGTCCCGGCTGGCAATCTTGTTGAGAACTTCAAAGCGATGCGGAATCCAGTTAAAAACTTCGTTTATTTGAGTAAAGCCAATCGGAATATATTCCATATCCCCTACAGGGAATTTAAATGTATGCTTAATCCCATAAGGCTATTAGACCTGAACCCCTACGGGGTATATTGTAAAAATTCTCAATTGATTGTATAATTGCCCGCAGGGCATAGGTATTGTAGATGATGGTTTCAATTATGATTGTTTTATACCTCATAGAGGTTATGGAATTTTATCATTCATTCAAGGCAGGTGCGCCGTCGGATGTTAGCTCCGGAGGAGCGGCCTGTTTGTAGCAAAGGATACAAACCACCCCCAAACCCCCTGAGAGGGGGCTTTAATATCATTCATTATTAAATTATTAGCTCCGGAGGAGCGGCCTGTTTATAGCAAAAGATACACGAAATAATTAGCGCCGGGACGGAATGTTTATTTGAAAAGTGAATTTTCCTTCCCGGCGCAATTGGTTAAAGTTCGCGTTAATCCCTGCGAAAAAGCCAGCAGGCACAACGGCGAGCAGGCGTGTTTTCGGTGAAACCTGGCTTCGTGTTTTTACGCATGCTATAAGTCTTTTTTACCTGATATGCTTCTTTATTTTGGAATAGAGATCTTCCGGTTTGAAAGGCTTCAGGATGTAATCGTTGATGTTCAGGCCTTCTATCCTGTCGTTGCTTTCCGACATGATGGCTGCTGTTAATGCAATCACCGGGATGGTCCTGATAGAAGGATTGTCTGAATTCCTTATTATCCTTGTTGCTTCTATGCCGTCGAGTACCGGCATATGAAGATCCATTATAATAAGATCAAAATTGTCGTTTTCCAGCATTTCGAGTGCTATTTTTCCATTTTCAGCATGTGCCACCTTTACCCCCCAGGACGATAAAAATTTGTTTACTACAAAAAAGTTAATCCTGTTGTCCTCCGCCACAAGTATCTTTTTACCTTCAAGTCCGGTGAAATCCGTTACCGGCACTTCCTCAGCCTTTCTTTCAGGTTTTACCGGAATTTCAAAGGCCAGACTGAAGATAAAGTTTGAACCCTTGCCCGGCTCACTTTCAACATAAATATTCCCACCCTGAAGTTCAACAAGCTTTTTGCATATGGCCAGTCCTAGCCCGGTTCCTCCAAACCTTCTTGCTGTATCAGCTGATGCCTGAGTGAAACTGTCGAAAAGAATATCCTGTTTGTCTGCCGGAATACCTATTCCCGTATCACTTACCCTGAATTCCAGAGTACTTCTGTTTCCTGTCCTTTCCTTTTCTGAAATAGTTATGGTAATGCTGCCCTCGCTGGTAAATTTGAATGCATTTGACAGCAGATTTGACAATATCTGGTTCAATCTGATCTGATCTCCGATTACTTCATCCGGTACATTGGAATTCTTTATCACATTGAATGTAAGATTCTTTTCTTTCGCTCTGAAAGAATACGATCTTTTGATTTCATCCAGAAAACTGTTGAGATTAAACTGAATCTGCTCAAAAGTAATCTTTCCCGATTCCATTTTACTGTAATCGAGAACATCATTTACAAGTGTCAGGAGATGATTGGCTGAAAAACGCAGGGTTTTTATCAGTTCCAGCTGCTCTGGATTCGGATTGGTTTGTAAAAGGAGATTGGAAATACCAATGAAATCGTTCAGTGGTGTTCTTATTTCATGGCTGAGCGTCGACATAAAAGCCTGTTTCGACAGAGCTGCTTTCTCCGCCTTTTCCCTTGCAATAACAAGGTTGTCCAGCATTTTTCTCTTCTGAATGGAAACAGCAATCTGATTTGCAATTAGTTCAAGAAGATTCAAATCTTCCTTTGAAAACTTGTTTTCATCATGATAATCCTGCATGCAGATAGCACCTATTATATTATTATCTGCTTTTAAAGGAACGCCCATCCATACTTTGCATGGAGTGCCCACAAGGTCAATCTCTTCCGCATCTTCCAGTTTTATGATGTCCTGCTCTCTCAGTAAAACAGATTTACCATGGTTAATTACCCACCCGGTAATGGTTCCCTTTATTGGAATCTCCTTGAAATTATCCATCTCATCCGAAAAGAAGGGCAGGGATATAGATCCACTACCAGAATTGTACAGCGCAATGAAGAAATTGTTGGTATCCCAGATTTTACCAAGTTCAGCAACTATCACCGAATATATGTCTTTGATTTCGGAATATTCAAGTGTAGCACTTGATATATTGTAAAGTATTTCCTGTAATAGTCTGGTTTTTCTCTCTTTTCTGATGTCGTGGTATATGCAGAGCATGCCTACTGTAACATCATTCAGCTCAATCGAAGTGGAATTTAGCAAAACATGTATCTGGTTCCCGTATTTGTCTTTCCTTACTGTCTCAACTTTAGCCTTTTTGCTGTTTAAGGTAATTTCATCAATCTTTTCAGCTTCCTCGGCAAGTTCATCAGGTACTATAAGGTCGTTGATGTATTTTCCAATTGCTTCTTCATTTGAATATCCAAAAAGATTTGTGAATTCATTGTTCACATGTGTAATTTTTCCGGGAACATCAGTAATTACGATTGCTTCAGGCGTTGAATCTATAAGGTGTTCAAGAAATGCTTTTTCCCTGGCTATCTGCATTTCTCTTTTCTTCTGTTCAGTAAGATCAATTACAACACCCCTGTAGCCCGTGAGCTTCCCATCGGTGAATATGCCAAATGTTCTGGTCAGTACTGGAATAACTGTACCATCTTTCTTCCTGGCAAGATATTCATTGCTTATTGTATCATTTGGAGATTTTATTTTTTTCAGGTTCTCAACTGCTTTTTCAAGTTCATCCGGCTGGAACAGATCTCTTATATAAATTCCCTTATTGAAATCTTTTATAGTATAACCAAGGTATTCGAGACTATTTTCACTGGCGAAAGTTATCTTTCCCTGAGTATCAATTTCAAAACTCATCACTTTCGACATGCCCGGTAAAGGTTCTGCAATGGACCTCTCATTCAGTTTTTGCATGTTTTCAGGTGGTTCCCATGTTACAATGATGTCTCCTGTCGAAAGCAGGAAACCAATGTAAAAGCCTTCAGATCTGTCTCCTGCAGGCGAAACAGCAAGTTTGAGTGGTTCACCGGTTATTCTTATATGATGAAGCAATTCAAGAAGCTTCGGCCTTTTTGCCAGGGCTGTCTCCTCAAGAGGCTTTCCCAGAACATAAGACCTTATAACACCCTCAACATCTTCCGCTTTTCTATTTATATCCTTTATGCAGAATCTATCATCCTTCAAAATACTTATGCGCAGGAGATA
>Ga0208461_1001897_pt1 | contig 17919 bp, 16 predicted proteins | sample AD_JPNTR4_MetaG_FD_184448 | JGI IMG/M metagenome (GOLD analysis project Ga0208461, IMG submission 184448) | Active sludge microbial communities of municipal wastewater-treating anaerobic digesters from Japan - AD_JPNTR4_MetaG (SPAdes) (version 2) | ecosystem: Engineered > Bioreactor > Anaerobic... | reverse complement strand
CCGCCTCCAGCCGATTCAGCCTTGCCAAAACCCCTCCCGAATGCCAAACTGAACCCAATTCAGCACCTGAAGGAAGCGCGCTCCCGCCAGCCAGCGGCCAGCGTTGCGCTGGCCGCTGGCTGACGGGCCCGCATTCCAATGAGTCAGAATCTGTTTCCTCCGATTTCGGCGATATGGTTAAATAAATCACGTGGCGAGAGGCATAGATAGGTGTGTGCGCTGGGCGCTGATGGCCTGCTGTCCGATGCTGGCCTTAGGTGTGCAGCATTGGGTCGGTGTGGCGCCGCGCGTGGTGCCTTGGGCGTCAGACGGGTCGGCGGACCGCGTGCGCATTGGCGTGCGCGACGAGGGCGTTTACCGCGTGACCGCCGACGAGGTGGCACTGGCCGCGGGCTGGAACGTGGCCAGTGTGCGTACGGCGCTGGCGCGGGGTGGCGTGACGCTCGCGTGCGGCGGCACGGTGGTTCCGTGGCGTGCTGACGGGGACGCCTTGTTTTTTTACGGACAGCCCACGCGCGAACTCTACGCGCCGGAAAATGTCTATTGGCTGACATGGGCCGACGGGATCCTGATGCCGGAAGAAGCGGCTAGCCCTGGCAACGGTGCGGCCAATCCCTGGTTTATGCACGACGTGCCCTGTCGTGCGGCCTTTCTTGCACCTTATGAGCCGCGCGATCGGCGCAGTTCAGCGGGCACGCTTACGAACGTGTTCAATTTCGGCAAGTGGATCGGGTCTACATTTGAAGAGGCTCGGACGCAAACCAGGACCGTGACGCTGCCGGAATGGTGTGAGGGTGCGGCTACAGGCGTGGTCGTGCGAGCCGAGCTGATCTCGTACCGTGAGTTTACGACGCCAGATGAGCATCTTTGCGAGATTCGTGTGAACGGGGTGAGCGGCGGCGTGCATGGATGGACGGGCGAGCGCGCGGTGACGTTTGATTATTCCGTGCCGGCGGGGACGGTGACGAACGGGATGATCGAGTTGACCGTATGCAATGCGGGCGGCACGCAGGTCGCCAACGATTTTATGGTGTTGGATCTGATCGTCCGCTATCCGCGGCGTTACGTGGCGCGGGATCGCATGTTGATGTGTTCGGGTGGAACGAATCCTGTGATTGCTGCAGGTGGTTTCATGACACCGCATTTAACGGTGTGGGATGTGACGGCCCCAGCTCTGCCGGTTGTGCTGACCGATGTGTGTGTGGAGCACGATGGCGCGGGAGGGTATCAGGTTCTCTTGGCATGCGGCGATACGGCGACGCGATACGTCGTTTTTGATTGTGGGGCTGAAGGGTGGTTTGCGCCCTCCGTCTGCGGAGTCCGTGATGTGGATTGGATGGCCCCTGGCGAGATGCCCGAGTTGGCGATTGTGACGCCGCCGCGCCGGTGGTGGCCGGGATTCGCGGAGACGGTGGCGCCGTTGGCCGCTTTCCGCGAGGCTCAGGGACTTCGCGCACGGGTGATCGATGCGGAGGATCTGTACAACGCTTTCACCGACGGCTTGACGCATCCGGAGGCTTTTAGGAAGTTTAGTGCGGCAGGTTTCACGCAGCCGGGCGGCCCGGTGTTACGTTATCTGTTGTTCGCTGGGCACGGTGGAAGTGATTACAAGCTGGAGGTGTTCCCGCCCGGCGGAGGAGGGGCTTACCCCTCTCTGTTTCCATTGTATCTGGTGTCGCATGTGGAAGAAGGGGCGCAAGCTGCGCTGTTGCTGCCGAATGATCCGGTGCTGGGTGATGTTCAGGGGGATGCCGTGCCGGAGGTTGCGGTCGGACGTTTTCTGGCAACCAACGCGATGGAATTGGCGAGTATGGTTGAGAAGACCATCAGGTATGAGTTGACCGAGACATGGAAACGTAAAGCCGTGTTCGCCTGTGACTGGCAGAATGTCGGCTCAAAATACGTGAATTTTGCGGGCATCGCCGCATCAACTGCCGCGTCCTTCCCGTCTGCAGGATGGCTGCCCAAGACGTTTTACCCGACGTCCAGCCAGAGTAATCTGGCGCCGCTGTGGCGTGATACATATTCCGGTACGGGGGTCACTTATGAACTGCAGGAGGGTGCGGGCTTCTATTATTTTGTCGGTCACTCCAGCGACACCATCGCGGGGAACTCTGCAGCGAATAAACTGTTTGATGCGCCAGCGCTGCGGGCCGCGTCTTGGCCGTTTGCACCGGTGGCCCTGCTGATGGGGTGCCGCATGGGACGTTGGACGCTCCTCGATCTAAAAAACGAGCAACAGTCGATCGCTGAAGCAGGGGTTAGGCATCCTCAATCCGGTTTCACGGCTGTGGTCAGCGCATCCGGGTATGTGACGGCGGCCGAGACATCCTCATTTTCGCAGGCCTTCGGAGCTCAGGTGGCGGCCGGTTCAAATCGGTTGGGGGATGTCTGGCGTGGGGCCTTCGCGAGACTGGGACATGATCGTGCTTTAGCACTGCGACACGTGGTGCTGTTGGGCGATCCATCGCTCCACATCCGTCCTGACCAGACTGCGCGTGGGACCTCTTCAGATTGGTTGCTGGCTCAGGGGCTGGCGGGTGACCCGTATGCAGATCTCAAGGATCAGGACGGTGACGGATTTGTGACGTGGATTGAGGCGCAGGCGGGGACTGGGGCATGTGTTGGCGGGATGAGGGTCTGTCGGTTGGAGATGCCCAAGACCGGGGACGCCATTGCGCAGGCTACGGTACCGGATGGGGCTGGACAGGGTATTGTGCTGAGTATTGAACCGTTGGCCGGTTTTACATTTACGGTGGTGACGGCAACCGATTTGCGAAGCGATGTATGGATACCGCTTCCGTGGCGTCCGGTTGGTGGAGGTGTGTGGCGTACCGATCCGGTTCCAGCAGATTGGCCGCTGAAGCGGATCGAAGTGCCGTTCGACGGGAGTGTACGGCAACGTTTCTATAAAGTGATTGGTTCACAGTGATGAAGGGGGCGTGATGGACGGAGCGCGTTTTTCTCGAGCGAGTGATATTGAACTGAGGGCGATCGCGGGTGAGTATTTTCTCATCGTGCTGCATGCTGGCGAGTCCAAGATGTTCAGTCTGAACGATATGGGACTCTGGTTTTGGCAACAGTTGGCCCGGCCGGTCACGAAAGCGGAGTTGCTTGATTCGATGCAAGAGGAATATGAAGTCGATGAGGAGACTGCGCGTGCGGAGATCGACCGTTTCCTCGCTCATCTTGTCGAGCGGTGCCTGGCGTGTCAGACCACGCCCATAACTTGAGAGTGGCGCGTTGAACGTGGCGCGTTGAAAGTTTGCCCCTCAATCATTCGCGGTAGGGTCCCGTGGGGGGGCACAACAACAAAGCGCCGCTCCGCGAAATGCGGAACGGCGCCTTGATGCAAACGGGCTAAGCCGTTATTTCTTGCAGGATTCCTCGATCGACACGGCCACCGCGACGGTCGCGCCGACCATCGGGTTGTTACCCATGCCGAGGAAGCCCATCATCTCGACGTGCGCCGGCACCGAGGAAGACCCGGCGAACTGGGCATCGGAATGCATGCGTCCCATGGTGTCGGTCATGCCGTACGAAGCCGGACCCGCCGCCATGTTGTCGGGATGCAGCGTACGGCCCGTGCCGCCGCCGGACGCCACCGAGAAGTACTTCTTCCCCTGTTCGATGCACTCTTTCTTGTAGGTGCCTGCGACCGGGTGCTGGAAGCGGGTGGGGTTGGTGGAGTTGCCGGTGATGGAGACGTCCACTTTCTCTTTCCACATGATGGCCACGCCCTCGCGCACATCGTCCGCGCCGTAGCAACGCACGTTCGCACGGGGACCATCCGAGAACTTGGTCGTCTTCGTGACCTTGAGCTTGCCGGTCGCATAGTCGAACTTCGTCTCGACATGGGTGAAGCCGTTGATGCGGCTGATGATGTAGGCCGCATCTTTGCCGAGACCGTTGAGGATCACCTGCAGCGGCGTGGCGCGGACCTTGTTCGCCTTGAGCGCGATACCGATCGCGCCTTCGGCCGCCGCGAACGACTCGTGTCCCGCGAGGAAGCAGAAGCACTGGGTCTCTTCGCGCAACAGCATCGCCGCCAGGTTGCCGTGACCGATACCGACTTTGCGGTCATCCGCCACCGAACCGGGAATGCAGAACGCCTGGAGGCCCTCGCCGATGGCCTCGGCCGCTTCAGCCGCCTTTGTGCATCCCTTCTTCAGCGCGATCGCCGCACCCAGCACATACGCCCACTTCGCGTTCTCGAAGCAGATGTTCTGGATCGAGGTGCAGATTTCATAGGGATCGAACCCGCGGGCCGCGCACAGTTTGCGCGCATCCTGGAGGTCTTTTATCCCATACTTCTTGCAGGCGGCGTCAATCTGCTTGATGCGCCGCTCATAGCTTTCGAACAGTGCCATAAGAAAAAACTCCTTTCAACTACTCGTGACGCGGGTCGATGAACTTGACGGCGCCCATTTCTTTCGAGAACCGGCCATAGGTGCCGGTGCATTTCTCCAGCGCCTTCTTCGGGTCTTCGCCTTTTTTGAGCAGTTCCATGAACGGCCCCATGCGGACAAACTCGTACCCGATCACTTCGTTGTTCTTGTCGAGTGCCAAGCGGCTCACATAGCCCTCCGCCATCTCCAGATAGCGCACGCCTTTCTGCTTGGTGCTGTACATCGTGCCGACCTGGCTGCGCAGACCCTTGCCCAGATCTTCCAGCCCGGCGCCGATCGGCAGGCCGCCCTCGGAGAAGGCACTCTGGCTGCGGCCGTAGGCGATCTGGAGGAAAAGTTCACGCATGGCCGTGTTGATCGCGTCGCACACCAGATCCGTGTTGAGTGCCTCAAGCACCGTCTTGCCCGGCAGGACTTCGGCAGCCATCGCGGCCGAGTGGGTCATGCCCGAGCACCCGATGGTTTCAACCAGCGCTTCCTGAATGACACCGTCTTTGACGTTCAGCGTCAATTTGCAGGCGCCCTGCTGAGGTGCGCACCAGCCCACGCCGTGTGTCAGGCCGGAAATGTCTTTGACTTCCTTGACCTGCACCCACTTGCCCTCTTCGGGGATCGGTGCCGGCCCGTGCTTGGCGCCCTTCGCCACACAGCACATCTGCTCCACTTCGTGGGAGCATTGATACGGACAACTCATGTGATAGACCTCCATAGGTGTACGAAAAAAACCGCGCGATTCTACACCATATCGCGCGGCCGCACAAACGGAATAAGCGGGCCTTTGCAATCGGCGAAGGCCCGTCTATTTACCGGCCAAGCATGTTAGCGTCCTTGCGCCAACCGCAACGCCAGCCGCTCAGGCAGTCCGGCTCGCATGTTTTTCTCCATGGCGGCCTGAACGTCATAGGCGACACGGATAAATTCAAGATCTTTGGTTTTCGCGCAGTACAGCACGTAAGCGCTCCGTGAGTCTCCATCGCGCGGCTGACCGACACTGCCTACATTGATAAAATACTTCTTGCCGAACGTGATCTTGATTTTGCAGGGTTCGATACGTGTGATCTCCTGCTGTTTCTCGTAGATCATTGGCACATGCGTATGGCCATGGAAACAGAGGGCGGTCATCTGGTAGCTGAAATTCGCCTCGGCCGCCAGCGTATCGAAGACGTAGCCCCACCGGTCGGGCATGTCGAGCGTGCTGTGAACCAGCGTAAAACCGCCGCACGCCTTGTGCAAGGGCAAGTCGTGCAGCCACTTGGCATCGTCTTCTGTTAACTGACGCCGTGTCCAGGCGATGACGCTCGCCGCCAGCGGCTGGAAGTCATCCAGGCTTTCGTTGTAGGAACAGTAATGGTCGTGATTGCCCCGGACGGTGACACAGCCCAGCGCGCGCACCACCCGGATGCATTCCGAAGGGCTGGCATTATATCCCACCACGTCTCCGACCGAAACGAAGTCCGTGACACCCCGGCCACGGGCGTCCTCGATGACGGCATTCAACGCTTCCAGGTTGGCGTGAATGTCTCCCAAAATGGCAAATTTCCGATCCATAAGTCAGCACGCCCATCTATCAGGATCAATTGATTTTCAATACCGCCGCCGCCAAGGGCAAATCTTCAGCCGTCGTGATCTTGATGTTGGGACGCGGCCACTCGACCAAACGAACGGGCTCGCCGATCAGTTCAACCGCACTGGCTTCATCCGTGACCGTCACCTTCTGTTCCTCGACGGCTTTGTAGGCGCGCTGCAGGAGTTCAACCTTGAACGCTTGGGGAGTCTGGACGGCCCAAAGCTTCGCGCGGTCCACCGTGTGGTCCACTGTCGAGCCACGCTCCACGTATTTGATCGTGTCCCAGACGCGCGACGCCGCGATCCCGCAGCCGTTCCGTTTGGCCGCTTTGATCGTCTCGTCGATCAATTCCGGGGTGACACACGGCCGAGCGCCATCGTGCACCACCACGACACGTGTATCGGGATCCATCTCCCGCATGCCGTTCATGACAGAGTCTTGGCGACGGCTTCCGCCCGCCACGATTTGCCGCAATTTGGAAATGCCGAACATCTGCGCCACACTTTTGGCTGCCAGAGTCTGGTCTTTCCGGACAACCAGGATGATGTGGTCGATCGAGGGACATTGCTCAAAAGCCAACAGCGACCAGGCGATCACAGGGCGCGGCCCCAAACTCAGAAAGGCCTTATCGGTATTCGAGCCCATACGCTCGCTCTTGCCGGCCGCAACCAGAATGACAGTGTTCATTCATCTCTCCTTTAAAATGCACACTTGCAGATCCAAGACAAATTCCGCGAATGCGACCGACCCACCCCGTGGGTCGGTAAAGACGTCCCCAACCGCTCAACATCTGCAATAGAATGCGTCAGATAGTAACAGTGACTCAAACACACCGTCAAGCAGAGACAGCGAAGAACGCAAGGAAGCGCGTGACGGGGATACGTCTGCCCGTTCCGCAGTTCCGGATTGAACGTTGAGCGTTTTCCTCCCAATTCTTGTTTCATTGGATGACGAAGAAAAGCCCCCTCGCGACAGCGGCCTTGAGAAAATCATCGCTGAGGCGTACGGCGATGTTGGGACGTACAACGCCATCGACCTTCACCGTCCAGTTGGCGAGATTGGCCGCGCCCGTCACCGGGCCGGTGATCTTCGCACATTTGAGCTGCAGATTCTCGACATCCGTCTGTGGCACCCCCGTGACCTCGATCATGCCGGCACCGGCGAATTCGGCCGTAGAAAGCTCCAACAGGTCAGTAAGCCCTGCATCGACGCGTAAGCCTGCGCCGGCGGCGAACTCAACCGTCGAAACCTTGCCGGTGCCGGAGAGGAACGCGCCGGTGGCGACCGTGTACTTGGACGGCGGCGAGTAGTCGATGTTGATCTTGAGTTCACCTTCCTCGATCGCGATGACGCCAGTAGGGCGACTCTGCTCGTTGCTGCCGCCGAGGAACGCGCCGTTAAGTTCCATCGTGCCTGCGCCGGTTTTGCGGAAGCCGCACGGATTCTGCTCCGTCTGCCAACCGTCACGCGTGCGTGCCAGCACCGCACAGTTGAAGATGCCATCCGACGCCGCATTGCCAGTGATGTCCTCAACCTTGAATTCGGTATTGCGACCGATCGTGATGCCGCCGAGAACTGTCGTCTGACCATCGGCGATTACCGCCGGGAAAATGAACGGCGTCTTCAACGGATTCAATCCCAGCGTCAGTCGGTTACGAATCTGCAGATACCCTAATGCGTGACACCGCGTGGGAAACACCATTGTGCCACCCAAGAAGTCGAGCGTGCCGAGTGCCTGGATCTGCCAAGTTGTTTTCGTCATCTCAAAAGTACCGTTCGTGTAGACGGTGAAAACACTGTTGTTTGCGACCGACGGTGTGGCGTTGCCGATCGCGTTTCTGCCGTCGAACCAGAGCCGCGCATGATCGTACACCTTGACCTCGTAACCTGCGGACGCATCGCCGAGTCCGCCGTTGGAATTAACCGCAGAGACCTTGAGCGTGCCTTCCCGCACCTCGATCGGAGCGGTGCCCTTGAGGAGTTGAGCCGGTTGGTTGCCATTATAGTAAAGGTCAAGAATGCCGAAGCCGCGTTTCACGAAATTCGTGTAACCGTTGCCGATGAAGCCGGTATTGTTGCCGAAATCGAGCCTCAGGTCTTCATCAATGTGCACGACGATCGCCTTCGGCTCCACCGCACCGGTAACCGTGACCGTATCGCCTTCATGCGCATCGTCAAAATAGGCGATCTTGCCGTCGGACCAGGCGACGGCAGTTTCGCCATCCATCCAGTTTTCTGCGGGACCGGACGACCAGACCGTGTTTTCCGTCCCTTTCCAAATGAGGGCGGCTTCGGGTGGTGTCGGCACCTCCGCCGCCCCGCAGAGAAGTTCGGTTGACTTGAGGGCCTTGCTGGAGACGCGCCAGCAGGTCATGTCGCCGCGAAGCGACTGGGCATTGCCTCCCGAGGGGCATCCGGAAATGTAAAATTTAGGCTCGGTGAAGGAGTCGTCGTCGTCATAAGCCGGCATCGCATTGTTTTTACCAAATAACCGCCCATTGAGATAGAACCGCCACTCGGTCTGGCCCTTGCCGTTATCCGGTGTGAAGGAAAGCGCGTAGTGATTCCAGACGTTCAGCAATGTCGCGGCTTTGAGACTGTCAGTAAGCGTTAACGCCAGACGATTACTGTTACGCACGTACGACACCTTTATCGACAGGTTACCCTCGGTGTCGGGCCCAAACAGGTTCCAGTACCAGCCGCCATGTTCAGCCAGCGTATGGTAAAGGAACGTCTGGTTCTTGGTGCTGTCGGCCGGGAGCGCAGTGAACTTGAGATAGCCCTCGACCGTGAAACTCTTCGTGAGTTTCGTCGCCTCGGCGACCGGCGCATTCGAGACTGCCGAGAACACCTGCCGGTACTGGCCGCTGATTAAGGTCGTGTTGTTGCCGGAACGCACCATGCCCGTGCTTCGGCAGTCGACACCGGCCGCGGCGAGTTCCGCATCCGGATTCGGCGGCATCGTCCATCCGATGTTGTTATCCAGCCAGGAGACCCCGCCGTAGGATTTGTCCCGGAGCATAAGTGTGTTCCTGAAGTCCACCACATCCTGAACGATATCTCTGGTCAAGCCGTTGAAATACGCCGACACCACGTTCATCGGCCAATAGGCGACGGTCGTATTGAGTTCGAGCTGCTGATAGCAGAGCATGGCACCGCTCGGCAGCGCCACATCGGAAATCCGCCAGAAAGCGAATTTGGCGTCGAGCACCTTGCGTAAGGTAGAATTGGCTCCGCCAAGCAAAAACCGGTCGTGCTGAGTGCTTGAACTCGGGGTACGATTCGCCATCAGTTGGGAGCCGCGGTTCACGCCGTCGAGATAAAACGTCCACCGGCTCTTATTGCTTCCCTCGTTGAATCTAAACGTGAGCGCGTAATGGTGCCAACCGCCGACAATGTCACTGTCGTTGATCGTCGCCAAAACGCCGCCGTTTTCCACGCCACTGCCGGCACGCATGACGACCTTCACTTGCCGGGTATTGCTGTTTGTCACTGGCTCGGTCAAATTCCAGATCCAGTCGCTGTTGCCGTTCATACCGGAAAAGGCGATGATCGTATCGGCCCCATCGCCATGCTTGAGCGACTTCACATACATATAGCCCTCGATCGTGAAATCGCCGCAAAGCCCCATCGCGAGGATCAACGGGTCGGTCGTCTGTGTCTGGGTACCCGTGCCGCGGGAGAAGGCATCTGTGGTAATCGTCGTCCCGTTATTGATCTCGACACAATCCGAGATGGTGACATCCGGGGGGCCGTTCGGCGGACGGCTGAACGGGATCTCAGACGTGTTGACCGCCTGTGCATCAGACAGCTTGACCGCGAGATCGTAGTGGTTGGCGGTTGCATCCTTGATCTGGCGGGAGGTTCCGCCGGTCGCAGGATCAAAGACCATCGGCCAGTAGGCGACCGTATCGGCCATTACCACCGCGGTCGTCAGAAACACCATGCAGGCGGCAATCCATTGCATTGCTTTTTCCATTTGTCGTCCCTCCGAAACCAAGGCCAAGGCACAAAGCAACCCTACGGATAATCACGGTTCATACCTTATCACAATCAATAGCCAGAATCACACTATTTTTGCAAAAGAATGTGTTAGAAGCGGTAAAGGTGCCGGCGAGCCGTCGGCAGAGATCGAGAAGGCGCTGGATGAGCTGACTGAACTCGGTTATTTCAAGGAAGCCGCAGGCGTCGTCATCGGATTTCAGAGGACGGAACTCTGAATGAGGTTGCGCTGAAAAATTAATGTGTTACCGTATGACCAAACGATGGAGTCAGGTATGCAAGGCATGAAAAAGGTGATGGTGCTTGTGATTGTGATGGCGGCGAGCGGAGGGGCGTACGGCGGGTTCGCGGAGTCCTCGGCGCTGGAGGATTTTCTCGGGGAGACGGTCTGCCTTCCGAGGCAGGCGCTCTGGAAAGGCCGCGGCGGATGGGGCGGGGTGGTGGCCGCGCGTGACGGGGTCATGGTGGCTTTCCAATCGACCGGGGCCGGCAAATGCCGGCGCAGCCGGGATGGCGGGGTGACGTGGGATGCGGAAATCATGATCGATCCGGAAGCCGTCTGCGGCAGAGCGCTGGTGGACGAGAGCACCGGCGATCTGCTCTATGTCAACCCCGGCGCGGGGTGGCTGTTCCGCAGCCGCGATAACGGCCTGACCTGGACTCGTCATGCCACGGAAGTGAAGCCAGACGGGTTTGGGCTCGCGCCCAAGGCGAGCGGGGTAGGGGCGATGCAAGCGGGGATCACGCTCGCGTTCGGCCCCAAAAAGGGGCGTCTGCTGATGCCGGCCCGGATCTTTGGGCCGAAGCACTCGAACGATGTGGCGTGGCGACCGTACCACTACAGCACCGCGCTGTACAGCGACGACGGCGGACAGGTCTGGCAGACCAGCAAGCCTTTTCCGGTGCTGGGTACGGGCGAGGCGACGCTGGCCGAGCTTTCAGACGGCAGCATCCTCTACAATTCGCGCGAGCACATGAGCCGAGGCAATCGCTTTTTCGCCTGGAGCCACGATGGTGGCGACCTATGGATCGGCGCCTCTCGCAGTCCGGATCTCCCGGACGGGGTGCGTGGCTCATCCTACGGCTGTATGGGCGGTATGATCCGGCTGCCGGTCAAGGGCCGAGACATTCTGTTGTACAGCAATCTGGATTCGGACTCCGGCGAAATGCCGCGGCGGGTGGGCGCGTCAAATGACCGGGGGCGCGAGCGCGTGACGGTGTGGGCCAGCTTCGACGGCGGCAGGAGCTGGCCGGTCAAGCGGCTGGTGTATGATGGCCCCAGCGCCTACTCCAATCTCGGCACGGGCCGCGCGGGCACCCCGAGCCAAGGGCGTATCTTCTTGTTGTTCGAGGGCGGTTCCGGCGGGCATTACGAGGCTGTCAATGTGTTCACGTTCAACCTGAGTTGGTTGCTGGATGGGCGCGATGTGTCCAAATACCTTGTGCCGGGATGCCAGAAATGACAAGCGTGTGGGCGCTGTTGTGCGGTTATTTGGCTGCGGGCATGTTGGCGATTGTGTGCGCTGAACCGTCACGGCTCACGGTGGAAACGCTGCCTGCGGCGCGGCGCGAGGCTGCCGCTGCGCGTGATGCGCTGCAATAAAAAATCCGCTACTCAAGACGGCACGGTTTTGTTACACTTTCAACCATGAAATTGAAGAAATCTTCTGTCGATGCGGTTCAGGAAGAGGCCAAGACATCCGGTGCTGGTGGGGCGTTCATTTCAGCGCGCCATCGCAACCCGGCCGAGGAGCTTGCGGCACAGGGCTCAGGCGCGGGCGACAAGGTTGGCGGCATCTGCGCGATCATTGCCACCATCTTTCTGGCGATCATCACGTTCCTGATGTACGCGAACTGGGATCTGATTAAGTCCGCCTGAGCCGGAGACGGAGGCTGATTTGATCACGGTGCTGCGCAGATGGCTGTGGCGTCTGCGGGGATTGTTCTGGAAGGCACCTGCCGCGATGACGCTCGCGGCAGTGTGTCTTTTCGTTTTTCTGGTGCAGCAGACGGCGGCCCGGGCTGAGTTTGTCTACGGGTATAGTTACGGGCATGCGCTGATCTCCTGTTTCGGATTGAACGGGGCGCTGTTGAGCCGGGGCTTTTTCTGGCAGCCGTTGACCTACATGTTTCTGCATGCCGGTTGGATGCACCTGGGGCTGAATATGCTGACGGTGCTGCTGTTCGGTGCGGGGTTGGAGTCGGAGATTGGTGGACGCCGTTTCTGGCGGGTCTTTTTGTGGGGCGGCGTGTTGGGCGGTCTCGGCTGGTTGACCGTGACAGCGGTGTTATCCCTGTTGCCGTCAATGGCCGCGTTGACGCAGTGGATGCCGTCGGCTTGGCGGGCTTGGGCCGGCTCTGCTGATGCGGCGAGGGGGTCGCTGGACACGGCGCTGTGTATCGGCGCGTCCGGTGGCGTGTTCGCCCTGATCGGGGCGTATGCCGCACTCTTCCCGCAACGCGAGGTGATGTTGCTGGTGTTGATTTTCCCGGTGCGGATGAAAGCCCGTACGCTGGCGTGGCTGTTGGGGATTGTCACCGTTGTCGAAGCGGTACTGGTGCAGTCGCAGGTGGCGTATGCGGCCCATTTGGCCGGCGGTCTGGGCGGGTACCTGTTCGGACGGCAGATGAGGATGTAAGGGGAGACAGGCGATGGCGATACGCGATGTGATGGATGATCCGCGGGCGATGGCCGCGGTCAAGGCGGCATTGGCCGAGGACGTGGGTGAGGGCGATGCGACCACCTTGGCGCTGGTGAACCCTGCGGCGCGCGCGACCGGTGAGATCCTGGCGCGCGAGGCGTGTCGTGTGGCGGGGGGGACAGTGGCGCGCGCGGTGCTGGCCTGTGTCGATCCCGCGTTGCGCGTGGAGATCGTTGTGCCGGACGGTGCGACGGTCGCTCCCGGCGGTACAATCCTGACGATCGAGGGCAAGGCCGCATCGATCCTGACGGCGGAGCGCACCGCCCTCAATTTCATGCAGCGGATGTGCGGTGTCGCCACGCTGACTGCGCGCTTCTTGGATGCTGTCAAAGAGTACGGCACGATGATCCTTGACACGCGCAAGACGACGCCCAACCTGCGGCTTTTCGAGAAGTACGCCGTGACGTGCGGCGGTGGCACGAACCATCGTTTCGGCCTGTATGACCGCGTGCTGGTCAAAGACAACCACCGCCGCCTCTGGCAGGGTGGAGACCCCGACCGTCTGGATCTGGCGGTGGCGGCGGCGCGCGAGGCCTTTCCGCTGCTGGAGGTCGAGATCGAGGTCGAGAGCGTGGCCGAGTGCCAGAGTGCCTTGCGCGGCCGTCCGGAGTGGATCATGCTCGACAACATGTCGTGCGAGATGATGCGCGAGTGTGTGGCGCTGTGCCGCGGCGTGTCGAAAACCGAGGCGTCGGGCGGCATCACGCTGGCGCGGGCGCGTGAGGTTGCCGCGACCGGCGTCGATGCGATCTCGCTGGGGTGTCTGACGCACTCCGCGCCTTCGGTGGATCTGTCGTTGGAGTGGCGCGCGGTGCCGTGAGAAGGGACGGTCTGTGATGCGGATGGTGGTGGTGGATGTCGGGAACACGTCGACGGGTGTCGGACTCTATGAAAACGGCCGGGTGTCGCGCGTCAGCCACGTGAGGGGCGGCGTCGCGAAGGAGCCGGAGATCTGCGCTGAAGCATTGCGCAAGGCCGTGCGCGGCAAGACGCTGGACGGCGTTGTGCTGGGCTCGGTTGTGCCGCGCGTGAACGCGGCGTGGACGCGTCTTGTGCGCCGCGAGCTGGGATGCCGCCTGCTGACGGTGCACGCCGGATTGCCGATGGATGTGACGGTCGATTATCCCGATCCCGCGAGTATCGGCGCGGATCGTCTGGCGGATGCGTGCGGCGGGGTGCGGCGCTACGGCGCGCCGCTGATCGTGGCGGACTTTGGCACCGCGCTCACTTTCGATGTCGTGACGGCCGACCGGCGGTATGTCGGCGGGGTGATCACGCCGGGGCTGCCCCTGATGACCGATTATCTCTATGAGCGTACCGCGCTGTTGCCGCGTGTGGATCTGGAGGGGCCGTGCCCGAAGCTGGGGCGCAGCACGCAGCAGGCGATGCGTATCGGCGCACAGATCGGCTATCGCGGGATCGTGCGCGAGATCGTGACGTATCTGAGCGCGTCGCTGGGCTGCGCATTCAAGCTGGTGGCGACCGGCGGTTATGCCGGCTGGGCGCTCAAAGGGAGCGGCCTGGCGTTCACACTTGATCAGGAACTGACGCTTTTTGGTCTGGGATGCATTGGGGAGAAGGCATGGACATGAAACCGACGGTGGTGATCTTGGCGGCGGGGATGGGCAGCCGCTACGGCGGGCTCAAACAGGTTGATCCGGTGGGCCCGTCGGGCGAGACCATCATGGACTACTCGGTCTTTGATGCGTTGCGCTCGGGCTTTGGACGCATCGTGTTTGTGATCCGGCGCGAGTTTGACGAGGTGTTCCGCACCACGATCGGTGCGCGGTATGCGGGGGCGGTGGAGGTGGCGTATGCCTACCAATCGCTCGACGACCTGCCGGGCGGGTTCACCGTGCCGGAGGGGCGCGTCAAGCCGTGGGGCACGGCGCATGCGATCCGCGCTGCGCGGGAGGTGGTCGATACGCCGTTCGCCGCGATCAACGCCGACGATTTCTATGGGCGCGACGCCTTCCAGCGGCTGGCCACTTTTTTGAATGAGGCTTCGAGTGGCACCGCGAAACCGCGTTTCACGATGGTGGGGTACCGGCTCGACCAGACGCTCTCCGAGTACGGCAGCGTGGCGCGCGGCGTGTGCGACGTGGGGCCGGACGGCCTGCTGGTCTCGGTGGCCGAGATGACGCGACTGGTGCGCGTGCCGGGAGGAGCGGAAAACCGCGAGGACCCGGAACATCCGGTCGCGCTGACCGGCGCAGAACGGGTGTCGATGAATCTCTGGGGTTTCACGCCCGCCCTGTTTGATGCGCTGGAACACCGTTTTCCGGTCTGGCTGGCGGTTCACGCGAAGGATCCTAAGGCGGAGTGGTACATTCCTTTTGTCGTGGATGACATGATCCGCGACGGTGCGGCCGAGGTGGCTGTGCTGCCGACCGAGAGCGCCTGGTACGGTGTGACCTACCGCGAAGACAAGCCGCGCGTGGTCGAGGCGGTACGGCAGCTTGTCGCGGCGGGCGAGTATCCGGCGAAACTCTGGTAACTGTTAACGCTCAACTTTCAAGTTATGGGCGATGGATGCATGGTCTATCCACATTCTTGACGGGGTTGATCGACGGGCTCTACCCGCGCGTCTGTCCGGGGTATGGGTGCGGTCGGCTATCGGAACGTCCGGGGCGCCATCTCTGTCACGACTGCCGCTCGAAGATCGAACTGTACCGTACAAGCCTATGCTCGTTGTGCGGCCGCGAGGTCGAAGGGCAGGTGAAGCACACCTTCGTGTGCGGCGTTTGCCGTGCAGTGCGTCCGCACTACGACCGTGCGCGTGCGGCGGGACACTTTTCCGGCGTGTTGCGCGAGATGGTGCATGCGTTCAAATATGACAGCGCCCTCTGGTTGTGCGCCGACCTCGTGGATTTGCTGGAGGGGTGCCTGACGGCGCATTTTCATGCGGACGCAGTGGACGTGGTGGTGCCCGTGCCGTTGCATCCGGTGCGCCAGCGCGAACGTTCCTATAATCAGTCGGTCCTGTTGGCGCGCGAGCTGGCACGACGCATTGACCGCCGCTGCGACGCGCGTGCCTTGGAACGTGTGCGCGTCACCGAAACGCAGACGCACCTCAACGCGGCGCAACGGCGCATGAACATGCTGGGGGCCTTCCGCGTGACGCGTCCCGAGTGGGTGCGGCAACGGTGCGTGCTGCTGGTTGACGATGTGATGACCACAGGCGCGACGCTCGACGAATGCGCCCGCATGCTGAAAAAAGCCGGTACCCGCGCGGTTTGGGCCGTGACGGCCGGGCGCGGGGTGTGAGACCTTATTTTTTGCGCCAGATGTCGATCAGCTCGCGGGCACGATCCTTGCCGCCGAGCCCGAAGGCAAGGCCTACGGCAAGTGCGCCGCCGCCGAAGAGCGCGGCAACCGCGATCGTGACAATCTCCTTGCCCACGCCGAGCTGTTCAAGGGTCATACTGACGCCGAGCAAGAGGACCGCGCAGCGGGCCACGCCCGAGAGCAACGCGGCGTGCGGGTGGCCGTCCAGCGCTTTGGCGACCAGCGCGGCAAGGTGGTTCGCGAGGCTGAGCGCGGCCAGCAGGATCACGACACCGACCACCAGATGCGGCAGATACTCGACCACGCGGCGCAACAGGTCAGCGAGTTGCTGGAAGCGCAGCGAGGCGCAGGCCTGCTGGGCGGTGATCAGCATGATGACCACGGCGGCGGCGGCCCCGAGTACGCCGGAGGGCGGGAGCTGCCCCTCTTTGGCGGAGAGGAAGGAGAGCCCGAGATGGCCGGGCAGCGCATCGAGCCCCACGCCGCTGAGGAAAGATTCGAGCAGCGAACGTACGATCTTGGCGACCACGTAGCCGATTGCGATGATCACAGTGGCGACCAGCAGCGCGGGAACCGCCTCCAGGATCTTCTGCAGCATCGCCTTGATCGGGTCGGAGATCGCCGTGATGCCGAGGCTGTCCACGGCCGAGACCAGGATCGGGATGAAGATGAAGAAGTAGGCGATCTTGGCGCAGATGCCGGAGAGGGTGCGGGTGCCCAGCACTTTATTCAGGCCGAGTTTCGCCGCGCCCGCGTCAGCCCCGCTGGCGGAAAGGACATTGCTGACGACTTCGCGCACGATCGTCGCCACGATGCGTCCGACGACCAGGATGATCGCCGCGGCGAAGAGGTTCGGCAGGAAGCCAAGCGTTTTGGCGAGCATCTCTTGCAACGGCGTCACGAGGGCCTGCTGGCCCAACGCCTGCAGGAACGGCGGCACGCCGAAAAGCAGGATGACATAGAAGAGCAGGCGTCCGATCATGGCGCTGGGGGTGGGGGGCTGCTGGCCGTCGGCGGCCGGAACCGCCAGGTGCTTGCCGAAGCGCGAGTCGAATTTCATCGCGCCGAGGGCGCGCGTCACGCCGGCCCTGACCACGGCGGCGACCACCCAGTAGACCAAGAGGATAACAGCGGCCTTGAGCAGGTTCGGAATGGCGCCGACGATCCGGTCGAGGATGTTCTGCAGCGGGCCGGCGACCATCGTGAGATTCAGGGCGTTGAAGAAGGCCACGAAACCGAAGAGGATCAGCAGCCATTTGGCAGCCCCGCCGGCCAGTCCCGCCAGCGAGCGCGTCTGCCCGTCGGATTGCCTGAGCAGGCTTTCCAGGCCCCAGGCCCGGATGGCTCTGTCGTCGATTTGGGTCATGTTGAGCAATTTGGTGGTGCAGGCTCCGGCGAACTTGCCCGCCAGCCAGAAAGCCAGCAGCAACACAAGCGCTTTGAGGACGACGGGAATCGCGGCGGCGAACCGTTGGCCGGCCGGCAGCATCACATCCTGCCAGTGCTTGCGTCCCTGGCTGACGGCTTGACGTCCACCGGTGCGGAGCGAGCCGCCCAGTTCAGAGGTCGCCTCGCCGACAGCCTGTACGCTCTTGCGGCTCGTTTCAAGCACGCCAGATGAGCGGACGGCCGGCGGTGGAACCGGTTCTGCGGCGGTTTGAGCCCGCAGTGCGGGCGGTGCGAGGAACAGGCCTGCAAGCAGGAACCCCGCGAGCGTGGTGCGTAGCGAGAGAACGTGTACCATGATGGCTCCTTTCGTAGTGTCCGTTGGCGAACAGGCATACGGTACTGTGCCGCATGCCCAGTCCGTAACGAGTGTAAATAGAGGCTCTTGCAAAACCCCCCGCAACGCGGCGCCTGACGGCTTGCGTCGCGGGGCGTTTTGTAATCTGAAGAGCGCTGCCGCCCATCGTGGGCGTGCATGACGCTCCAGCCTGCGCCCAGGCGTCTT
>Ga0208461_1001882_pt1 | contig 17997 bp, 12 predicted proteins | sample AD_JPNTR4_MetaG_FD_184448 | JGI IMG/M metagenome (GOLD analysis project Ga0208461, IMG submission 184448) | Active sludge microbial communities of municipal wastewater-treating anaerobic digesters from Japan - AD_JPNTR4_MetaG (SPAdes) (version 2) | ecosystem: Engineered > Bioreactor > Anaerobic... | reverse complement strand
TTGACAACATTGAGTTTGAATTCAGGTTCATACATTTTTCTGTTGTACATACTTCTCACCCCTCTAAGATGAATTTTATCATTCTCTTAATTATCATCCAAATACTTCATGGGGTGAATATGCACCTGCCTTATATTTCTTCAAATCCAAGTTCCTTTAAATATTCATTAAGTTTCTTTTCTGTATTAGTCATATTTGTTTTTAGTTCCTTTATTTCCTTTAACACATTGTCTATATCTATTTCTTCCTCTTTTTCTGTTGTGTCAACATATCTGCTTATGTTTAGGTTGTAATCATTGTCTACTATATCCTGTTTTTCTACTACTGAAGAATATTTTTCAATGTCCTCAAATTTGTCAAATGCCTCAACTATTCTTTGTATATCTTCATCCCTTAACTTATTTTTATTTCCGTCCTTAATAAATCCTTGGCTTGCATCTATAAATAAAATTTTTTCTTTTCTTTCCTGTGGTTTGTTCTTGTTTATAACCAACACAGCAGCAGGTATACCTGTTCCATAGAATATATTTGAAGGAAGTCCAATTACAGCTTCAATTAAATCATCATCTACAAATCCCTGTCTTATCTTTTGTTCTGCACCACTTCTAAATAAAACTCCATGTGGTACAACTGTCGCCATCATTCCCTTATCATTTAAACTTGCCACCATGTGTGATACAAAAGCTAAATCACCATAGGATTTTGGAGGTATTCCATAATGAAATCTATCATATTTATCATTTTGTGCCTCCTCATATCCCCAATTCTTTAGGCTAAATGGTGGGTTTGCAAGTATCTTATCAAATGTTTTTAAATGTCCTGCCTCTGTGTGCATTGGATTTCTTATTGTATCTCCCTTTTGTATGTCTGCTCCCTTTGCACCATGGAATAACATGTTCATTTTACAAATTGCCCAAGTTGAAAGATTTATCTCCTGCCCAAATAAAGAAACATTTTTAGGATTTCCTCCATGTTCCTTTATATATTGAATAGACTGAATAAGCATACCACCACTACCACAGGTAGGGTCATATATTCTTTCTCCCTCTTTAGGCTTTACGATATTCACCATTACCTTTACCACTTCAGCAGGTGTATAGAATTCTCCACCCTTTTTACCACTCACATCTGCGAATTCCTTTATAAGATATTGATAAGCGTCCCCTAAAACGTCCTCTGACTCCAGATTTGAATTTGCAAGGTTTACACTATCAAATTTAAGTATAAGTTGTGAAAGCTTTTTATCTGGAACTCTTTCCTTGTCGTTATAGTTCGCTGTTGTAAGCACCCCAACAAGTTCGGCATTTTTAGGACAATCTTCAATTGCCTTAAATGCCTTATCAAGTGCAGGTCCTATATTTAGATTTAAGTCTCTAAGCTTTTCCCATCTTGCTGCTTCTGGTACAAAGAAGGATTCATAAAGTGTTGGGTCCTCCAATAGAATTTCTATTTCCTCATCAGGTATCCCCTGCTCTTTAAATTCATTTTTTAATTTTTCTCTTTCCTCATCAAATTCGTCATTTAATCGTTTCAAAAAAAGCATACCAAATATGTAGTCTTTATACTCAGAAGCAGAAAGCTCTCCCCTTAATATGTCTGCACAATCCCATAGTATTGATTCTAATTCCTGTAAAGTAAGCATTGCCATTATCTCAACCTCCGTCTATATTAAAAAATACTTTATAAATACTTTATTCACAAAAATATTTTAACATAAATTCTAAAAATCAAACACACTTTTTCTTATTCACCTTTATTCTGCACATACGCCTAATCTCTTAATTTTTTTGATATATTTTTTGTCAAGTATTTCCTTGCATCCAGGTAAATTTATACTACAAAACAAAAAAGCCCTGATTTCTCAAGGCTTCTATCTATCGTATCAATATGTTGTTCAAATTTGGTGGAGCCGATGGGATTTGAACCCACGGCCTCTACCGTGCGAAGGTAGCGCTCTCCCAGCTGAGCTACGGCCCCCTATTAGCCTTATATCTGGTATATCTTACAATTGATACAATCCATGGATGTATTTTATCATATACAATGTACTTTAGCAAGAGTATTTATCCTTCTACTCACTCTTCTTGATGCAAAATTTCGTTTGAGGAAAAAGAACATGTGGTATAATTGTAACGTCAGTTATTTCTCACGAGTTTTAAAGGATGAACAAGCTAAGAAGAAGTCAGGAGGAGTGACGGAAATTGAAAAGGTACAAATTCAGAAAACCTAGGAGGTATATGGTTGGTCTTATTTTGATTATCGCTGCAGTGGTTATTACTTTCGTAGTACTTATAGTATACAATAACAATCAGACTAAATTCAATAGATCTTACAATGATTTCACTACGCTTACCATACGAGAAGTATTTGAAAATGCGCTATCGAATTTGACAACTCAATTCAACATGTTTACTCCACCAGTATTAATTGGAAGTGATGATATTGGGAATACATATTCCCTAACTTTTTCTGATGATCAATTACTTATGAAAATTAACGGTCAGGTCGTACAAGATACCGATACAACATATGAAGAAATATATGCTAAGGCGTTGTACAACATCGTGATGAAAATTCCACCATCAGATTTTTCAGCTCAAGATCCCAAAGCTCTGAGTAATTATCTGACAGAATCAACATACTATTATGTCAGAAAGGATGGAACAGATTTTCTCGTATTGACGGGAAAAAATGTGCGGAACGAGGCGACAGAGTTTTGGTTTATGATAAGGAAAGTAAATGGAAAACTTAGAGTGAATGTTGAAAAGATAGTAGTGGATGGAAGAACTTTAACGCCAAGTGAATCCAAACTTCTTCTCTCCAAAATATACAAGAAGACCATTGACACTGATCTGATCGACGCAATAAAGAATAGTTATCTAAAAGGTTTTACATTATCATCCATAGGAGAGACATTTGAAAAACTACCAAATGCGCGATGGAATGTTAAAGATGAAAACCAGAATTTGGTCGAACTGAACGCAACCGAGGTCATTGATGGAAAAGAAGTAGCTTTGACTATTGGATTCAAGATCGACGAAGTGGGGCAAACGGTGGTACCATATTTCCTTGTAAATGGGAAGGAAATTGAGTCAAGCAGTATTCCTAACTACTTGAAGTACATTTACAGCAAATATGGTCGGATATCTTCTCAGGAAGAGTTACAGGCACTTGTTGATAGAATTTTACGTTCGAATGTTCCGAACACTTCTGAGACATTTGGAAAGCTTTTTTCTGAAAAGCTTTCTAACTTGGAATGGAATATTTCATACAAGACCACAGGTACAGAAATAAGGATGGATAGTATAACAAAAGAAGGCTCTGAAATCTCTCTAACATTTCTTTTTTCCAATGGTTCCATTTATCTTGTTACTGGCAAGATAGATGGGAAGGAAGAAAAACCTGCGACAATACTGAGTGAACTTGCAAAAGCGGCTTCAAATAAAATGGTTGAAGTTGTCCAGAAGGGTCGAATAATAAAAGGCTCCACTTTTAGTAACAACAAGAGTGCATTTGAAAACTTCCTGAAGTCACCAAAGTGGTATTATGATGAAAAGATGGATAGAGTGATTTTAACAGGGACCGGTAAGTACTCATCTCAGCAGTGGAATTTCAAGTTTGTGTTTGAAATTTTCTTTAACCAAGAACCAGTTTTGGAATATGTGTACATGAATGATACGAAAGTAATCGACGAGTTAGTAGACTATATCATTTCTCAAGTGTTTAACGTTGACACAATTGGTTCTAATTTGGTTGAATTAGTTAAGAGTACGATTTTCTACAGGAATACCTATGAAGATATTCTTGGACCTACTGGTTGGACTCTTGACAGAAATTCTGACAGTGTAGTTTTCTCTAACAAGAAGTTGAAGGTACGTTTTTACGTTGAGCCATCGGGAAAGGTGAAAATCTCAGAGCTGACATACTTGGGAAAAGACTATTCAAGTCAGTCATTCGAAATCATTAAACTTCTGGAAGAGGGTGAAAACATCGAATCTGTGCTTGGAAGAGAACAACCAAAGGAGCAACCAGTTGAGCAGAAGGCAACTGAGGAGACACAACAGCAGTCAACAGAAACAGAAACAGAAGATTATGTTCCTCAGTATGGTCAATTTTAGCTTTACGAAAGAGGATATCTTAAATGTTCCTTACATCATACTTTTTTCTATTAGTTCCTATCGGCTGTGGGAGGTAATAAGTTGAGTTCCATAATGTTGCTTATAATATCGTTTATTATTACAACGATCACAATTCCATTATTTGGGAGAATGGCTTACAAATATAATATAGTTGACAAACCTGATGGTGTCTTGAAGCCGCATGAGAGAGTAACACCATATTTAGGTGGAATTTCAATATTCTTAGCTGTCGTGTTTACAACCCCATTTGATCTGATAACAAAATTATCCCTTACTTTATTAGTCCTTACAGGTCTTATAGATGATGTTAGAACGCTTAGTCCAAGGATACGGCTTTTGGTAGAATTTGTGGTTTCGATCTTACTCACGTTCAAGTACATTGGTATCAATCTCCTATCACCCGTATACATTATAGCGATAGTCACCCTCATAAATGCTGTGAACATGATGGATGGTATGGATGGCATATGTGCAAGCGTTTCACTAATATCAGCTGTGGGACTTCTATTTACAGTATCATCAAACTATGACAAGTTGCTACTTTTCACACTCATTGGTGCTCTGTTTGGATACCTGATATATAACTTCCCTCCTGCAAGGATATTCATGGGCGACGCAGGTAGTTACTTAATAGGAGGAATATTATCGATCGCTGTTTTGTCATCTGGCAGACGAGGAGATTATACGGTAGTCTCAGCAATTATTTTCGTATCGATATTTTTTTTCGATCTTATAGCTGGGTTTACAAGGAGAATTTTGAATGGGCGTTCACCTTTCAATGGTGACAGAGATCATATATATGATAAAATTCAGAATAGACTGCAAGATAGTAGAAAAACGCTTTTTGTAGTCATAGGAATTCAGTTGATTATCTTCTTGGCAGGATATATTTCAAGGCAATCTGCAATTATGTCCGTTGTTTCATCGCTCTTTGTAGTCATTATTTACTTTTTCATTGGTAAGGTACTAGGCATACTGAAACAAGATAAATAACCTATAATTCAAATGGTGAGAACCTACAGGAGGCGAAGACTGTGCTGTCTACCTTTGAAGAATTTCTATTGTATGTTACGATCCCTTTGGTTGCGCTCTTTGCACACAAGGAGTATACCTATGAATTTAGTACACCTAAGTATGCTATTTTGTGTGTTGCAACTTTGATACTTGCTGTGTATTTACTCATCAGGTTGTTCAAATCAAAGCAGTTACGTTTTTTTGCTACACCAGTACATTTTGCCTGGCTTACCTTTGCTTTCGTTGCAATTGCATCTACTATCAACACGTACAGAGACAATCCATACTTTTTCAGACAGTCTATTGATATTGCACTCTATCTATTGCTGAACGTCGTCCTTTCGTTTTATTTCAGTTCCCGGTTGAATGATAAATCCAAGATAATCAAATTACTATTTGTATTCCTTTTGACCGGACTATTCATAGCCATAAACGCTATACTGAACTTCTACGTAGGGTATGACCTTTTCCTTGGCAACGTTGGTGCACCGTTTGAGAGGGGAAGCATAAAAGCGAATATAGGCAATGTTATATTCGTTTCCAACTATTTGAACATGCTCCTACCAATCGCGTTGTATTTCCTCCTAAGCTTGGATGTTGGGGCACTGAGTACAAAGAAATTCGGTAGTGCTTTGATATTAAAGATTGTCGCACTCATTTCTGCCATACTTTACTTTGATGTGATTATTTTTTCCCAGACCCGTTCGGAGTATTTAGCACTGGTAGTTGAAGCTATATTGATACCGTTAATCTATTTCTTCTTCATTAGGAAGAAAGAAGATACACATGTGAAACAACTGGAAAAGAAGGATCTAAAGTTTCTTAAAAAACTAAAAAGTCTGAGACGCATAACAGTAGCTGTGTTCGCAATCATGGTAATAATCATAATAGTGATTTATAACACACCAACCGTATTCAACAACTACGGATCATTTAAGATGACTGACAGGTTCAGTGCGATGTCCTCTGTTTCAAGTATAGATGAGAGATTTTTGTCTTGGTTTTCTACCATTTATATATGGAAGAACCACAAAATACTTGGACAGGGTATAGGAACGTATCAGGTGTATGGACTATATGGTATTTCTGATTTGGTAAATGATAAGCCTGAGTACAATTATGGATGGAATAATTTCAAACGTGCACATAACGATTATTTCCAAGTACTTGGTGAGACAGGTATACTGGGCCTCGCTATAATAATTCTAATGCTTGTTTTGCTAACGATCTACGTATTCAAGAATATGAAGAAGATCGAAATGAAAGATGACTCGATCTTGTTTGGAATGCTTGTCCTAAGTGGTATAGTGTTTGCATTCCAAAGTGTGTTTAGTTTCCCAGGACATTTGCTGCCAAATGCACTCTTTGCAACATTTGCAATCAGTGTGGGCTTGGGGAAATATTTTAACAAAGTCAATGGAAAAGAATATGTAATATCTGGTACAAAAGCATTGATAGTAGGTGTGGCTCTTGTCGCAGTTATAGGTACATCAACATATCTCCGATGGAACCATTTTGTTTCAGAAGTGTACTTTAGAAAAGGGAATGAAGCATTCAGCTATCTAAATGCAGTACGCGATTCACAAACACAAATAGAACAATATCTTAGTCAGTTAGATAGTATTGAAAATGAGCTTAAGGACTTCTCAGGACAATTCGAATACCTGAAACCTGAAACCTGGCACAAGATAAAGCAAGGAGAGGCGCAGAGACTGGGAATAATGTATAACCAAAGCCAGTCAGAAGGCGAGAGGGTGCAAACAATTGCAAATATCCGAGCTCAGATTGCAAACAACAAAGCAAGTTTGCTAAGTCAGAGACAGATGATACCAGGTGAGATAGAAAAATACTACACACAAGCTAAAGACTGTTTTGTAAAAAGTGTGCAGATAAATAAAACCTATGGAAAATCATTCTTCTATCTTGCAGCGTTAGCAACCGATCAACTCAGAATTGCACAATTGTCAACTGCTTTGAGGACTTCACCAGAGAAGGTCTTTGAACAGACATATGACGAGTATCAGACTCTGATATTTGAGCCATTTAGATACAGGTACTTTGAAGGTCTTTCTGAGTATGTCAAGAACAATCCAGAAATACTAGATCAGATTGATCTCGCAACGATGCAAGCCTTAGCCGATTCGATAGGCCTTTATGAAACATCGCTAAAGAGTTTCACCGAGAGAAATACATTTAGAGCTTTGGCAATGAGATATCATGGATTATATCAATATGCAAACATAATATTGTATAACTACACGGATGAAAGCGTACAAAAAGCAATGATTGCATACCCGTCAAGATTCTTCAATGGATATGCCAATTGGGTAAGAAAGACTGTTAATATCATGCCCGGAGGTTGGAATAGATTCCCAGACTGGAAGAATGTCGATATTGAATTGGCAACTGGTGGTGCGCAAGACATATATCGATATTTTGCAAACACTACAGTTCAAATTATGGATCCAGTGAATTATGAAGCAAGAGACCTATTAACTGACCTTGCACGAACAGAAATAAGAGCATGTGTATATATGGAAAAGAAAGGCGTTTGGGGTGTTCCTGACGGCGTTCTTGATCATCTTCATGCATTGGCACGTGAATATCGTTCAAGAATAGAGTATCAAGAAAGTCTTTACACATTGGAGCAAATAGTAGAGTGGTATAAAGAACCGTATACCGTGATATCTCAAAAAGTAGCATCACCTGAGGAATGGAAGACAAATTATGGTATGCTCGTTGAGGACTGGAAATCTGCTCTTGACAACATTTTAGAAAAAGATGAAAAAGGATACCTTTCCAACAGTCTTACACCTATGTTTGTAGACAAACTTAATCGTATCTACGACGCATTCCTTCAATCTGATTTTCGAACAATTGAAACAAGTTTCATAGAGGAGATGAATAAGTATCCACCAAGTTACTGGTCTCAGATTAATAAAGTCAGTATCTGGAAAAGCATGTCGTACAATGCTATGAGTGATTTCCAGACACAGCTAAGCGCCCTTAGTTTCTCAGATACCGCTAGACAAGAATTGACTAGTCTGTTACAAAGCGTGATATCAAACAACTTGATGTTAGTATACGAGCGGTACCTACGATTCAAGAGTCATTATGATTCTGCAAAGCAAGAGCTACTGCAGATGGCACAAGAACTTACACAATTCTACAGTGATTTGGACGAAGAGCACATACTTGCCGACTGGTCTGAAGTCTCGTTTAATTCACCAATAATGACGAGTAAGGAAGAAGTCATGAACCATTTGAATGAAGTACTGGAAAAATATAGTGAGCAATAGTAAATAGAGGAGAAACGTCACTCATAGACAGACCGATGCTCCAAGTATCGGTCTGTTTTCTTCAAGACCTAACAGTTGTAGAATGCAATGGACTGTTATAGTATCATGCATATATGGAATTTGTATGCCCTATAATCCGCTGCAAGCAGTTTTTTTCTGATGAAACAACCATTCTATCATCTCTTTTGTTCTATACGCAGGAATCCATGAGGCATGTGGTGAAAAACCTAACGAAGTCATGTAACCCTTTGGGTACTCAGTATACCTGATAGTACCGTCCAATTGCGTAAGTACCTCCGCAATCCTTCGCGAATACTCGACAGGTACTATGTTATCGTCTACAGCATGGAATAACCATAAAGGAATATGCTTTATCATGTCCAATTTCATCATATTCCCCCCACCACATACAACAACTGCTGCAGTAAATTTGCAAGGATGCAGCATCAAAAGTGAGATTGTTCCGAATCCCCCCATAGAAAGTCCAGTTACGTAAATTCTATCTAGATCAATTGGATGCTTATCACATATTATGTCAACGATAATTGATACGGTAGCAAGTAATGAGTTAGGCCGGAATTCATCAGTCGAAGTAGTACGAATTGAAACTCCCCAATACCCGTCTGCCGGGCACTGCGGAGCTAACACGAAGCACGGATGCTTTTCTTGCACTTCATCACTTGCCCAAATAGTTGCACCTTCATTTGCAGTTATCTGTGCTTGGTTGTCATTGCCCCTCTCACCAGCACCATGTAGAAAGACCACCAATGGATACCTCTCTCCAGGTATAGTTTTTGGTTCAAACAACCTATAAGGCACTGTTACAAACTCATCCTCATATATAAACGGCTCAAAACATTCCAAATAATTCTTCTCTGCCATATGCATACCTCCATGTTCAGTATGTTCAGTATTTGACACCATCTCAAACTACCAAGCATATCCCAGACAATTATACTACTCATCACTGATTTCCATGCAACTCGTCAGACTGAAAGTAGAATACCCAAAAGTCATTAGTTATACCACAGTGTATAAAACATAACTATATACATATTAATATATGAATACAGTATTATGAGAGATATATATTTAATATATAATATATCCTTAAGTACGGCTTATATACTATAGGCTCATAAAGATGTTATCATATGGGTACTAACATAGGGTCTACTAACTAATATCGGTGGGAAACAGAAAAAGGAAGTAATGATGTGAATATTCTGCGGGAAATACAAGGCAACAGCATATGAAGAACTTCCAACACATGTATTCATGCGACTTAGCACCAGATAAATTCATCGATTCGTTTAAATGGCCTACAACACTGTTTTCACACCCGACATAGAAAAAATATCGTCAGAGTATTTCAGAAACTCTTGTAGACCATTCTATGGGCACAGGTAGGAGTAAGACTAACCTGAGCTGTCGAGAACCTTAGAGACTACACAGTACATTTAGATGGAAACACTAACAAAAAATCAATACCGAAAAGAGTCAGACGTTAGTCAACCACTCGAAATCCTACGACTTCATCAGAATTTCCATTGCTCTGTCGGTTTGTCCTGGGAACAAATCGATTGGAACTTTCTCCTTACCAAGTCTTGAGGCTACCATAAAGCGGGCACACTCAGTATTATCCCCAAGACAATAACGCTTCTTCATAAGCTCTGCTGTAGCAGGCATATCTTTCATCTTGTTATTGAAGAATGGACATGTTCTTAGTGATGGACATTCCATGGTCTTCTCCCCTCCTGATCTCAACATAGAAATACTTAGGAAAGCTTTTCGTCATTTGCTTCAGTCTGACTCTTTTCGGATAGTAATATTGAAGCTTGTGAATTATACCACATACGATGAGTAACTATAACTTATACCATATTTTACGTATGAAATGCTATAATATATAATATTATTTTGAAATATATATAATATAATTAGTTTTATCGAAAAATGATATATAGACGTAGGGTGCGAAATTCCACAAAGTGATACAGTAAACGATAGAGAAAAAGAGCTGAGATCGTTGATTCTCAGCTCCGTTTATGTAAATACACAACCTCTTCTGGAATGTCTCCAATTCGTAGTTCCTATTGTGGCGATAACATTTACAAACTTGTGTGCCTTAGTAGCATTCTTGAAGAGCGTTTCGATCCCTTTATCATTTTCCTGCAAGAAGACTTCCACTTCTGTAAGTGGATGATACATATACCATACTTAAAACCTCCATCAAGGTAAGTCAGGCCGAAGCCTGTAGGTCCACATCGCCAAAGTTATAGCAGGTTTAATGGTAATAGCACTTCTCCTACCCCTCAGAGTTGTTTAACTATTACCCTCTACCCTCAGAGCATGGAACTTGTGGAGCATCCCAAGGTGACTATATATTCTGCTATAACGTAGTCACTAGCGATAGCTAATGACATAGGCTAATCAACCGAGCTTGCATTTCTACAAGCCCCCGCCTCTATAGGCAGTGGGTAGTTGACAACTAAAGGCCTGCTGAATGGAATTAGATTTATACTTCTTATACTTCCAAAATCAGAAAACGGTACATCTAATTTGAATACTATGATCCAGAATAATACAACCATATAAATTACAAATAGAGTCATAGTTACTTTCCGTGACCTGTTGCTGCCTGCCATATTATACCTCCAACCCCTTCACAGTCTGCCATTTATCAAGGCTTGTTTTCAGTTGTTTCCTTAGTAAGCAATTAGTAGACCAACTCTACCACCCTATTAAACCTGATATTTCGCAAAAGCAAATCGATTTCCTTGCTAATGATAAGACTATAACATCTTTCAAGTTCAATAGAATTGCACGAATTACGAGACATACGCCAATTATAGCGCAAATACAAAGGGTATAACAATATGCAATATAATTTACCTTATATTGCATATTCTGAATCCTTACCATCATGACAAAGAATCTCGAAAAACTCTATCTAATCGCATCAACTCTAACCGTACGAATGCAAATAACGCATATGGTACCACACGCATTGACTCATCTGAGAACAGTCGAGGAGAGGAAGACTAATCTAACCTTTAATGTACTAACCGTCTTGCGTTATACTATTTACCCCGTATTCTGGTGATATCTTTCCGTCGAATAAACCTATCAGGTGGAATTTCTGTTGCCTATCTCAGTACATCGATATATAGGAGTAACATAGTATATTAGTAACATCTATGTAAATGCTATTTCTACATCTATATAGATGTAACTTAGATAATATGTATATAAGTATGCTATATGGTGCTACTATCTAATTCTTCTAACTACGCTGAGTATTATTCGCTGAGTGAACATGTAATATTACATTGGATTAGGTCTATATCATTAACTATGCCATAATACAATTTTTACCTTACTATTTCCTTTGACAGTGAACTTTTATTCTGGACAATGAATTGCAGTTGTAAATCACACTAAATCCTTTCCGATATATCATTTCTTAGTTTAACTTCGCCACATATTAATTCCTCTTTTTCTGTGACAGCAGAGAAACCTATCTGGTTATAACCACTATCTATACCAAGTGTGATATTTTGTGTATAGCTAGTAGTTTCATATAATAGCTGAATAGTGAAAGGTTCAACTTTAACTACTTTAGCAAGGTGTTGTTTTAAGAGACGTCTAACTTTGCCATGCCTTTTAGTTGGCATCAAAGGCTTCCCATCAACAGATAATACATATACCATACTTAAAACCTCCATCAAGATAAGTCAGGCCGAAGCCTGTAGGTCCACATCGCCAAAGTTATAGCAGGTTTAATGGTAATAGCACTACTCCTACCCCTCAGAGTTGTTTAACTACTACCCTCAGAGCATGGGACTTGTGGAGCATCCTAAGGTGACTATATATTCTGCTATAACTAATCATTAGCAAAAACTAATGACATAGGCTAATCAACCAAGCTTGCATTTCTACAAGCCCCCGCCTCTATAGACGGGGGGTAGTTGACTCTGGACAGTAAATGATAACTACACATTATACACGCATTGGTACACTTCAAAGACCTCGGCAGCCTTTAGACCTATCAGTTGGCCATAGAACTGGTTCAGTTGCAAATATGGGCCAATCACCCAGAGTTGCGACTCGTATATGTTTATCAGCTTCGCTTTCTCTTCATAGACATCAGATATATCTACATACAACCTTTTATCAGGCATCCTTGTAGGGTCCGATGTGAAAAGCAACGCATTATTGCAAAGATATGGTTCATACTCAAGCCCGTCTGTACTCACAGTCGCCAAGAAGAGAGCATCTTTCACACATCGACCAATTGCAGCATGGTCTGGATGTCGGTCATTTGACGTATGTGTCAACAACATATCTGGTTTGTATTTCCTTATAAAATTTGCCAACTTAATCGGTAGCTCACTCATCATGCAAAGTGAACCATCTTTGAGACCAATATATTCAAAATTATCCACATTCAAAAATTCTGCAGCACGTTCTGCCTCTGCTTTTCGCACTTCATATCCACCTGTACCAGCAGTACCATCAGTTAGTACTACGCTTGTAATCTCCACATCTTCCTTCTTTCGTAATTTCAACAAAAACCCGCCTGCCCATATATCGATATCATCAGGATGTGCACCAATAAACAAATACCTAACCTTTTCGCCCATATCTCCACCTCCAAATCACCAATAAGTCTATAGAGCGTCGCACACTTCCATTATACAAGAATTAATCAACAAATCCAAGAAACGTATGAAAAATCGTACTGATTCGGAGTAAGTGAAAGGCAAATTAGGGTTGCTCAATAGAAGATTGTGACACAAATAAGGCAGACAAGCAGGACAGAAGATTCTGTCAAATTATCATTTCTATGTACTAATGGTCATTAAATTTTCCGATACCTCATTTCTACATAGAGAAATGAGGGGTTTGTGAATCTAAAAGGACTACACTCTCACGATCGGATAACGAATTACCGTCCTCAATTTCTCAGGTGGGGTTTTACGCGGGTCATTCAAATAGATTTCGTGGTGTTGCCGCAAGCCTGACATCTCAGTTCGATACCCGTTTGCCTCAATACTTGACTTATACGTGTCTGAAGTAGATAATAATTTATGTGGATACTTCAAGTAAGTATGCTTTTGAACTTGTTTTTTTGCCGTCATGTCCGGAAAGTTGCTTTTTGAATTCATGATTTCATCATCAGAATTGGTGTATTTGGATGGACTTATGAAAACTGAAAGAGATAATTTGTTGGAGATATTGAGTTGATAAATTTTAGGTTCTATCTTTGAGGAGTTGAGTTTTTATGAGAAAAATATGGATGAAGGTTAATCCGATTGTGTACGTATTTTTTGGAGCTTTGTTGTTATCTAATTTTTTTGTCTATAATAAGTACATTTGGTTACTTGACGTCTTGGGTGTCATGTTCATTTTCCATTATGTTAAGTTGCACACAGTTGCTAGGAACGTTGTCGTGAATGTCACTGCGAGGGCAAGAGTCTTTTCGAATGAACCTTTCGAACTCAAAATCGAGATTGTATCTAAGAATTCGTCAGTTTTAAGTATAGAGGTGATTCCACCTTTGGTTGTAAAGAATTCGTCACAGTTTTTGACATTAGAACCATACAAATCGTATGTTGTGACGTTTACAACGGCATTTGGGACTAGAGGAATTAAGAAATTGGGGGCATATTCGGTAAAGATTCGGAGTGTCACGAATCTTTTCGATGTGATAATAACGGAAGATATCAAATCAGATGTCCGAGTTCTTCCAAATCTCGAAGAAACTAATGCAATGGTTGAACGTATACTGGAAATGCTTCCCATATTGAAAAGTAAGTATAGGTTTGCAGAAGATGTCTCATATATTAGGAATATCAGAGAGTATGAAAGTGAACCTATGAATAGAATTCACTGGAAGCAGAGTGCAAGAACGGATAAACTTATGGTTAAAGAATATGAGTACTCGGGCACTGCGAAAACTTACATTTTCTTGGATTTGAATCTACCAGCTGGCATATATTCAAAGGAAGCTTGGAGGTATATACATCGAAAATACCAAGAAGATGCGATCAAGGCTACGGCAGGATTGCTTCGGTATTTCTCTGAAAGGCACGAAAAGACAAACCTTTTCATATCTCATTCGCGTGGTGCTTACAGCCTTGCTTTAAGCGATTATGTGCTTTATTTCGATTATCTCGCAGAAGTAGAAGGGGAGATCAATAATGAGAGTACAACATCTGAGTTGCTTGGAGAGATAATCGAAAATGTTCAACCAATCGATACTGTATTGGTAACCAGCATGTTCTTAACAAAGGAGGAAGTTGAACAATTGTTAAAGTTAAGATCAAGATGTGGTAGAGTTGTTGTCCTGTTGATGCCGTATGGATTTCGCGAATCTAAAACGAAGAAATTCAAATCATATTTCGATGTCCCAGTTGAGGTGCGAGAGTTTTACAAATTTGCAAGGGTGCTGGAGGAGGAGAATATATTAGTCCAAATCTGGTATGAGAATACTAGCTTTATGGAAGGCATTCTCGGTATAGCGGAGAAGGATTATATTTAGTATTTAGATCAAATCAAAATGGGGTGTTGTTGAATGGTGGTTTTAGTGAGATTCTTTGTTATCTTGTTTTCATTCACAAGAATAGAACTGAGGCTCTTTACCGATATCCATTTTTGGATTTGTTTAGGCCTTGCATTGGTTACTTTGTATCTTACGTATTATGGTAAGAAGTTGCTATCAAGTATATTTCTAATCATGTCCATCTTGTTCTCGATCTCTTTTCTCAAAGGGCTTGTTGCTGCATTCAGTGTGGCTATATTGCTATCAATGATGAGCCAAAGTAAGAGGTTTTCAAACAAGTGGTTAATGCTATCGCTCTATGTCTTGGCTGTGAGTTTTATGCATAATGTTTTTACACCATTGTTTGTGCTTGCATATGTAGTTTTGACTTTTTCAGAAGATCTCACGGCAAAGAATGGTAAGACTAAATTTCTTGCAATTGCTGCGTTGGTGATATTTCTATTTGCACCACTTCCCGATGCACATTTAGATGTGGAAAGTCTCACACATGGGATTGATTCATCAACAAAGCTCGAAAGTATACAGAGTTCAGCAGAAGGTCTTAGTGCAATACCAAACTCTGCGTTAAGCCATCAAGGTGTTGAGGAAGGTACCAATATATCACAAACCGACTATAATAAAAGACAATCTATGATTCAAAGTTTGGACTATTTTGTTAAGGGCGATTATATATTGGGTTTGATTATAGGTCTAATTTTCATAACATATATGTTCATCTCTGTTGTGAATACGTCGGATGAGAAGCAAAGGAAAAGGGTGATTAGATCGTTACTCCTATCTGTTGCGGTTGTTTCTGTGTTCTTTATAGTGTTGCCAGTTATTTTTAACACTATCAATAGCAAAATCACCAATGTTAGTAGTGCTGAAATGATAGGTAAAAATGAATTATCGGGTTCTCAAATGGTCAATGAGCGTTCAAGCAGTACTCAATGGTCACAAGGCGATGGACTAGGGAATAATGGTTTGAAAAATACTAATGGTATTGATACGCTTACGATTTTGCTCATATTCAAAATTGTGACAGCAATTTCTGGTAGCATCGTTCTGTTTTTACTTATCAAGTCATATATAGGTACTCTCCTAAATGCGGGGAGGGGTCAAGATGATGGTGAGGGGACAGATGATAAACAAACAGAGGGTGGACAATACAAGACTATGTATTCATACGATGATATATTAAAGATGCACGGTGCAGAATTCGTACACCATGCATATCATTATGTGCGTCAAATGCTGTATCCCAATTTAGACCATCTAACGCCTTACGAGCTTTCCAGTAAATTTGAATTTCCCGAGCTCAAAAGGCTTACAAACAATTACGTTGCAATAGAATACGCACTTAAAGAAGATATCGAAGAACAAGAATTGGAGAACTTGCACAAGGATTTTATAACTATTATGAAAAATCTGGAAAGTAGCATTGAGATTTCTCAAGGTTTTTTTGGAACTGATTTACGTTACGAATCTAAGTGAGGATATATTTTATCTACCTATGACGGGAACTTTGTTTATTATATCTTCGATAATTTCTTCCTTAGATTCTCTAAGGATTTTAGATTCAGTACTCTGAATTACCCTGTGTACCAATACGTAAGGTGCTACTTTTTTCACATCGTCGGGTAGAACAAAATCGCGTCCGTTTATATACGCCCAAGCCATGCTCATGTGCATGAGAGATAAACTTCCTCTTGGACTTGCACCGTACTTAAGCGATTGATGATTTCTTGTGGCTTCTACTATATTTACGATGTATTCTTTTACTTCACTACTCACTTTAACATGTCTCACATTCTCCTTCTCTTTTGTAAACTCCTCCGCACTCCCAACAGGTTCAAGTCGCTCTATAGGATGTATGAAAATCTGAGATTTCAAAACCTCCATCTCACTTTCCTTATCTGGATAACCAAGACTGACACGTGCCATGAATCTGTCGAGCTGAGCTTCTGGTAATGGAAATGTTCCTTCATACTCTATAGGGTTTTGCGTGGCTATCACGAAAAAGTTATTTGAAAGTTTCCTTGTGATACCATCGACTGTTACTTGCCTTTCAGCCATGGCCTCAAGGAGCGCCGATTGTGTCCTTGGAGTTGCACGATTTATCTCATCTGCAAGGAGTATATTGGTGAAAAGAGGGCCTTCTTTGAAAATGAAATTTTCACTTTTGCGATCGTATATCGATAGACCAGTAAGATCAGTTGGTAACAAATCAGGAGTAAACTGTACACGCTTAAAATCAAGACCAAGAGATACTGCTATCGAACGCGCAAGTACTGTCTTACCGACGCCTGGAACATCTTCCAACAGTACGTGTCCTCCAGCGTACATTTCCGCAAGAATAAGTCTAATCTTTTCATCTTTTCCTTTTATCACTTTTTTAATGTTTTCCACGATTCTGTCGTGCAACTGTACCATTATTCTCTACCTCTATCTTTTAGGAATTTTTTATTTAGCTAATACCTAAATATTATTATATATGACTTTTCAGAAATTCCAACATTCAATTATTCAGTTTCTTCAGTCAGCTTTTCATCGTAGCTGGCGAGGAGACTCCAACTTCTGCAAGTTGGAGAGGAATTGTCATACCCCTTTCTTCTCACTAATGTCTTAGATAATAGCGAAACTATGATATAATATTACTTGAGCGAGGTGATGATGTGTACCGCAATCAAAAGCACCAAGTTAGGCATCTAACCAAGCAAGAGTACGTTGCTTTGAAAACACTATGCAGACTATCGAAAAATTTGTATAATGCAACCTTGTATGCCATCCGTCAGTACTACTTTACTGAGAAGAAACACTTACGCTACGAATCTGCCTACCATGCATTGAAGGATAACGAAAACTACAAACTTCTTGGTACTGATATTGCACAGCAGACAATGAAAGTAGTTGACAGAAACTTCAAGAGCTTTTTTGCACTTATTAACAAAGCAATGCAATGCGACTACAAGTTTTCAAATATCAAGCTTCCGCACTA
>Ga0208461_1001880_pt1 | contig 18008 bp, 19 predicted proteins | sample AD_JPNTR4_MetaG_FD_184448 | JGI IMG/M metagenome (GOLD analysis project Ga0208461, IMG submission 184448) | Active sludge microbial communities of municipal wastewater-treating anaerobic digesters from Japan - AD_JPNTR4_MetaG (SPAdes) (version 2) | ecosystem: Engineered > Bioreactor > Anaerobic... | reverse complement strand
TTTTGAACTTTTGATAAATCATAAAATAAATGGCGGCGGAGGGATTTGAACCCCCGACACTGCGGATATGAGCCGCATGCTCTGACCAACTGAGCTACGCCGCCGGGTATCTGAATTTTATCTGACCATCCCTCCATAGTCAATATACCGGAAAGTATGGCGGGAGGCCGGTCGGTGCGCCGTCTCACCGGCTCACCATTTTTTAGCTTTTTCGGGCTCCATTTTTCTTAAGTCGAGGCCGCGCTCAACCGCCGCCAGCCTGTAAAGGCAGATTTCGCGGACCGATGAAGGGTGATGCAAGGCTTCTGATAAAGACAAACCACCAACCGCCCAGACTCCTCCGCCCCTGACCACGACCACTCTATAATCATGGAGAAGGCTTATCAACCGGTCTTCCTCAAATTTTGGCGGTAGAACCGGAATCACTAAGTACATGAAACTGCCTTCTGCATCAACCGGGACTATTTTCTCGATGGGCGTCTCTTCGCCCGGATAGATGAAATGAGCATGAGCTTCAGCCTCAGGCACATAGGCATGAATCAGGGCCTGGAAATCACTTTCGGCATAGATTTTTTTGTGAAGCAAAAGCTCAGTGTCATCGCCGGGAGCCTGAGCCAGAGGCAGCTTGAGGAGCGGCCCGCCCACCTCGTAGGGCATCGAAGCCTGGGGCGCATATAGCAAATAATCAACACCACGGACTGACATAGAGCCCGTATGAAATGGCGACAGGCGTGATTCAAACAGGCGATTCCCTGTCTTGCGAAACTCTTTGAGAATTTCATCTTCCTCAGGAAAATCGCAGCGGTTTTCAATGTCGGGTTCGTAGAGAGCCGGGCGGAAATGGAAATAGCTCTCCGGAGTGGCTTTGATTTTGGAGCGTAGTTCTTCTAACTCGGGGGGCTGGCCAGTCGCCAGCGATACTTTTGGGGATAGACCCTTTTCTTGTTTCTCTTGTCTTTCTGCGGCCTGCCTTTTGGCCCGCGTACTTCTAATCTGCCTTTCGATGAGCCTGACGATATAGCCGGCGTTGTTGGCCAGACAGAGATTAAAAAAAGTTTCTTTGAGTGTCCGGCCCCGGGTCATCGCTCCATGACCATAAATTATGGTCAGAGGATGGTCGGCCAGGCGAGCAGGGATGGTTTTGGCCATCTCGGGTGAACCGCTTGGCACAGCAAACCAATCCACCGGAATTTCCGGGCCCAGGTGATAAAAAGCCAGCGGGTCAACCGGAACAAAGGGCGGCGGTGTCTTCGGAGCGGGCTGGTCGTCAAGAGTAGCCATAATGAGCTCTTTGACGTGGGCATGCATCGAAGCCTGCGCCCCGGGAAGTGACAGAATATTCACATGGATATCAGTCTCCGAGGAAGCCTTGTAGTAGCCGAAATCAGTTTCGCCCGGCGAGAGATAGCAGAGATGGTTGGGCTCGAGGTCGCCCTTTTGAGAGCCGGTGGCGGTGATAACGATCATCTCTTCGCCCTGAGCATTTTTCCAGCGCATGGCCATGTTGCCGCTGTGGCTGTCCTGAATATCATAGAGAAGCGAGGCGCGACCGATGGAATGAAAAAGGCGAAAGATGTCTTCGCTTGTCTGCCATTTGTATGGGGCCATGATTAACCTCCGTTTCCTGACGCCGGCGCCAGGCCTGCGGTCAGCTTCCGGCAGCCAGCAGATTTCTGGCCCGGCAGCGGCTTCCTCTGGCAACTCAAATTGTGCTGCCTTGACTGCTCAGCCCTTGTCCCCTCCCGGGCTCTAAAAATTATGCCGCCCTGCTCAGAATCTTTATACCTTATATTTACTTTTACATTATATTTATATCTCATGCTCTAAGACCTCATTTCTCCCGCTTCATATTTCGTGCTACGCGTTTCAGCGCTCACGTTTCGTCGCTCTAACCCCAGGGCCTCATGTTCTATTGTCTCGGCTGCCAGTCATTAGTCATCAGTTATCAGGCTTTTTTGGGCTCGATTTTCATCTGCTTGAGATATGAGTTGTCTGGCCGGCCATCATCATTCCAGCCTCGAGCCCGGTAATAATCGCGGCGCATCTGGAGCATGTTCTCACGGCTGATAGCCCTGGGCTTGCCTTCCGACATTATCGGGATCTCCGAGAAGCGCGAGGGCAGTATATCCTCTTCTTCCGGGTTGAGGCCAGCCTTGAGATTAAATAAGCGCTCGAGGGCGGCGATGCGGTTAGCTATTTCTTCCAGACGGGCGGTAGAAAAATCATAGCCGGTAATGCCACTGACAATTCTTGCCCAGGGCTCAATGGCGAAGGAAAAACCGGTGAAGCGGCAAACGCCGAGGCTATCCTGAAGAATGCCGGTATTCTGCATGTTGCGAATAGCGATGGGTGATTGCAAAAGGCTAAAGCGGGGAATCTCTTTGGTGCCGCCAAAAAAGGCCAGCGAGACGGCATAACCGCCGCGGAGATGACAGGCCCCGGTTGGGGAGGTCATGTAGCCCAGGGCCTGGGCATAAGAGGCCCGCGGGTCATAGCCGGGGATTTCCAGTTTTTTGACCTGCATGGCCAGCTCGGGATGATCAAAGGCGACAGCCAGGCGGTAGGAACCTTCAGCCAGAAGGGAGCCAATACCTTTCCGATGAGCCGTAAGTTCGACCAGCTTTTCAAGCAGATCGCCGCGGCCAAATCTAATTTCGAGGCCGTCAGTTTGCTCGGGATTCAGGTAGCCTTTCTCATAAAGCTCCATGGCGCAGGCCACCGTGCCGCCAAAAGTGACCGTGTCGAGACCGAGTTCGTTGGCCAGATAGTTAGCTTGAATGATGTAATCAAGGTCATAGATGTCGCAGACCGGGCCCATCAAAACCGTTGTCTCATATTCGGGTCCTTCGCCGCGGCGAACCCGACCGTCGGCTGTTTTAACCGCGGTATGACGCTGGCAGCCAATCGGGCAAAGATAACAGGAGCCAGCTTTTTCCAGATAGCCGCGGGCAATAGCTTCGCCCGAGATGCGTTCGACTTTCTCCTCGTCGTGGTTGACATCGAGAAAATTCCGGTGGGGCAACATGTTGATGACATTAATAAGAAGAATAAGGCCGGCCGTGCCCAGCTCCCGCATCAACCTTTTGGTAATTGGCGCCTGCTTTAACAAATAGATAGCCTGATCGACGCCGGAACGGTAACAGGCTTCGTCGGCAATGGTGATTTTTTCGCGGCCGCGGACGCGAATCCCTTTGAGGTTTTTACTGCCGAAAACAGCACCAGGGCCACCGCGGCCATAGACCCGGTTTTTATCGTTGGCAACAACTGCATATTTGATGAGATTCTCACCGGCCGGTCCTATCACCAGGGCTCGGTAGAGATTGCCGGGAGTGCTGCCGGCAGTCAGGATATCGGTTGACTCGGGGACATTTTTCCCCCAGAGATGAGACGCATCGAGGATTTCAATTTTTTCCGGGTTAAGGTCAATAAAAACAGGGTGGCTGGCCCGGCCGCGGATAATGAGGGCATCGTAACCGGTGGCTTTAAAAGTGTGACCCCAGGTTCCGCCAGAGTTTGAGGTGCCGATATAACCGGTGAGAGGCGATTTATAGACCATATGACCGCGGGCAGCAGTGGGAGCTTGCGAACCGACGAGCGGCGAGCTGGCGATGACAATGACATTATGAGGGCCGAGAGGATCGGCAGTGGGATCGATGCGGTCGTAAAACAGCTTGGTGGCCAGACCGCGGCCTCCGAGATAAAGAAGAACATCCTCAGAGGCCAGCGCTTCGATTTTGATCTGGCCGGTGGTCAGATCTATTTCCAGCACCCGGCCATGATATCCAGGAATAGCCATCTTCGTCTTACCTGCCTTCCCTTCTAAACCTCAGCCCTTTAAAATATCAGAAACAGGGGACACAATCTATATTTCCTATTTTCTTATACAAAACGAGAGCTAACAGATCAACAAATAATCAGCCACTGACCGGTCAAACGATCAAATAATCAGGAAATATAGATTGTGTCCCCATTTATAACACCCGGAGGCCGGGATTATCCACCGCCCATTAATGGAAAAATGGTTACTGTTGCTCCATCCTCAAGCTTGAGCCCGGTCAGGGTATCATGGCTTACTATCGAGCCGTTAATCATAATCACCAGGTCTTCTCTCACCTGCCCATCTTTAAAGATCTCAGGCCTGGCCGGAGGTGTTTCTGCTAAGCGGTCAAGGAGTTGGAGGAGGCCTGGATTCTCATCAAAGACCAGTTCCTTTTCCTTAGCGCCAAATAATTCACGAAAAGGAGCAAAAAACTTAACTTTAACTTTTACCGGTGGCATAGCCTGACTCCAGCTAACTTTTCTTTTTTTAACCTTACCGATCCACCAGACTCGATCTAATTTATTATGCTTTAACCCCGGCTGGCCCTGCAAGCAAAGATTACGATAAGTTTACAGAAAAACTGGTCTTCTTCTCCGGACGGTGTTTGCCGGGCGTTGATCTTAGCCTGGCCACTCTCAGTCTCTTCACCAGCCCTGTTAGTAACCACTACCCCTTCGCCTTCAACGGATCCTGCTCAGTCAAAAATCCTGTTTGCAACCCTTCCAGTAATGCCTTATCATATCTGTGAGCATTCGTAAGTAGACTCCTCCTTTTTTAGATAAACTTCTTTAGAAGGAGATCTCAGGATGGCTCATTTTTTTTGTTACAATTTGTAAACTAGCTTAACCACCAGCTGAAGGAGTTTCATATGGAAAATGAGCAAACAGCACCTACCGGTTTTGATTTAAACTTAATTTGTGAATATTTTGCAGGATTGGAAAGGCAGGGACCTGGTAGCCCTGAAGCAACCATTAAAGCCTTAAGTTTTATCGACAATCTTTCCAATGAATCTAAAATTGCCGATCTGGGTTGTGGAACTGGTGGTCAAACAATGGTCTTGGCGCAAAACATCGCTGGAAATATTACTGGATTAGATCGTTTTCCCGGTTTTATTGATATTTTTAACAGTAATGCTAAAAAATTAAACCTCCAGGATCGAATGAAAGGTATTGTCGGTTCAATGGACAATTTACCATTTCAGGCTGAAGATTTTGATCTCATCTGGTCTGAAGGGGCTATTGCCAGCATAGGTTTTGAAAAAGGTTTAAATTATTGGAAAGGCTTTCTCAAAAAAAATGGCTATATTGCCGTAACCTATGAGTCATGGTTTACCGATGAACGCCCGGCTGAAATTGAAAAATGGTGGTTTGATGCAGTCCCTGAAATTAGCACCGTAGGGCAAAATATTTTAATAATGCAAAAGGCGGGTTATGTTCCTGTTGCCGCCTTTATACTGCCTGAAAATTGTTGGGTAGATAACTATTTTATTCCGCAAAAACCAAGACAAGAGGAATTTTTGAAAAAATATGCCGGCGATAAAACCGTTGAGGATTTTATTGGATTTATGAGGCGTGAGGCCGAGTTGTATTCAAAATATAAGCAATATTATGGATATGTCTTTTATATTGGGAAAAAGATGAATCAAAAGACCTGGCAACCAGTAAAATAGAGATTATGTTACCACTTTTACTTTTAAGCTATCTGATAATATGGCAAAATGGTTGAATGATCTTGAAAGTGAAGAACACCGGGCACCCAACACGCGGTTTAGCTAATAAGGGTTTCAGTCGTTGGCTAAGTGTTTTTGCCGGCTTCAACTTTTTGTGTTCCCTGAGACGAAATCGCTGGAAATCCCTCACTGGCCATAAAGCCAACCGTTGGGCGTCGGGCTAAAAACAAACCACAGCATTATGAAAGAACCAATAACATTTGATAAGGTGGCAGATATATATGACTTCTATGTTAAGGTAGATTTTGATATTCCATTTTTTCTAAAAGAGACAGAAGAATTTAAAGGAGAAATATTGGAATTAATGTGTGGCACAGGGCGAGTGTCTATCCCCCTGCTCGATTCAGGCCGAAACATGACTTGTGTTGATTATTCAAAAGGCATGTTAGAGTTATTTGAAAAAAAGATTAAAAACAAAAACTACAAGGTCAATTTGATTCAAATGGACGTAATCAATCTGAAGTTGAACAAAAAATATGGATTGATTCTATTGCCATTTCACTCATTTGCAGAGATTATTTCGACTGATTTGCAAATTAAAGCCTTGCAATCGATTTCTGCCCATCTTGAGAAAAACGGGACATTTATTTTGACTCTTCAAAATCCTAAAACCCGTTTAAGATTGGCTGATGGTATTACCAGAGTTATGGGGAAATTCCGGATTGATGAAAACAGACAGCTGATTATTTCATATACGAATCAATACAACGAAACGGATAAAATGGTTTCTGGATTTCAATTTTACGAAATATATGATTCAATGAATATTCTGATTGAGAAAAGATACTTAGAGATAAATTTTAGATTAATAACTGATTCGGAATTAAGGGATATGATTAAAACTGCTGGATTAGAAATTATTAAAATGTATGGTGATTACTCATCCAATAGTTTTGAAGAAGAAACAAGTAATTTTATGATTTATACATTGACGAAAAGATAAAGCACAAACAGCGGAGGATGTTTCTCGGGAAGTGAATCTTACTGATAATAAAGCAAATCGGCTGGCCCGACCCCATTTATCAGAATTCCCATTCATCCCCGGCAAAATCGCTTATTGCTTTAAATATCTGTTTATACCTCTATACTGACCCCTGAGGAGGTGGACACCTCAAAGAGATAGAGTTTATACTGAATAAGGAGGTGTCAGGATTAAGCTAAGGAAATGGAGTTCGGAGGGGAAGATGGCCATAGTGCTGGAAGGGCTAAAGGGGTCAGAAGTCGGTAGCTGAGATCTGCCGGGAGCACCAGATAAGCCAGACATTGTATTATCGGTGGCGTGACAGGTTTTTAGAGGCAGGTCAGAAGGGATTAAGCAATGGGGGCGGTGAGGACGAAAAGGCATTGCAAGCTCAGATAGAGAAGCTGGAAAAGATCATTGGACGCCAGACGATTGCCATTGAGGCTTTAAAAAACTCAAGAGTTAATCTCGGGGAAGAAGACGAAGCTGATGAGGGGGAAAGGGATGAGCCTGAAGTCGGCCTGTGAAGCTCTCGGGATAAGCCGGAGCGGGCAGTATCGGAAGGAGTGCCAAAGACAGGGCTCGGATAAGGATGAGGTTTTGGTGGAGAAGCTCAAGGAGCTTCGGCTGGAGCGTCCTTTCTGGGGATACAGGCGGATGACAGCCTGGCTTAATCATCGGGAAGACCTTTTGGTTAATCGCAAGCGGATCTACAGATTGATGAGAGAAAATGGCCTAGCGGTAGAACAGGTAAGGCATAAGGCACTGCGTAGCGCCCAGAGGGGGAAACCCAAGGCGACCCGGCCTAATCAGTACTGGGGCATAGACATGACGAAGTTTCTTTTAGGCTCTTCAGGCTGGTGTTATCTCATGGTGGTGCTGGACTGGCATACCAAGGAGATTTTATGCTCCTATGACAATCCACGGGGTAATGCTGAGACCGAGCGGGTTATTCGGACCATCAAAGAAGAGCTGCTGTGGTTAAATGAGTTTAGCTCTTTTGAGGGAGCAGAGGCCAGAATCGGCGTCTGGATAGCTCAAGACTATAACCGGCTCTATGTCCACTTGGCTCTGGGGTATCTAAGTCCTGAGGAGTTTGCTCAGCAGTGGGTTCAATCACAGGAAGCTACATCGCAGGGAGCTCAAATATGAACCGGGTTAAAGCCACAGCCTGTAATCCAAACGATATGGATTATTTTTGTGAAAAGAACTCTATCTCTCAAAGCGAGAAAGAGTGTCTTGCTTTTCGGGGTTCACTACATAAGCTTCTTGAGCCGGGATGATTCGGTCTGCTGGCAGGACATAAAGGACAAAAACAAAAGCGTAGTAACCAGTCCTAAAAATACTCTTTTCTTCATGACCCCACTCGTTACCTTTCTCCTATAATTCATCCATTGAATATTCTATAAGAAAAAGGGACATCACCATTTTTACCTGGCATATTCGCGCAGAGGCCAGGTAAGTTCTCCATTAAGAAAATGGAAATCTTCCGAGTGGCATCTCTTATCCCCTATTTTTGCCCATAATACAAAACCGTAAGTCTGGCCTTCTTCAATGCCCTCAATGACTATTTCATGATATCTTCCTACACCAGGTATGGAGATGGTTTTTTCTCTTGGAATATCTGCAAAATAGCTTCTTGGCTCGTGGCGAACAATGGTTTCAGGATCTCCAACCAGGGGTCTGTAGGTAATCTCAGATTCAACCTCTTCATCTGTCTCCCAGTTTATGCGCACTGAATAAACTTTCTTCTCTGAATTATTTCCCTTAGCTGTATCTACCTTTGCCAATTTTGATGAAGAATCTATCATCTCCGTCTTAACATTTAGGAATACAACAGGCAAATCCTTACAGGTATCATCTTCAAGAGGCCAGCCATTTTCCCCGTATCTAGGCACATAATAATACCAATTATTATTCTTGAATATCCAGATATCGACCCACCTCGCACCCATTTCATCGACAAAGACATAGGCTACATCATCTATAATCTTAATATTCTCTATTTTATATTCATAGGGGTAAAACCCAAGCAGGGTTTCCTCCCGATAATATCGAATTTCCTCCTTTATTTCTTCTTCACTTCTTTTTTCCTCGCACCATTGATATTCTCTAACTACAAGGTCAAACTTTCTTGCATTCAAACACTTATAATAATCATCTATCCTCGCTCTTAAATTCTCTTCTGTCTTGTTATTCGTATTCGATTCACTTTTGCATGAACTTAAAAATAGAGCCCCAATGATCAGGAAATAAATTATTGATTTCTTTACCATCTTCATTTTTCTAACCCCTTAAATGCCTCCCATCGGAATTGATGCTCGAACTTGATCATGGCCCGGTAGGTCCAATGTTTTATATTCATTTTCTCCGCTATCTGAATATAGCTTTCGTCTTGTAAAGCCTTTAAGCTCCAAGCTTCAAATTTCCGGTAACACCATAATTCTGAGTCTTCTATAATGTCCTTCTCTTTCACAGCAGAATCGGCCTCAAGCGCGAGCGGAACATTCTGCCGGCAGGAAATTAAAGAAAAAACCTGGACGCAGATCATCATCAGCCAGAACGGCTTTCTAATTTTTCCCCTCAGATAAATAGGAACTAACTTCATCACACCCTTCTCTGCAGCCCTGGATTCATTCCGATCTAAAACCGTGGAAACCGTCTATATTTCCTATTCTTTTATACAAAATAGGCGCTCCAAGGTCAACAAATAATCAGCCACTGACCGGTCAAACGATCTAATAATCAGGAAATATAGATTGTGTCCCCATTTATAAGCTCAAGAGCAAACGATGACGCTACCCACACTTAGATAACTTTGGGATACATGACAGCCCCGATCAGAACCAGGATAATGGTGATAGCCGCCAGCACTCCCAGATCAAACCCAATTTGATAGGTGCCTGTTCCACCGACCAGCATCAATTGTCTCAGGATGTCAACCTCATAGGTCAAAGGATTAAGATGAGAAACGACTTGGAGCCAGGAAGGCATAATTGAAATCGGATAGATAGCATTACTGGCAAAAAATAGCGGCATGGTTAAGACCTGTCCCAGGCCCATAAAGCGCTCCCTGGTTTTAACGATGCAGGCAATGATCAGAGAAAAGGTTGAAAAAAGAGCAGAACCAAGAACAACAGCTAGAGCCACACCAAGCAAAGACAGCAGATTGAAGTTCAAATGGACCCGGAGCAAAAGTGCGATGACGACGACAATCAGGCCCTGAGCCAGCCCTCTTACCCCAGCTGATAAGGCTTTTCCCAGTACCAGAGCCGCCCGCGGCGTTGGACTGACTAGAAACTTATGGACGACCCCCAGATCCTTTTCCCAGATGATAGATATTCCATAGAAAATAGCGATGAACAAAACACTCTGAGCCAGAATGCCAGGCGTCATGAAATCAAGGTAAGGCAAATTCCCGGTAGGTATAGCCCTGACCCGGGTAAAGACCTGGCCGAAGACGAGCAACCACAGAGCAGGTTGAACCGCCCGGGTAAGAAGCTCGGTTGGATCGTGTCGCAGCTTTCTCATTTCCAGTTCAGCTAAAACTATGGTTTTATAACTGAAAGAACAGATTTGTTGGAATAATGATCTGAAAAACTTCATGTTTTACTCCTGGGCTACCGGGCTACTACACTCCTCGGCTCCTGGCTTCTATGCTTCTGGTGAATTTGCTCAGCCTAACCGCCGGGCGACGCGTCTCGTTCTGGATATATCTCGAAAGTTTCCGCCATTATCCAGCTCGTTCCCGGTATAATGGATAAAAACATCATCAAGCGTCACTTCCTCACCCTGTCCGACTGCTGCTTTTAATTCCTGGGGAGAGCCCAGGGCAGCCATCTGTCCCAGGTGCATGATAGCTACGCGGCTACAAAGCTCATCTGCTTCATCCATGAGATGAGTGGTCAGAAAAATCGTCGTTCCAAACTGCTGACGAAGATTTATGATGTGTTCCCAGACCGTACGCCTGGCCGCCGGGTCGAGCCCGATGGTTGGTTCATCCAGGAAAAGAAGGCGCGGGTGGTGGAGCATTGACTGGGCAATTTCCAGCCGCCGTATCATGCCACCAGAATAGTGCCGAACGAGCTTATCAGCCACTTCCTCCAGACCCATGTAACGCAAAGCCTGTCTGACCCGTTCTTCACGCTCCCGGCGCGGCACATCGTAGAGCTTGGCAAAGATCATCAAATTCTCATAACCGGTCAAAGTGCCGTCAGCCGAAATTAATTGTGGAACATAACCAATCATTTTTCTCACCCGGGCCGCCTGATGGCGAACGTCAAAACCAGCCACCATCGCCTGGCCAGACGTTGGCGGAAGCAGTGTGGTCAGCATTTTTATGGTCGTTGTCTTACCGGCACCATTTGGACCCAGCAATCCAAAAATTTCACCCTCATCAATGGTAAGAGACAGGCGGTTGACAGCCAGGAGCTCGCCGAAGCGCCTGGTTAAATCTCTGGTTTCGATAATCCTCATCGCGGTCATCCTTTTGGCCTTCGGTTTAGCCTTGGCCCCGAAGCTGCTTTTCTTTCTGAGGCTGCACCGTCCTTTTTGGAGAGACGAGAGTCTCGAGCAGCAATCTAAAGCCTTTATCGATCTTCTTAATTTCTTCTGGGGACAAATCGCTTAAGTGTTGTTTTATGTTTTTTAGCGTGGCCTTTTCAGCTAAGGTCAAGAGTTTCATGCCCTGGCGGCTCAAATGAAGCTCAATCTGCCGCCTGTCTTCCAGGCCCGATTCCCTGACTATCAAACCGCGTCTGACCAGATTATCAACCATTCGGGAAGCCGTGGCCAGGGATAATCCATGCTGATCAGCCAGAGCCGTGAGCGAGGCTTTCGGGTGGCGACGGCAAAACAGAAGCGTTCGGAACTGAGCCAGAGACAGATCTGGCTGGTGGTGCTGCCTCATGTTCGACCGGATATAGCCCATCAGTCTGGGTATTCCCTCCATAAGCCTGACTGCCAGTTCTTCAATCTTATCATCCATTATATTAGCCTATCAAATTATTAGCTTTTCTAACTATCATTAAGCATAGTCCTGGTCCTGACCTTTGTCAACGGCTGATCAAAAAGCTTTCTCCTTTTCCTCTTCTTTGTTGGGTTAGAATCCCCTTGCCTTTAAAGACTGAAAAGACTCGTGGCTACAAGATTTAGCCGCTCACTGAAAACCAGGATAGGCCTGGATGGCCAGGTGATTTTTGGCACGAGCAACTTTTGCTGGTTAATAAATAATCAGTCATAAATAATCAGATAGAGCGGATTATTTCATCACTTTTAGGTTTCACTATTTTATCTGGCCGGTGTTTTTTATTTAATTTTCTAATCTCTCTATCTGACTGATAATAAAGCAAATCGGCTGGCCCGACCCCATTTTAACGGGCGATGACCAGCATGTCACCGCCAGTCAGGTTGACTGGGCGGCCCTGTACTCCCAGAACTTGAATCGAGGAAATACTTACTCTTGTCTCACCGGCCGCCAGGACTTCAAAAACCAGCGTGGCCAGATTACCGCTGTTTACACCTCTCGCCGGATCTGGTGACGAAAAGCCTAATACGGCCAGCCCTGAAGAAGCGCTTATATCCTGAAGGAAAGAACCTTTTTCACCAAACTGACTGACCAGTTCCCCTCTTTGAATTTCTTTAAGCCTCAACACTCTTGAATCATAGTTCAAATTCAAAGATAGAGAAGTTATATCAACGGGTGAGTTAACAGCTACACGGACATTCAATGTATAGCCAACTGGCACTTCAGCTCGAGCGGGCAAAAGCGACACTGTTCCCATCTGGGCCTCCGCTTCGACGGCTTCTTCCACCGGCACTTCTACCCCGGTTTCAACTGGCGGAATAACCTCTTCAGTACCGCCGGCCACCACTTCGCCTGTTTGGGTTTGAATTCCAAAAGATGAGCCGGCATTGTCAATCCACAGCGGCTGACTGTCTTCCGGCTTTAACGGCATCGTCCTGATGACATGCGGAGTTATGGTCAGGATCACATCAGTCTGGTCAACTGTCCGGTCCGTACTCGAAAAAAGGCTGCCCAGAATAGGGATATTTTTCAGTCCGGTCACTCCCTTCAGAGATTTCCGCTCCTCATCCTTGAGTAACCCGGCCAGTAAATTGGTTTCGCCATCCTTGAGTCTGATCACATTCTTGACCGACCGGGTAGAAATAATGGGAATATCGGCGATTCCCGTACCACCGATGGCTGTGATTTTGACTTCCATTTCCAGGCTGACTTCATTTTCCTGATGCAACCTTGGCTTGATATTCACTTCAATGCCAACATCCTGATACTGATAGGAAACAATTGGCTGCTGGCTGATACCGCCGGCAGCAATCGGAGTAAAGGTTGTACTTGGAATCGGTACTTGCTGACCAACCAGATATTTTATTTCCTCGCTGTCAACTCCTCTTAGCCTGGGCTGGGCGATAATTTTGGTATCAGAATCAGTCTCTATAAACTGAAGGAGAACCGAGGGCAGGGTTATCTGAAAATTTTCTGACTTAGACAGATCGAAGCCTTCCAGCGGCAGCCAGCCGTCGGTTGGAAATTCAGTCAGCCCGCCCGTATACCTGATGCTACCATAGTTCTGGCTGAACTGCGTGCCGATAGTTTGCAGTCTCGTTCTGGAGACTTCCATGATCTCCAGATCGATAATTACCTCGCCCTTAGGCTTATCCCAGGACTGAAGCAGTTTCTCGGCCAGGGCCACGACCGTTGCCGTGTCTCTGATGGTCAGCGAATTTCTTGTTTTGTCAACAATAATGCTGGGGCTTTTATACTGAGTCCGCAGGATAGAAGCCAGCTGATTTTGCACGTCCTGGGCATTTATGTTAGAGAGGTAGATAGTTTTAATGGCGTTGACTTCATATTGATTTCGTTTTTGCGGGTTGTCAGGAATGATGATCGCCGTTCGCTCATCGATCACCCGATAGAAAGCCCGTCCGGTCAGGCAGAGTGAATTAATAGCCTGTTCAACAGTCAGATCAGTCAGATCAATTGAAACAGGCAGATCCCGAAATTGTTCATCAAATAAAAAGTTAATACCGCTGAACTTGCCCAGAGCCTGGAAAATTGCCCGTAAAGAGGCATCAGTAAATTTTAATTTGAGCTTTTCTGGCGGGTATTTTAATTTTACAGGAGACTCAATCACCACTTCTTTTGGCTTTTCCTCAACTGCCGGTTTTACACCGGCCAGAGCTTGATACTCGGCCAGAATCATTCTGTTGGTTGGATCGTAGAACAGAGCCTTCTTATATTGATGGAGAGCCTCTTCCTTTCTTCCCTCAGCTGCCAGTCTCCTGGCTTTTCCGGCCGCATCAAGGGAAGCTATGGCCTTCGTCCGGAAAAGGGCCAGACGGTAAACTGATTCTTTAGGGTTTTCCAGCATCGCTTGCTCATAGTATTTAATGGCTTCATCGTAATTCTTATTGATCTCGGCTTGATAGCCGAACTTGTAAGACTGACTGAAAGTAGCACAACCCAGTATATTTATGATCAGAAAGCCAAGAAAAAACCAGTGGAGTTTTCTGGACCCGATTTTAATCATCGCTGTTCTCCTTTACCTTAATCTTCCGGGAGTTGCCCTGGCTGTCCCTGATTAAAACCTCTTCGGGAGTTATTTTATCCAGCCTGAGACCGGGAATAATCTCCTCCCCCTCAGCCAGGGCTAAGGCCTGGCCATCAATCAGAATTAAGGCCAGTGACTTCTGTCCGGAAAAAATAAGGCCACTATATATAAAATCTAAGCTCTCTAAGAGCGAAGTGTTTGACTGATCAGTCTGAAACCCACCGGCTGATTGCCCGGCGGCCAGTCTGTTCGGCATCATGTCATCACCTGCTATTTCTTCTTCATTATCCAACACTCTATTTTCAGCCATTAAGGATGATGGACGGAAAAGGTCTCTCCGGGCTGTAGCTAAAGCCGGATCTAATGAAGGTAAGAGGTTCTTTTTCACCAGAGATGAGACCTCTCGAGCTATAGCCTTCGCTGGCTGGCCGGGGTGCTGGCTGTTCTTTTCCTGACCCGACAGATTGATTGAACCTGAGCAGAGCATTCCTATTAAAAAGCCCAGACCAATAGTCACAAAAACAAGCAGCCTGGTTGCCCGGCACCGCTTCAACTCCTGGAGGCAACCTCTCCTTTTATTTCTCTTCATAGTAAAAACCTGCGACCGTCAGTCTTAAATCAACCATTCCCGAGACGTTATCTATCTTTTGAAAATTAATCTGGTCTAATAACCAGATTCTTGGCCAGGCTTCGAGCTCAAACAAAAATCTTTTCAGCCTGGGATAAGAAAGCGACACTCCGAATGAAGCCGATAGCCGGCGGAATTCCTTTTTCTGGTCTTCTTCATATTGATAACTTATAGGGGGTAAGGGCAGACCTGCTTTTTGAAAAACCTGACTGAGATCCTGGCGAAAGGCCTCGATCCCGGCCTGTCCGGCATAAAAAGAATTCTCTTTTATTTCAGCCAGGTCAGCCTGGGTAAGCTGCCAGGATTGCAATTCTGCCAATTTCTCCTCCGTTCTGGTGGCCAGCTTATCTACCTCAGATTGAAGAGCCAGAACATCCTCACTCAGCCTGTCCAGCCTCCTGCTCCAGAAAAAAAGCGTGGCGATGAGCAAGCAGAGCAACACCAGACCGGCGAGAGCGATTCTCTTGAGAATCTTTCTTTCTTTGTCTGTTAATTGCTCACTCAGTTTGGCCATGCTGAAAATCCATTTCAACCTGAAATTGACCGTCCTGAATACTCTCGCTTAAAACTCTTATTTTACTAAAGCCGTGGCTGTCCAGATTTTTGATGAGCTGGCCCAGATCAGTCCTCGAGGACAGTCCTGCTTTTATTCTAAAAGCCAGACCAGCCTCATTCCGGCTCGGATTTAAATTGGTCAGATAAGCTCCGGCCGGCAAAACTTCCTCCAGCTCGTCAAAAAAGATTGTCCAGGAGAAAGACTTCCTGATCAGGAGAGAATTGACTTCATCTACTGCTGTCTTCAGTGTCCGTTTAAAATTTTCAGTCTGACGGTTAAGTTCATTGTACTCTGATGATATAGCTGCTTTTTCATCAGCCAGGTGACGGTAACCGCTGGCTGCAGCCCGGTAAAGAGAGAAATTCTTGACATTCAGCACAATTAACAAAAGCAGAAAGAGACCCGCCAGGCAGGCAATCGCTCCGCTCAAAAAACGGAAAAATCTTACATTCCGCCTGGGCTGGCTGGCCAGATTTATGATCACCTTCCAGCCGTTATGATTCTCCCGGGGCAACATTATTGACCTCCAACCAGCGGTGCTAATCTGGGATATTCTGGATATAGTTCGCTGACGACAACACCGGTGCTTCGTTCTATCGTCCTGATTAAAGTAGCACTTTCTGGCCAACCTGACCTGAGATAAATCAGCTGTGGTTTTTTCCTATTTTTATCTTCAACAAACTGAATCGTATTTTCCACTTCAGTCAGAATCTGTTCTTCCAGTCCGCCTGTCTCAGGCCAGAGCGGCTTCTGACGATAGATGGACAGCACCTCATCAATCACTCCAACCAGGCTGAGATAATCATAGTCAACATCAACCAGAAGAAAATCTGCGGCGGCAGTTCCATTAAGCAAATTTATTAAAGAAACGGAAGGGATGGTCACTTTGCCAGCCTGGAGTTTCTTCCGGCGAAAAAGTTCTTCATAATCTTTTATCACCGCCAGTCCAGAACAGAGAGCCAGAACTTTTTTCAAGCCCTGGCTATTAAATGTTTGATAAGAATAACGAAGGCCGGAAAGCGGTTGAGCCAGGGCTTTTTCCAGTCGCCATTCGACAAATCTGGTGAGTTCGGTTCCCGCCAACGAGCCATTTTCAACAGAAAAGATTAAAGCCCTGGCGCTCATTTCAGGTAAGATTAATGAGATTGAATTTCCGACAGGTTTCAGCCGATTTATAGCCTGATCAATAATTTCCTCAATTATTTCTGGTTGTTTGATATTTGGCTGAAGCCAGTTGGCTTCAATTACTCCTCGGGGCAGGCCGGTTTGAAAATATGATGCTTCGCTTACAGCCGGTGCCTGTCCTGGCCGGAAGCAGGCCAGAAAGGAAGGTGACAGCTGAAAAACAACTGAGGGAACAGGCGGCTCGAAGAAAAATTTTTGCCAGCTGGTCAAAATGCTCATTTTTTACTCAACGAAGGTCACCTTATTCAAATCTTTGAGGCTGGTTACTCCGGAGAAAAGCTTCTCCAGCCCGGACTGACGAATGGGCACCATGCCCTGTGACTCAGCCAGTTTCCTCACTTCAGACAGAGGTTTTCGCGCCAGAATCATCTCCCTGATCTCATCTGATAGTTCCAGCAATTCGGCAATGGCCGTCCTCCCGCGGTAACCGGTTTGATGGCATTCCGGGCAGCCCTTCGGCTCATAAAAAACCTGATCTCTGTATTTTTCAGGAGGAAGTCCGGAAAGCTCGAGTGTAACATCGTCATAATGAACAGGTACCTTGCACTTCGGGCAGAGCACCCTCACCAACCTTTGAGCCAGGATGCAGTTAAGAGAGGAGATAAAACTGTAAGGATCAACATGCATATGTAAAAAACGGCCAATAACATCAAAAACATTGTTGGCGTGGACGGTGGTAAAGACCAGATGTCCGGTCAGAGCCGACTGAATGGCTATCTGAGCTGTCTCTGGATCACGGATTTCACCCACCATTATTTTATCCGGATCATGACGGAGGATTGATCTTAGGCCCCGTTCAAAGGTCAGGCCTTTTTTCTCATTGACCTGAATCTGAGTGATACCCTCAATTTGATACTCGACCGGGTCCTCGATGGTGACGATCTTATCCTCGGGCGATTTAATCTCGGTTAAAGCCGCATAGAGAGTGGTGGTTTTCCCGCTGCCGGTCGGGCCGGTAACCAGAATCATACCATAGGGCTGAACAATATATCGTCTGAATTTTCTCAGAATTTCGTCAGAGAAACCCAGCAAATCCAGCCTCAACTCGGCAAAGGCTTCGGTGATCATTTCCTTATCAAGAATTCTGATGACAGCATCTTCACCATAAATACAGGGCATAATAGAAACACGGAAATCAATCGTTTTATCTTTAATTTTTAGCCTGAACCGCCCATCCTGAGGTACCCGTCGCTCGGAAATATCCAGGTCAGACATAATTTTTATTCTGGAAATAATCAGCGATTGAAACCGCCGGTCAATAGGTTCCATGGCTTCAGTCAGTACACCATCAATCCTGAACTTGATACGGACAACATTTTCTTTTGACTCGATATGAATATCGCTGGCTCTTTTTTGAACAGCAGTAAAAATGATGGTATTGACCAGCTTGATAATCGAACCATCCTGTTCGGTAAGCTTTTCAATGGTAATAACGTCTTCTTCTTCCCCGCTCTCCTTTTCCACTACCTGGTGAATAAAACCCTCAGTTGCTTCTTTGAGGACCTGAGAAGCGGTTTCACTGCGCCGCAGGGCTTCCTGCACAGCCCTCAGGCTGGCC
>Ga0208461_1001874_pt1 | contig 18038 bp, 11 predicted proteins | sample AD_JPNTR4_MetaG_FD_184448 | JGI IMG/M metagenome (GOLD analysis project Ga0208461, IMG submission 184448) | Active sludge microbial communities of municipal wastewater-treating anaerobic digesters from Japan - AD_JPNTR4_MetaG (SPAdes) (version 2) | ecosystem: Engineered > Bioreactor > Anaerobic... | reverse complement strand
ACGAAGGCTGCAAAGGGCTTTTCGGGATCTATAGCTACGGCTTTTTCTGTCCCATCAGGCTGCAGGGCCGTATCACTGGCGGTCCGAGGATCCGGTCCGATATCAGAGATAAAGTCTAACAGGGGAATTAAACCAGAGTTCTTTACCGGGACTCCACAGAACACGGGAATATATTTATGCTCAGCCAGGGCTTCAATGAGACCGGTATGCATTTCTTCCGCATCCAGGGACCCCTTATCAATATAATGCTCCATGAGGGTATCGTCCCCCTCTGCTGCGGCCTCGATGAGCCGTTGCCTGGCGTCATTTACCGCTTCTTTATATTCAGCTGGGATTGGTCCTTCTTTTTCCAGACCGTCGTTTTGAACAAAGTAGGCTTTTTCATTCAAAACATCGATAATGCCCTTATAATTTCCATTAGATCCCATGGGCAGGAAGAATGGAACCGGATCGATCTTAAGTTTTTCCTTAATATCCTGCAGGGTGGATTCAAAATTTGCCCTGTCATCATCCAGTTTGGTGATGTAAATACCACGAGGCTTGCCTCGAGTATTTAAAAATCGCCAGATTTTCAGGGTTTCAATCTGCACCCCCGATCGGGCATCTACGGTGACCAGGGTAAACTCGGAGGCTCTGATAGCCAGAATAACATCCCCGATGAAATCAGAGGAGCCGGGGGTATCAAACATATTGATTTTTTTACCCTTCCAATCTATATGAGCCAGGGCTGCATAGATTGAAATTTTCCGTTCAATTTCCTCTGGTGTGGAATCACTGACGGTTTTTCCTGACTCGACTGTTTCAGGCTTTGGAATTACCCCGCCGGCAAACAGCAGCCGTTCAAATAGGGTTGTTTTGCCGGTACCGCCGTGACCGGCTAACGATAGGTTCTTGATAAGATCCGTGGTGTAGCTCATGGTGGCGTCTCCTTCGATTTTTACATGATGGGGCCGTCTTGACGGATTGTCAAGAAAAACTTCTATAGCGTATAGTAAAATTATGGAAGAACGTAAAAAACGGCTCGTGGAACTGAAAAAAAAGCAGGAAAGCTACGAAAAACAGCTGGTTCAGCTTTTTAAAAGTCTTGGCCAGGAAGCCCTCTCTAAAGGTGCTGTTCAAGGATCTCCTTTCCGGGATGAACTTGCAGAATATAGCCGTCTGGATCGGGAAGAAAGGGAACTCAGGGGAACATTAGAAAAGCTTGAAAGCTTGCTCACAAAAGAAAGGGCTTTAAAGAGTAAGCATAAAGAGCTATCTCAGCGCATAAGAAGTGATGAAAAGGATCTGACTATCCAGCAGGTTGCATTAGGGGTTTCTGTGCTCACCTGTACTGAAGTCCCGGAAGTGATTTTTCCGCTTAAGCAGCAGTATGAAGCCCTCATTCATCAACTGGAAGAAACCGAAGACCATCTATCCCTGTTAGAACAGGAAGAGTCGAAGGATTTCTTCTCATTTATCGGTAAACAGAGCCGAAAACTGGTGCTGCATGCGGGGCGAGCAGGAAAAGAGCGGGAAATAAAAAAAATCTCTCAGAAAGCTGGGGAGACCCTGTTACAGTCATCCCTCGGTGATTATGAACTACAGGAAGAAGCGGCTAATTTGATGAACCTGGCTGCTGCAACCCTAAAGGCTGTAACCAGTGGGCGGACAGAATTGGATGTATTGTCCCAATCCCTGGATGCACTGGAAAGGGACTTCCAACAGCTTGGTGTTGAGGGTAATCCGATTCGGTCTAAGAAAAATCTGGAAAAAGGGCTGCAGAAAGTTCAGGATGAGCTTGAAAACCTCTTTGAGATAACGGGGAAAAAGCTTTCAGAGTCTGATGCTGAGATTGGTTCCATTGATCCGGCTATACAACCAATGATTGATGAGATACAACTTGTTAAAAAGGATCTTTTAAGTATCGCTCGCCAGATAGAAATCCTTACAACGGAACTGGAAATTGCAAAAATGCAGCATGAGATTGGGAAGCTCCAGGAAACAATTAAGCAACATGAATTGCGTCAGGAACGGGAAAGGCACTTTATTGCCGATGCCCAGCATCGTATTGATGAACTTTCTGATAAAATACAAAGTCTCCAGCATGTTCTGGACTAATTTTTTTATATTTATGGTACACTAGGATATGGCTTCACAAAACAACTACGATGAATCGAAAATTAAGACCCTTTCGTCCCTGGAACATATACGGCTCAGGACCGGTATGTATATCGGCCGGCTTGGGGACGGTTCCAATCCCGATGATGGTATTTATATACTTCTCAAGGAAGTAATCGATAACGCCATTGATGAATATATCATGGGGTATGGGGATACCATAGAAGTGGAAGTGAAGGATGGAGCCGTGAAGGTTCGGGATTATGGCCGCGGAATTCCCCTGGGAAAGGTGGTTGAATGTGTCTCGGTGATCAATACGGGGGCAAAGTACAACGATGATGTGTTCCAATTTTCTGTTGGTTTAAACGGGGTAGGAACAAAGGCGGTAAATGCCCTTTCATCCCATTTTCGGGTGGTTGCCATTCGGGATGGAGCCTTCGCCGAAGCTCTTTTTAAGCAGGGAATCTTGCAGAATGAACGGAAGGGAAAGCTGAAGGATAGCCAGCGGGATGGCACCTATGTGGAGTTTACTCCAGACAAGGAAATATTTGGTGACTATCAATTTAACCTGGAATTTATAGAAAAACGAATTTGGAACTATGCATATCTGAATGCGGGGCTCATCCTTCGTTTTAATGGTCAGGTATATAAATCTGAAAATGGGCTCCTGGATCTGTTAAATGAAGAAACGGGCACCGATATTATTTATCCCGTGGGGTATTATAAGGGGGAACGGCTTGAATTCGCTTTCACCCATACGAACAACTATGGCGAAGAATATTTTTCATTTGTAAACGGCCAGTATACATCCGACGGTGGAACCCATCTATCTGCCTTTAAGGAAGGTTTCTTAAAGGGAATACAGGCTTATTTTAAAAAGGACTATAAAAGCGAAGATGTCCGGGAAGGGACCACCGCAGCTATTGCGGTTAAGCTTAAAAATCCGGTCTTTGAAAGCCAGACTAAAAATAAGCTGGGGAATTCGGATATCAGGCCCTGGATTGTCCAGGAAGTTAAGACCGCCGTAGAGGACTGGCTCCATAAAAACACCGAAGCGGCGAAGCAGCTGGAACTTAAAATTATTGCCAACGAAAAACTCAGGACCGAACTGAATGTGGTAAAAAAAGAGGCCCGGGAGGCTGCAAAAAAAATTGCCCTTAAAATCCCCAAATTAAAGGATTGCAAATACCACCTGGAAGATGGTCCTAAAGGAGCCGAATCGACCATCTTTATTACCGAGGGAGATTCGGCGGCGGGATCCATGGTATCAAGCCGTGATGTGATGACCCAGGCGATTTTTGCTCTCCGGGGAAAACCGGAAAATATTTATGGCAAAAAACGAACTGCTATTTATAAAAATGAAGAGCTTTACAACATGATGATGGCCTTGGGCATCGAAAATGATGTAAGTGGCCTGCGGTATGCAAAAATCGTCATCGCCACCGATGCGGACTTTGACGGGTTCCATATCCGGAACCTCCTGCTAACCTTTTTCCTTTCATTCTTTGAAGAACTCGTCACCCAGGGCCATGTGTATATTCTGGAAACACCCCTCTTTAGGGTTCGAAACAAAAAAGAAACTAGGTATTGCTATAGCGAAAAAGAACGGGACGAGGCTGTAAAAGCCCTGGGGTCTGGCTGTGAGGTAACCCGTTTTAAGGGTCTGGGCGAAATAAGTCCCAAGGAGTTTGGCCAATTCATCGGTAAGGATATGCGGCTTGTGCCGGTTACGATTAACACCTTAAAAGCGGTCCCCCAGGTGTTGGAATTCTATATGGGTAAAAATACACCGGAACGGCGGGATTATATCATGAAAAACCTGATTGCAGATGTAAATTAAGGAAACACCATGGCATATATTAAAACCATATTTGATAGAAATTTTATTGAATACGCATCCTATGTTATTAAGGACAGAGCTATCCCCGATCTGGAGGATGGCCTAAAACCTGTACAACGTCGTATCCTGCACTCCCTCTTTGAGATGGATGACGGCAAGTTCCACAAAGTCGCTAATGTGGTAGGCCACTGTATGAAATACCATCCCCATGGGGATGCTTCCATTGGATCTGCTCTGGTAGTTCTGGCAAATAAGGACCTCTTCATCGATAAACAGGGTAACTTTGGTAATATTTTTACCGGCGATGAGGCATCTGCAGCCCGATACATTGAATGCCGGGCCACCCCCTTGGCGAAGGAACTGCTTTATAATCCAAAGCTCACCCCCATGGTCGATTCCTACGATGGACGAAACAAGGAACCGGTGGTATTTCCCGCTAAAATACCGGTGGTGCTTGTCCTTGGGGCGGAGGGTATTGCGGTGGGTATGTCTACCAGGATACTCCCCCACAATATTGTTGAAGTTCTCGAGGCCGAGAAGGCCTGTCTAGGGGGCAAGAAATTCAAACTCTATCCGGATTTTCCCACCGGTGGCCTCATGGATGTTTCCGATTACCGGGATGGCAATGGCAAAGTGGTAGTTCGTGCGAAGCTCGATGTATCAGACCCCAAGCGGATCCTTATCAGGGAACTGCCCTTTGGTTCTACGACGGAAAGCCTCATAGCCAGTATCGAAGCCGCAGCAAAGGCGGGGCGGATCAAAATTCAATCTATCTCAGATTTTACCACTGAGAATGTGGAAATTGAGATAAAGCTTGCCCGGGGCGTCTATTCGGAGGAAACGGTGAACGCCCTCTATGCCTTTACCGAATGCGAACAGGCTATATCGGTGAACCTCCTTGTAATAAAGGATGGTATGCCTACCATCATGACCGTCACCGAAGTAATTGAATATCATTCAAAACAGCTCGTCACCATCCTCACGAAAGAACTGGAACTGGAACGGTCGGAGCTTCTGGACAAGGTCCATCTGCGAACCCTGGAGCGGATTTTCATTGAAGAGCGAATCTATAAGGCTATTGAGGAAATGAAAACCGCCGAGGCGGTTCAAAAAGCCGTAATAGATGGTTTTAAGCCCTTTATGAAAGAAATAGGCAAACGAGGTGTGAGCCCCGAGGATGTGGAGCATCTCCTTAAAATTCCAATCCGGCGTATTTCTTTATATGATATTAACAAAGCAAAGGCAGAACTTAAGGAAATCAAGGCTCGGATTGCAGAAATTGAAGGTCACCTTAAAAATATTACCGCCTATGCCACCGCATTCCTGGATGGTATCATAAACAAAATAAAAGCGAATGAAGAACTGGGAAGGGGTAAGCGGAAAACTAAGGTAGAATCCTTTAATAAGATTGATGTAAAGGAAGTGGTTAAGAAGGACCTAGAACTGCGGTACGATGCTGAAACAGGGTATCTCGGAACCTCTGTAAATACGGGTTCAATGGTAGCCCAGGTCTCTCCCTTTGACCGAATCCTGGTTGTACGGAACAACGGAACCTACAGCGTTATTGATCTGCCGGAAAAGATCTTTGTTGGAACATATGCCTGGTGGATTGGTATTGCTGATAAGGAAGAACTCTCTAAAACAGTATTCTCGGTAATCTATAAAGAAGCTGAAACGGGTTATCCCTATATCAAGCGCTGTGTCATAGAAGGCTGGATCATGAATAAGGAGTACACCCTTGTTCCCGATGGCTCTATTGTTCTTCATGTGGATACCCGTGATAAGGGAAGCCTGGTTGTAACCTATGTACCCAAGCCTCGGCTTAAGGTGACCAAGGAAACCATTAAATTGCAGGATTATCTTGTGAAGGGGCTCAAGGCTGGGGGAGTGCGTATTGCTGCAAAGGAAGTAGATAAGGTAGAGGTAAAATAAAATGGGGCTGAAAAGACAGCCCCGCAGTAAACCAGTGATGAGATTATGCCACTGAACTGGCGGCTTCCTTGGTTTCGTACAGATAGCCTGTCTTTACACAAAGATCAAACAGATGATGGGGCATATATTCTTCTATAATTTTTTCATAGCCATCTTTTACACGGACTACCCGTGTCATATAGCCACTATCTGTCTCATACAGGATGTCAAGGAATTCAACCCTACCGGTTTCGCATTTGATGCAATAGCGTTTCATGTGCATCCTCCTGTTATAGATATCGGCAAAAGGAGACTTGGGGTTTACCCTTTCTAAGCTGGGGTTCCCATGTTATAGTATTCCTATGCCCAGTGATGCCCACTGTCATCCCTTTGATATGAAGGGCTCCCAGCCCAATGCGGAGGCTGAACGTAATGCCTTGAATCTTACCGTTGCTGCCAGCAGTTGGAATGGAGATGAATTGTATTATCATAAGGAATTAGCACAACAGGCTGCCCATGTGGGCGGCCCTTCGATAGCCCTCTGTTTTGGTGTGCATCCCCAGCTTCCACTTGTAGAACCCCGCTCGGTAAGGGTTTCACTAGAGTCTATGTATCAATTTGCAGAGTCGGGGGTGCTGTCAGCCATTGGGGAAGCTGGATTTGATTTATACAATGAAGCCTATCAGTCTACTGAGCCGATGCAGGATGAACTCTTTATTCTCGAGCTTGAGCTTGCTAAAGCAAGGGGACTTCCACTAGTCCTTCATCTGAGAAGGGCGATGCATAAAGTTTTTACATATTCAAAACAACTGGCAGCCCTTCCTGCTGTGGTGCTTCATTCATATTCGGGAACCTACGAAGAAGCCCTGGCGCTCCGCAAACGGGGAATTGCAGCATATTGCTCCTTTGGTACAACTATTGCTTTAAATCACCGGAAAACCATGCGTGCCTGCGCTCTATTGCCGCCGGATATGCTTCTCTTCGAAACCGATGCTCCCTACCAGCCCCTGCGTGGACAACCTTATTCCACATACAGGGATATTTTTACCGTGGTACGGACCGCTGCCATGCTCAGATCCGAAGCGGGCTGCATGCCCTATACAGAAGAGGAACTTGATCAATTAAACGATGATCATTTTAAGAGGATCTTTTTTCAGACCTCATCATAATCGGGGTGATCTTGAATATATTTGCGCTCCCGTAAGGGTCTGTTCTGGATATAGTCGTTTAAAATTGTTTGTTCACCCTCGGGCAATGACTCGAAGTGAAAGGATATGATTTTTCCGGTTCTGACGAGCTTGCAAACCGGTGAAAGGATCTTATCTCCAACTTGGAGGGAGCATTCAGTCAGCAGTGTATCAAGTCCCAATTGCTGAATAGAGGGTGCATTGTCAGGAAGAAAAGAAAGCCCTGTGGCGGATATGGTTTCTATGCTGCCGGTAATAAAGGTGTGGTCCACTGGATTGCAGGCGACAAATCCGAAGCGGTCCCAGGGTTTGGGCCGGATCCGTTTAGACCGGCGGCCATCCTCTATCGGAAGATAGCGGCTCAGGATCCCCTGCAGCCGATCTAGTTCTTCAGGATTGGACAGTTTATCTGAGACAATGCCGCTTACGCCGATATATGAAGCCTTTGCGGCTTCTTCGAAGGGAAAATTAGGGCCCTTTAATATTACTATGGCGGTTCTGTCCTTGGGCCGTTCGCTCCGGATAAACTGTACCAGGGTCTTCCAGTGCCGGGGAAAATCCTCGCCGCTGATAATAACACCGTCAGGATCAACCTCATCGATATTATCCATCGCTTTTAGGGGATGCCGATAGCGGATCAGTTCAAAGCCCAAGGGACGTACATAGGAAGCGATAAAGCTGTAGGTCTCATCGGAAGCAATAACTAATAATAGTTTCATTCTGTCCCCAGATTTATTACAGAATAATCGACCACTACCCAGATACCATCCTTACGACGTACATAGTAGGTATACCGTTTTCGTTCTACTAAGGTTCCATACCGGAATTTTTCAAGTACGGTAACGGTACCTTCTTCTGCGCCATAATTGGTCCGCTCTACAGCAAACTCAATCGGTATGGTAGCAATGTCTCCATCTACTATAGCATTTTTCAGGTCAGAACGGTAGCGTTCCAGCATCTTTTGCCGTCCCTCTTCCGATTCGGCCATCCATTGCCGTTTACGGACCCCGTCTCGACTGAGCATTGCTTCCAGATCTAGATACAGGAAGAATTTTTCCCACTGTCCCTTCTGGCGGGCGGTGAGAATATATTCGATAACCTGATCAGGGGGAAGGTTTTGACGCACTAAAATAGCATTGGTATCCGCATCCAGGGACGGGGCTGGTTTCCCAGGTTCTGCCAGAGGGGCCGGACGCAGGGTTAATGCAAGACGGTTCGACTCTAGAACTGGATTATTAACTTTACTGGTTGTCTGATATAACTGCGGATAGAGCCGGGCCTGTACCACATAGGACCCGGTCTGGTCTAATTTAGCATATTCATTGAGGTCTTCGGTGAAGGAAAAGGATTCTCCGCTTTGAATTAAAACCTCTCTAAAAAAGACCTGTTGATTTTGCGTTCGCTTTCTGATAAGAATTTCCGAAGGTTCCAAACTACGGTTTGTCATGGTCCGGACATCGAAATCTATAGAAAAGGCCCGCTCATCTGCCAGATAAAACCGATAAGTGGATGCACTCTTATTGGTGAGTGTGAGTTGAATGAAAATAGGTCCCTGTCCGGCATAATAGACCCGTTTTTCAAAATACCGGATCGAAAAATCAATATCCTGAGCCTTTACAGAAAAGGATATGCAGAATAAGAATAACGAGGCGGCTAGTGTGCATTTATTCCAAGGTTTCACATCGAAACTCCATCATACGGATATATTACCATAATCGGTAAATCAGTATGAATACCTTATTATTTCCTGCTTTGCAGAGCAGAATACGAAAATCTAAAAACATCCAGGACGTGTTATCCGCCTTCAGCAGTAATCGATTTCCTCTGGAACTGGAAGGGGCAGATGGCTCCTTTGCCTCTATCCTTATTGCCGAACTGGCTGCAAAGGCACAAGGCCCCATCCTCGTAGTTTGTCCCACAGAACAGGAAGCAGAGGCTGTGGCTAACGATTTAGCTTCCGCTGGTCAAAATCCTGACCTCTTCCCCTGGTGGGGGACTATCCCCTACCGGGATCTGGCTCCTGCATCTGCAACCTTTGGAGAGCGAAGCCGAATACTCTCTCAGCTCTGTTCCGGGTATATGCCCCTCCTTGTGTGTTCAGAACGGGCCTTTCTTACCCCCCTGCCGCCTCCGGAATATGTAAAGCCCCTCCTGAAAACCCTGCGTCCTGGTCAAAAAATTGATACGGTGCAATTGTCTGATACATTGACTAGTTTTGGATATACCCGGGTTCCCAAGGTTCAGGTCCATGGTGAATTTGCCCTCCGCGGTGAAGTCTTGGATATACTCATGGCGGGCGATACGGATGCTTACCGGATCCTCTTTGATTTTGACCGGATCGAATCCATTAAACGCTTTAATCCGGAGGATCAGAGCGGCCTGGAACGGGTAAACGAATTGATACTGCGGCCCCTTAAAGAGGTGCTCTGGACAGAAGAACGAATTACTACATTACAGCATAATCTCCTCCAGTTTGATGAATTTAAAGACGCCAGACTCGATTTTCTTGAGACCCTCGAAAACAGAAAAGCCTTTTCCGGGGAAGAACTTTTTTATTCCCTCGCCTTTGAACGGCAGGCGACCCTGCTTGAGTATCTTCCCGAGACCGCCACGGTTGTTTTTGTAGATAAGGAGCGGCTGGAAAATGCCCAGGAAAGCCTTGAACGGGAATACGAGGGTCTGTATCGGAAGGCTCGGCGGGAACGGCCCGTGCCCGCACCACACCGCATATTGCTTCATTTTAAGTCCCTGGCCCTGGCATCCCAGCGGCGGATTTCCTTTCAAACGATAAAAGGTTCAGGTGAATCGGGTGCCACGAGACTCATCCTATCCTGTGACCCGCCCCGCAGTTTTTTTGGAAATATTACCTATCTCAAGGAAGAATTCGCCAATTTGATAAAGAATGGCTGGCAGATAGTGGTCAGCGCAGAGTCAGAAAGCCAGGCTCAGAGACTGGGAGAACTCCTTAAAGAACTCCCCATCTCTGTCATAGTGCTGCCCCTGGCAACAGGCTTTGCCCTGCCGGACATTAAACTCATGGTGGTCCAGGAAAACGAAATCTTTGGACGGCGAAAACGGATTCCCCGTTCGTTAAAACATGCCAGAAGTGCGGTCATCGATACCTTTGTAGAACTGAATCCCGGCGATTATGTGGTTCATGTAAACTATGGTATAGGTCTTTTTAAGGGTATAGAACGGATTAAAGCCCTGGGCAATGAACGGGATTATATCAAACTGGAATATGCGGACGAAGAATATGTCTTCGTTCCCATAGAACAGGTAAACCTGGTTCAGCGGTATATCGGCAACGAAGGAAATGCACCCCGCCTTGATAAGCTGGGATCAAAGAGCTGGGAAAACCGAAAAAACCGGGTAAAAAAATCCGTAGAAGACATAGCCCAGCGGCTTATAGACCTATATTCAAAACGAAAGGCTGTCCAGGGCTATGCCTTCCCCAAGGATACGGAATGGCAAACCGCCTTTGAAGCCGCCTTTCCTTATGAAGAAACGGAGGATCAGCTCCGCTGTGTAGAAGAAATCAAACGGGACATGGAAAGTCCCTTCCCCATGGACCGGCTGGTCTGCGGGGATGTGGGGTATGGTAAAACCGAGGTTGCGGTCAGGGCCTGTTTTAAGGCCGTGATGGGGGGCAAACAGGTAGCCTTTCTGGCCCCCACCACCATCCTGGCAGAACAGCACTATGAAAATTTTCAGGAACGGTTTGCCCAGTTCCCGGTGCGGCTGGGGATGCTTTCCCGCTTTGTAGACAAGGCGGAGGCACGGAAAACCCTGGAGGCCGTAAAGAAAGGCGAAATCGATATTCTGGTGGGCACCCATCGGATAATTCAAAAGGACGTTGTCTTTAAGGATTTAGGGCTCCTTGTTATCGACGAGGAACAACGATTTGGCGTTAAGGACAAGGAACGGCTTAAGGAGTTAAAAACAAATATCGACTGCCTCACACTAAGCGCCACCCCCATTCCCCGGACACTCCACATGAGTCTTCTGAAAATCCGGGACATGAGTCTGCTGACGACGCCGCCCTATAACCGCCACCCGGTGGAAACCACCATCGATGAGTTCAACGAAGACCGGATTGCGGCGGCCATAAGGCGGGAGGTTGAACGGGGAGGGCAGGTGTTCTATCTGCATAATCGGGTAGAAAGCCTGGATGAGGTCCGCCGGATGCTTGAACGAATCGTACCGGAAATGCTTATCGATATCGCTCATGGTCAGATGGCTCCCCATGAACTGGAAGATGTGATGCACCGCTTTATTCACGGGGGCTTCCATGTGCTCGTTTCTACGACCATTATCGAAAACGGCATCGATATCCCTAATGTTAATACGATTATTATAGACCGGGCAGACATGTACGGCGTATCCCAGCTCTATCAGCTGCGGGGACGGGTAGGCCGTTCTGACCGTATTGCCTATGCATACCTGTTTTATCCCAAAGATAAAGCCCTCTCTGAACTTGCCATGAAACGCCTTCAGGTTATTTCTGATTTTACCGAGCTTGGTTCGGGCTTTAAAATCGCTATGAAGGATATGGAAATCCGGGGCGCGGGCAACCTCCTTGGCCGGGAACAATCGGGGGATATATATTCAGTCGGTTTTGATATGTATCTGCGGCTCCTCGATGAAGCGGTTCAACAGCTGCAGGATACCAACTATGAGGTAGAAAACGAAACCTACCTGGAACTCGAATATTCAGGCTTCATACCCGACTCCTATATAGATTCGGCCCAGGAAAAAATGGAGGTATATAAAAAGATTGCCGCAATCCAGAGCCGTGACGAATTAGAACAGGTGTATGCGGAACTTCTGGACCGCTTTGGGCCCCTGCCGGATGTGGTGCAGAGTCTCCTTTCCCTGGCAGAAATTAGAATCATCTGCAAGGACCTGGCAATTGCTGCCCTTAAAGAACGGGGCGGACTTGTACGTATTGAATTTGCCAAGGTCTCCAGGGTAAAAGTAGAGCGACTCATAAGGTTGATGAAAGAAAGCGCCGGCAAGGTGAAGCTGGATCCAAAACAGCCGAATGTGCTCATTCTTCAAACCGGTACGATTGGCCTTCAGGAAAAAAGCGAGTTTATCCGGGAAAAACTGGCGTCCCTGGTAGAATAACTAATGTAGAGGAGACCCTTATGAAACAGACTGGCTCCATTATTAAAACTATTCTGTTTTTTACCTTCTTCTGGCTATCAGTGTTCATTGTATTGCCCCTCGGCATCGTTCTTTTTGTAGTATCTCTTCTCGGTCTTAAAAGACTTACTGACTGGCTCTTAATACACTTTGCAAGCTGGTGGGCAAAGGCGGTTATTTGGGGAACCGGAGCACTGGTTACCGTTGAAGGGCTGGAACATATTCCTGCCAAAGGATCGCTCTGTTTTGTCGGGAACCATCCCGGCGATTTTGATGTGATCCTCGCCTTGGCGTATATACCCCGCCGTTTTGGTTTTATTGCTAAAAAGGAAGTGCTTTTTCTTCCCTTTGTGAATCTGTGGGTACTATTATTGGGGGGCCTTTTTATAGACCGTAAAAATATTGCCCAGGGTAAACGAGCCATAGAACGGGGGGCTCAACGGATTAAAAAAGGCCTTTCTATGATCATTTTCCCTGAAGGTACCCGGAGTCGTGGTCAGGGACTCTTACCCTTTAAAGCTGGAGCATTCAAACTGGCAACCCTTGCGGAGGCTCCTATTGTCCCTCTGGTTATTCATGGCAGCTACTCTGTATGGGAAGAAACAGGCCGTATTCAAGCTGTTCCGGTGTATATTAAATTCCTCCCGCCCATAGAAACCGCTCACCTGGATGCTGAAGCACGGCGAGCCCTGCCAAAACAGATCGAGACACTCATCAAGAAAGAACTGGACCTTTTAGCAGATCAGAAGCTCTAACAGGGTGCATGTTCAAAACTCCCTAAGTTTTGAACATGCACCTGGTTAAAATTCTGTTTGCAAACCCTTTTTTCATGCTATAATTTCTTTCCTATGAAAGAAAATTCCTGGTTTCCCGACAGGGGCAAATTGCAAAAAGAATTTGATGCAACCTACCATAATCGGGTCCTCATTGTAGAGGATCTTAAGGGCCGCCTCGAAGAGGTTTTTCATACTATGAGGCCAAAACCAACGGTTAAGGGCAGGGCAAAAAGTTTTCAAAGTTTTTATAAAAAATATATTCGTCTGTTGCAGCAGCAACAGGACAAAACGAAGGCTCCTGTTATTAATGACCTTATCGGACTCCGAATCGTTTGCACCTTTATAGAGGATCTTTCTTCAGTAGAGACCGCGATTCAAAATGCCTTTCAGATTACCGAGGTAGAGCGGAAGGGATCCAACTATTCATTTAAAGAGTTTGGCTATGAATCGACACATATTTTGATAAAAATTCCCGAAGATATACTAAAGAAACGGGGAAAAGCTGGCTGTGACAGTGCAGAAATTCAGATCCGGACCATATTGCAGGACGCATGGGCCGAGGTAGAACACGAACTGGTCTATAAGGCCGAATTTACCCCCTTTGACGAGCCGATGAAACGGAAACTGGCGGCGGTGAATGCAAGCCTGTCACTGGCGGACATCGTCTTTCAGGAAATTCGGGACTATCAGCGACAGCTGAACCGGGAATTAGGAAAACGGCGGGAAAGCTTCTTTAAGAAAATCGAGGCTGCTACCGACGCGTTATTTTTCCAGGAAGAGCTTGCAAGCGAAGAAAATAAACCTAAGCCCTTGTTTAAGCTGGAACCCTCCAAGGGCGGAGAATCGATAGATGATCTACTCCTGGATGCCCTTTATGCTCATAATAACGAAAATTTTGATAAGGCCATTGAATTATATACCCGTATTTTGCAGGCTAATCCCAATCCCTATGTAAAATCAATAATTTATAAACACCGGGGCATGGCCCACTTTGCCCAGTCCCATTATGAAGAAGCCATAGAAGATTTTTCCCAGTCCCTCACCCTGGACCCATCATCGTATAAGGCAGCCTATTACCGGGCGGTAGTAAAATCCGTTTTACAACAATACAGCGAAGCGATTGATGATTTTACCCTTTCATTACAGCTTAACCCCTATCAGTTCTTTGCTCTTTCCCGTAGAGGTCAGGCCTATTATCATCTTGGGGATATTCCTAAAGCTCTAGCGGACTGTGAAAACGCCCTTTTAATTGAACCGGATAATGAAGCAGCCCTGCGTTTCAGGGAACTGCTTTTAAAAAAATTAAACCAGTAGGATAGCAGCTGTATGCATAATCCGTGCCATATCTTATAAAAAAGCTGATAAAAAATTTAAAAAAAATTTATAAACCTATTGACACGTAATAAGCTTTTCGATATATTCACAACCGTCAAGCGCAAATGCGTGTCTCCTTCGTCTAGGGGTTAGGACAGCGGGTTTTCATCCCGCCAACAGGGGTTCGAATCCCCTAGGAGATGCCAACAAAGCCCGGTAGCGAGTAATCGTTATCGGGCTATTTTTTTAGGATTGCTATGCGTTCCGATAAAAGGCTCAGTCCCGAAGCAATAGAATCACTCCGCAAAGAAATAACCGAAGCCGATGGGAATGAAGTCTTTGCCCTCGGTTTTCTGAATAGCGCCGGCCTGGTGGATCGGATACGGATTGCCGCCCGGGGAAATGAATCTGCCGTATTAGCCCTGCCGGTCTATTATGAAGATGCGGACGTTCTTATTCATAATCACCCATCGGGACAGCTCAGCCCCAGCGAAAATGATTTATCCATCGCAGCCTCAGCCGCAGAATCAGGCCTGGGCTCCTTTATCGTTAACAATGAGGTGAGCCGGCTCTATGTGATAGCCGAACCCATTCCTAAAAAAGAGAAGAAACAGCTCGATGCGGATAAATTGGTATCAGCCCTGGAGCCTGGAGGCGCTATTGCCAAGCGGCTTCCAAAATACGAAAGCAGGCCGAGCCAGCTTGCCCTAATGCGGTTGATTATTCAGGGATTTAATACCGATTCCATTGTGTGCGCAGAAGCGGGAACCGGGGTAGGAAAATCCTTTTCCTATCTTTTACCCGCCATGGCCTATGCAATTCTGAATAAAGAACGGGTGCTAATCTCCACGGCTACTATCACTTTACAGCAGCAGCTCTATGAAAAGGATATACCCCTTGTTTCGGGCATCCTTAAGAAACCAGTAAAAGCGGTGCTTATCAAAGGCCGGTCTAACTACCTTTGCCTCCGTCGCTTGCAGGATGCGATTCATGAAGAGGACCTGGATTTGGAAGAGCAGGCTGAACAACTTGCAGCCATTGTCCGATGGTCAGAAAGTACCAGTACGGGAAGCAAAGCGGAGCTGCCCTTCCTTCCCGATGAGAACCTTTGGTCCCGTATTTGTTCAGAACCAGACCTGTGTCTTGCCATGCATTGCCCTGAACGGGAACGCTGTTTTGTCCAGGCTTTAAAACGGGAAGCGGCGGATGCCCAGATCCTGGTGGTGAATCATCATCTTCTTTTTGCGGATCTGGCAGCCAGAAAGGAAGGTGCCGGTTATGAACAGACCGTGGTGCTTCCTCCCTACCAGCGGATTATACTGGACGAGGCCCACACTATTGAACATTCGGCCACCTCCTTCTTTTCAGAGACCTTCAGCCGGCTCAGCATCATGCATCTCCTCGGTAGGATCTATCGTAAAAAACGGATGCAGCGTTTTGGGTTGGCAGTACGGTTCGCTTCCCTCTTTAACTCAGAACAATTTTTGGAAACCATCGAAGGGGCTGTACAGGCAGTAAAGGATGCCGTAGATAACCTGGATCGCAGTGCCCTTCCGCTCCTGGGAGAAGAAGGGGTATTACGCCTCACGGCAGGAAAAAAACAACTCCTTAGTTCCCAGTTACTGCCCTCCATGAGGGATCTCCGGCAAGCGATAGGCAAGCTCTGCGGAACTCTCCATTCCGCCCTTGAACAAATACATGATGACCTGGAGGATGAACCCCTCATCTGGGAACTTAAGGCGATTATCCGCAGGATTGAGCAAATTGGTACTATCTGCGGATCCTTTTTAGAATATGATGAACGGCCCGAATCAATATTTTATATCGAGTTGATGAATGGCCGCCGCAATGATGGGTATGCCCGTTTTTCCATAACCCCCCTGGTTATAGCCACCTCACTCCAGGAAGCCCTCTGGAACCAATTTAAAACCATTATCAGTGTATCTGCCACCCTTACCATCGATAACCGTTTCGAGTATTGGATGCGAAGGGTAGGTTTGGACTTGCACGCTGAGAAAGAAATTCTAAGCGGTCTCTTTCCATCACCCTTTCCCTATGAACGGGCAGTTCTGCTTGCGGCCCCCACGGACCGTCCGCTGCCCGATGAGACCGGGTATGATGCCTTTGTAAATCAGGCCGTACTGGAGCTTATCAGCGCCTCAGGAGGGTCCGCCCTGGTCCTGTTCACTTCCTATAAAGCCCTCCAGAATGCCTATGAATATGCCCGGCAGGAATTGCAGGGGCTTGGCATCCGCTGTCTTAAACAGGGGGACCAGGACAGAACCCGGCTTTTGCAAGCCTTTTTGCAGGATGAACGCAGCGTGCTCTTTGCAACCGATTCGTTCTGGGAAGGGGTAGATGCACCGGGCAACACACTGCGCCTTGTCATTATCTGCCGGCTTCCCTTCCGTATCCCCAATGATCCGGTGTTTGAAGCCCGCTGTGAAGCAATCGAAGCTCAGGGGCGCAGTGCCTTCATGGAATTATCCCTGCCGGAAGCGGTGATGAAACTGAAACAGGGCTTCGGCCGTCTCATGAGAACCTCTACCGATCATGGGGTCGTGGTAGTCCTCGACGGCCGCCTTCTTAAAAAGCGCTATGGAAACTTATTTATCCGTTCCCTGCCGGAAACCCGGCAGGCTTTTACAGAATTTAATCAAATCGTGGAAAAAACCGAATCCTTCCTGCAGAGGAACTGATATCTATGTATTCCCATGGCTGTCAAAAATGGTCTTGCCCAGTTTGAACTGGGATGGCTCCACGGCGGAACGAATTTTGTAAATTACCAGTTTTTCCCGTTCAAGATCGGGGAACGAGTAGATCGTGGTCCCATCATCGGCAAGCTTAACTTCCGGAATACTATAGGTTCCCAATTCTTTAATGAGAAATTCCGTTTTTTGTTTAAAATCCCTGGGGCGATATTCCTCTGCAGCGGGATTCACATCCTCCAGATGCACCAATTGAGGATGTTCCCAGATCTGCTGGTAAAGGGTTTTCCGAAGATTCTCCAGCTTAATCTGTTCATTCGTCTTATTTAGATTGTAATACCGTATAGCGGGGATGAGGTAGAATAAAATAGCAAAGGCAACCGGTGTAAATCCAAGAATAAGATTGATGGCCCAAAGCGGATTGTTAAAGAAGCCGCTGAATAATATATATGCAATGGCATAGAGATAGCTTGAGCCGCGGACCTGTGTATTTGAAACTATTGGCCCCAGGGTATTGGCAAAATATAAAAAGTAGGAACCGAATACCAAATTTACCCCATTAATAATCCCAAACCAGGTGTTCATCTTGTTGGTATTTTTAGAAAAAACATGGAGCCGCTTTATAGGAGCCGAAAGGCCCGCAAAGGAGCGGTCCTGAGTATCGGCCCGCAATAGCAGGGCTTCGAATCGATAGATGACGGTCCCATCCTCAGTAGCTTCCGGCATACCTTCGAATTCTACGCAATAGCGGGTAATCTTCTGTTCCGCTTCCTGGGGAGAAGCCCCGGTGAGAATCATAAATTCCGGGAGACTGATGATACCCTTATTTGCCTGAATGTAGGAAATAACTGCTTTACGTTCACGGGATTCCCAATCCGCATTCGGGTCCCCATCACCAAATACAAATGAAAACACCGCATGATGCAGGGGTCTTCCCTTTGGTTTAACCGCCCGCTGGTCATAACCGTAGATGGATCTATCAATAGATTTTGAAACCTCTGAATAGAACCAGATCCGGATGATAAGATCGAGGATATAGCTGACCGCATAGAGCCCG
>Ga0208461_1001864_pt1 | contig 18126 bp, 17 predicted proteins | sample AD_JPNTR4_MetaG_FD_184448 | JGI IMG/M metagenome (GOLD analysis project Ga0208461, IMG submission 184448) | Active sludge microbial communities of municipal wastewater-treating anaerobic digesters from Japan - AD_JPNTR4_MetaG (SPAdes) (version 2) | ecosystem: Engineered > Bioreactor > Anaerobic... | reverse complement strand
TCGGGTGGACATCACGTTGCCCTTGGCCTTCAGTGCCGTTCAGGCGCTGCAGCGGGATCGGACGCTTTCTCTGGAGAGGGAGGTGCGTAAGCGGGGCGTGCGGGTGTTCCGCCAGGAGAAACTGATTCCGAAAATGATCGATCGCATCAAGGAGCTCTTCAGTGTCCATGACGGTGGTGGTGACACGTAACGTGTCCGATCGTATCCGGGGGTTTCTCGCCTCGACGATGCTGGAGGTGGCGCCGGGGACCTACAGCGCCCCGAGGATCTCTCCGGCCGTCCGCGGGCGGATCTGGGAGGTCCTAGAGGATTGGTTCCCCTACGAGACAGAGGCCTCCATCGTCATGATCTGGCAGGAGCGGGAGATTCCCGGCGGACAGGCCGTCCGAGTCCTCGGCAGTCCCCCGATCGATTTTGTCGAGATGGACGGCATCATACTGGCTCGACGACCGACCAGGACCGATCAGGTTCAATCATCGGGGGTCAAGACCGCCGATGATGAAGAGTATTTATGATAATCGTGAGTTATCACCAAGAGGCTCCCCCGCGCACGCGGGGATGGACCGTGGAGATTATGCGCCGTCAGGCGCGGGATAAAGGCTCCCCCGCGCACGCGGGGATGGACCATATCCGCTGTTGGCCATTACTGGCAGAACCTTGGCTCCCCCGCGCACGCGGGGATGGACCACCGCCCTTGCCAGCCCATCCGGTTCCTGCAGGGGCTCCCCCGCGCACGCGGGGATGGACCCCGGAAAGCCTACGTTTCACAACCCGGTGTCGCGGCTCCCCCGCGCACGCGGGGATGGACCTCGTTGACGCCGCCGACTTTATCGATGATCCATGGCTCCCCCGCGCACGCGGGGATGGACCTCCCAGTTTGTTCTGAATGTATGCGGGAAACCAGGCTCCCCCGCGCACGCGGGGATGGACCTGGAGCAGATAAGACCTCTATCCTTTGCCCATCGGCTCCCCCGCGCACGCGGGGATGGACCTCTTATCAAGCGAATATAGAATCCACTCCGTCGGGCTCCCCCGCGCACGCGGGGATGGACCGATATGGAACCGGTAGATGTTTGGGAGATTGAGGGCTCCCCCGCGCACGCGGGGATGGACCGGTAGATCATTCACGGCTTCCCGAAGCGCTCCAGGCTCCCCCGCGCACGCGGGGATGGACCAATAGCCGGAAAGCGGTGCTGCTCTTTCGATTCGGCTCCCCCGCGCACGCGGGGATGGACCACAATGCCGTCTTTTTGCCTTGTTATTAATGTTGGCTCCCCCGCGCACGCGGGGATGGACCTTTGAAGCTTTGGAGGTGAGATATGGAAGACAGGGCTCCCCCGCGCACGCGGGGATGGACCTCGGTGTATCTTGCCGTTATCGTAGGACATGTTGGCTCCCCCGCGCACGCGGGGATGGACCTCCTGCCACCTTTGCCCACGGCCGCCGAAAGCGGGCTCCCCCGCGCACGCGGGGATGGACCTGCAGGGCGAATAAAACGGGTCGGGTCATCTTGGGCTCCCCCGCGCACGCGGGGATGGACCCGCAGACGTGGTGCCTCTTCCTCGCCCACGGCAGGCTCCCCCGCGCACGCGGGGATGGACCATAAAAGAAAATAAAAAAAAATTTTTTAGAGTGGGCTCCCCCGCGCACGCGGGGATGGACCTGAAACATTGACATGAATGAAACATTTACCGAAGGCTCCCCCGCGCACGCGGGGATGGACCTGGGACGTGAAGGCCCTCTTGGCACCGGACGATGGCTCCCCCGCGCACGCGGGGATGGACCCCACGAAAAAGAGGGGAGCGGGGATTTCCCCTGGGCTCCCCCGCGCACGCGGGGATGGACCGGACACCAAAAACTCAAGGGAGGTAAGGACTATGGCTCCCCCGCGCACGCGGGGATGGACCTCGGGATGCGGCAGCAGATCATACCAGACATTAGGCTCCCCCGCGCACGCGGGGATGGACCCGGGAGTGGTATTACGAAACCCGAAAGAAAGAAGGCTCCCCCGCGCACGCGGGGATGGACCGACCAGGACCAGATCCCCCTCGATGGGATTGTAGGCTCCCCCGCGCACGCGGGGATGGACCTACTGGCTCCGTCATATCGGTCCACCTCAAACTGGCTCCCCCGCGCACGCGGGGATGGACCTCTCGACAAACTGTTGCCAATCCGGGATGTCGTGGCTCCCCCGCGCACGCGGGGATGGAGCATGAAAGCCACCACGGTTTCGTATAACCGTGTCTCCCTATGCTTCACATCTCAGGGGTGCGGCCCAGGCGAACCAGTTGAAGGGAGAACAGCCGCAACATGAACTATATCAGAGAGAAAGCCCCCCGCCCCTGGGAGGGGCGACAGCGGTTTTCACCTTCTTTTTCCAGAACTTCTTTTATCAAAATGACCTGGTCGCCCCCGTTACAGCCGCCTCTTTCGGTAGCCCTTGGGCTCTTTTTTTCAAATCAGAATGACAGTCAATACTATTATTTATTGCCCAAAATCGCCGTCGAGGCGCCTCCGGGGTTACGTGAACGAAATGCCAATTATTACGATGAGTAACAAATTCCTCAATCGCTGCCTAAGCGTAGCTTTTCGCTCAATGATATCATGGACTTAAAGGTTATGCTACGCGCATAATTTTGTTTGGGGCCGTTTCAATGGAGGGGTGATTCCTGGGGAAAGTATTAGTATCTGCCTCGAAGGTCATGGACGGGGAAAGGGGGCAGGGGAGGCCCGCCCGCCCCTCGGACAAACGTCGTCGCGGCCGCGCCGGGACCGCGGCGGAGGGTCGTGTCCCGTGAACGTCGGGACGGGGGTCGCACCATTTGGCGTTGACTTTTGGGTTCCCCGTTCCTATACTACCGCCGTACTTAAGGCTTCACCGGGGAGGCCGCCTGGGCCGGCCCGGCAGGTGAAAGATCAAAAGGACGATCAAGAGAAAGGAGCGTAGAGATGAGAGAGAAAGCTGTGATTACCGCGGCGATTACCGGCAGCATCCACACCCCCACCATGTCCCCCTATCTGCCCATCACCCCCAAGCAGATCGCCGACGAGGCCGTCCGGGCCTACGAGGCGGGGGCGGCGGTGTGCCACATCCACGCCCGAAATCCCGAGACGGGCATGCCCGTGCCTGACCTGGAGCTGATCAAGGAGATCATTACGGACATCAAGAGTCGGTGCGACATCGTCATCTGCATCACCACCGGAGGCGGCCTGGGCATGACGGTGGAGCAGCGGGTGGCTCCGGTGACGATCTACAAGCCCGAGCTGGCGTCCTTCAACGCCGGTTCCATCAATTTCGCCCTCTTTCCCGTCATCCCCCGCTACAAGGAGTGGAAGTTCCCCTGGGAGCCCCAGTATCTCGCCATGAGCGAGGACTTCATCTTCCCCAACACCTTCAAGACCATGCGGGAATACTGCAAGCACTTCGCCGACAACGGCACCAAGCCCGAGTTCGAGATCTACGACGCGGGCATGGTGAACAATGTGGCCTTTCTCATCCAGGCCGGTTACGTCAAGAAGCCCGTTTACATCCAGTTCGTCATGGGCGTCCTGGGCGGGATCACGCCCAGCCCGGAGAACCTCCTCTTCCTCGTCGATTACGCCAAACGCCTCATCGGCGATTTCGAGTTCTCCGTCTGCGTCGCCGGCCGCGCCCAGTTCCCCATCTGCACCCAGTCCCTGCTCCTCGGCGGCAACGTCCGCGTCGGGCTCGAGGACAACCTCTATCTCGACAAGGGCAACATGGCCAAGAGCAACGCCGAGCAGGTGGCCAAGATCGCCCGCATCGCCAGGGAGCTGGGCGTCGAACCGGCCACGCCCAACGAGGCCAGGCAGATCCTCGGCCTGAAGGGTATCGACAAGGTCAATTACTGACGCCGCGAGGATCGCCGAGCTTTAACCGCCAGGGAAGACCGCCCCTCAGGCGCGGGAAAAACCCGCCGCCGCGAGGGGCGGCGTCTTATGCGGCCCGGGGAAATGGCCGCCGAGCGGACGTCCTTGACAGGACGGGGAAAGGGAAATATAGGTTTTCAATTAACGGTTGACGGAGGATATCCTTGGACCTTCCCGCCCTCACGGGGACCCTTGATCGGTACATAGCGGAGATCAATCGTTTCCCGATTCTGACCCCCGAGGAGGAGTTCAGCCTCGCCGTCCGGTTCAAGAGGGACCACGACATGGAGGCGGCGGAGAAGCTCATCGTCTCCAACCTCCGCTTCGTCGTGAAGATCGCCCACGAGTATCGCAACTACGGGGTGAAGCTCGCCGATATCATCCAGGAGGGTAATATCGGCCTCATGCACGCCGTCAAGAAGTTCGACCCCTACAAGGGCTACCGTCTCATCTCCTACGCCGTGTGGTGGATCCGGGCCTACATCCAGAACTACATCATCCGGTCCTGGAGCCTGGTCAAGATCGGGACCACCCAGGCCCAGAGGAAACTGTTCTTCAAGATCGGGGAGGCGAAGAAGAAACTCCTCGACCTGTCCCAGAAGAATCCCGAGTTCGCCGAGATCGCCGACTCCCTGGGCGTGAAGCCCATCGAGGTGGAGGAGATGGACCTGAGGATGAGCAACCGGGACCTATCCCTGGACGCCTACGTCAACGAGGACGGCGACACGACCCACATCGACTACCTGACCTACGACGGGGACGACCAGGAGACGGCCCTGATCAAGAAGGAAGAGACGGAGATCATCCAGAAGCACATCGCCGGCGCCCTGGCCACCCTGTCGGAGAAGGAGAGCTTCATCATCCGCCACCGCGTCATGGCCGACAACCCCATGACCCTCCAGGAGATCGGGGACCGTTACCACATCACGAGGGAGCGGGCCCGCCAGATCGAGAAACAGGCCCTCAAGAAACTGCGCCTCGCCATCCCCTATCTCGGCCAGGAACCGCCCCTCCTGCCGTCCGCGGGCAACAAGCCTTCCTGAATCAGCCCCCTCTTTGGACCTCCCGGTGGACCAGATCCAGGTTCTCGAAGGAGGTGAACTTTTCCTGGAACTGGAGTTTCACCGTCGTCGTGGGGCCGTTGCGCTGTTTGCCGATGATGACTTCGGCGATACCCTTCTCCGGGTTGTCCTCGGAGCGGTTGTAAACCTCATCCCGGTACAGGAAGAGGATGACGTCGGCGTCCTGCTCGATGGCCCCCGATTCCCTGAGGTCCGACATCTGGGGGCGGCGGTTCGTCCGGTCCTCCACCTTCCGGTTGAGCTGGGAGAGGGCGACGACGGGGACGTTCAATTCCTTGGCCAGGGCCTTGAGGGAGCGGCTGATCTCGGAGATCTCCTGCTCCCGCGATTCCTTGTGGCTGCCGCTGCGCATCAGCTGGAGGTAGTCGAGGATGATGAGGCCGAGGCCCTGTTCGGCCTTGAGGCGCCTGGCCTTGGCCTTCATCTCCAGGACGGTGATGGCGGGCGTGTCGTCGACGAAGACGGGGGCGTCGGCCAGCTGGCCCGCCGCCAGGGCGAGCTTCGGCCAGTCCGTCTCCCCGAGGAAACCCTTCCTGAGGCGCTGGGAATCGACCTTGGCCGTGGCGGAGAGCATCCTCATGGCGATCTGCTCCTTCGACATCTCGAGGGAGAAGATCGCCACGGGCAAACCGAGTTCCATGCCGGCATGACGGGCGATGTTCAGGGCGAAGGCCGTCTTCCCCATGCTGGGGCGGCCGGCGACGATGATCAGGTCCGACTTCTGGAGACCCGCCGTGAGCTCGTCCAACGCCGTGAATCCCGTGGCGACGCCGGTGATCAGGTCGCGCCGCTTGCTGAGGTTCTCGATGGTCTCGAAACTGTCCTTGACGATTTCCCTCATGGAGAAGAAGGACGGCCTGATCTTGTGTTCTGAGATCTCGAAGATGGAGTGCTCCGCCTCGTCGAGGAGGTCGTCGAGTTCCGCGCCGGGGTTGTAGCTCTTGTTGATGATCTCCGTGGCCGCGGTGATCAGGTTCCTCAGGATCGCCTTCTCTTTGACGATCCGGGCGTAGTGGGCGACGTTGGCCGCCGAGGGGACGCTGTCCACGAGGCTGGCGAGGTAGGCGGCCCCCCCCACGACCTCGAGGTGTTTCTTGTCCCGGAGGCGGTCGCTTAAGGTGATGAGATCACAGGGCTCGTTGCGGTCCGTCAGTTCGCAGATGGCGGTGTAGATCTTCCGGTGGGTCTCCGTGTAGAAATCGTTGACCGTCAGGATCTCCTGGACGGCGTTGACGGCCTGGTTGTCGAGGAGGATCGCCCCGAGGACCGATTGCTCCGCCTCCAGGTTCTGGGGGGGGACGCGGTAAAGATCGATGTCGATATCTTTGGCTTTTTTCCTCGTCATGGTTCCGGCGTCACCCGCACCTTGATCTCGGCGAAGACCCCCGGCAGGATCCTGACCCGCACGGGAAACTCACCCAGGGCCCGGATGGGTTCGTCCAGGACGATGGCCTTGCGGTCCACCTCGATCCCCTCCTTTTTGAGGGCCTCCTCGATGTCCTTGGTGTTCACGGAACCGAAGATCTTGGACTGTTCGCCGACCCGCCTGAATACCCGGCAGGTGACGCCCTCGAGTCTCTCCTTCCGGGCCAGGGCCCGCTGTTTCTCCGCTTCCTCCCGCTTGAGGCGCTTTTTCCTCTCTTCCTCCAGGGAGCCGATCTTGTCCGTCGTCGCCTCCGCCGCCAGTCCTTTCGGGAAGAGGAAGTTGCGGGCGTAGCCGTCGGAGACGTTGACGATGTCTCCCTCCCTGCCGAGGCCGGGGACGTTTTTCGTCAGGATCACCTTCATCGTTTCATCTCCCTTCGGGACTCATGATGTTTCCGGCTCCTTCATGACCCGGTCGAGCCTGCGGAAATCGACCCAGAGATCGAAGAGGCCGGCGGCGATGACGATGGCGACCAGGTATTGCTGAAGGATCAGGATGAGATAGAAGATATACCTCAGCCACGGGGGCACCTTGCGGGTCTTGAAGAAGAAGGTCACGATCGCCATGCCCTGAAAGAAATAGATCAACAGACATACCATCAGCCCGTTGAGGGCCGCCCATTTCAGCCCCTCCCAGGGGAGGAGAAGGGCGGCGCCCGTGGCGATAAAGAACCACACGAGTCTCTCCGGGGCCTTCCACCGCGTCAGATCGCCGAAGTCGGGGTAGGGGAGACCGTTGGCGGTGAACACGCCCCTCGCCGCCAGGAGGTTGATCCAGACCACGAAGGCCACGGAGATGGTCACCCAGGCGGGGAAGGTGTGTTGGAGGAAGGCGACGATCTTTCCCGAGTTTTCTTTGATCACCGCCACCTGCTCGGAGGATATATCCATCCGCGTGTAGAGGTCAATGTTTTCCTGGAGGGTCTTGGCGATGGAGGCGGATATGACGGCCCAGGGCGTCGTCCCCGCGAGGAGGGCCTGGGCCGTGACGGCGCCGCCGACGAAGGCCAAGCCCGTGGCCGTGGCGACGACGACGGTCCTTTCCACGGACAGGGACCTCCTGAGGACCTCGTGTATGATGATCCCCAGGAAGGCCATGAGGAGCAGAAAGGCCGCCTCCCCCCCGGCGGTGGAAAAGCCGAGGACCAGGCCCGTCACCGCGGCGGCCGCCGCCAGGGAGGCCAGACCCCAGGGACGGCCGAGACGGGCGAGGTTGAACATCACGGGGAGGGGTATCAGGATCACCAGGACGGGACCGACGAGGGGCACGAGGGAGGCCGTGAGGAAAAAAAAGGCCAGGGTGAGGGAGGCGGAAAGAAAGACCCGCCACTGTTGCCTGGCCCCCGGGCTCTCCACTTCATGCCCCCGATGCTGTCCGAACGGCCCGCTCCCCTCTTCTTGGGGGGTCGCAAGGGCGCCCCGCAGGCCCCCTCGCGCGGGCGGTGATCAACCCTCCCTCACGGCGTAGGGCAGAAGGGCGATGGTCCGGGCCCGCTTGATCTCCAGGGTCAGGGAACGCTGGTGCTTGGCGCAGTTCCCCGTGATGCGCCTCGGGATGATCTTGCCCCGTTCCGTGATGAAATCCCTCAGGGTCTGGGTGTCCTTGTAGTCTATCCGCAGGTTCGAATCACTGCAGAAACGGCAGAACTTCCGCCGGTGGAAAAACTTCTTATGGCCCCTCTGGGCCGGTCTCGCTCCTCTTGAGAATGCCACTTCCTTGCTCCTCCGTATCTTGCTTGGGTCTGGAATCGGGCGGAATGACGGGCCCCGGACCTATTCCTGCGACGCCTCTGTCTCCGGCGAAGAGGGTGCCTCCTCCGCCGGGGCCTCGACCTGCCGGGCCTGGGCCGCGGCGGCGATCTCCTTCTCGACGGCCTCCATGTCCACGTCCTCGTCCCTCTTGACGGTCATGTACTTGAGGACCTTGTCGTCGATCTTGAAATTGCGCTCCAGCTCGGACACGACACCCGGGGCGCCGACGTAGTCCATGAGGACGTAGTAACCGCGGGTCTGCTTCTTGATCTCATAGGCGAGCTTACGCTTGCCCCACTTCTCGATCTTTACCAACTTGCCCGCTTGGTTCTCGATGATGGCGGCGTACCGGTCGACGGTTTCGTTGATCTCCACATCGGGGAGATCGGGGTGGATGATGAAGATAGACTCGTACCTTCTCAAGGTGTGACCTCCTTTCGGCTCTGAAGTCCGGGCACGGGGCCCGAACAAGGAGTCCCTCATTAAAATTGAGGGGACCTGATACACGATTTTTACCGGGGGATCAAGAAAATTCTTGCCCCCGAAGAGGCCGCAAAAAACCGTCTTGATAAGCCACCGCCGATAGGATATAAGAAAAAGGCATTTCGAAGGAAGAAGGAGGGCTCCCTATGGCCACCGTCATGCCCGAGGGCGAGGATCTCAAGAGGGCGATCAAGTGGATATCCACCAGCCTGGAAGAAAACCCGAATCAATCCCTCATAAAACTAGTGGAGCAGGCCGTTTTCAAGTTCGACCTCTCCCCTGTCGATAACGAGTTCCTCATCAATTTCTTCAAGAAGCGCTGACCCCGCCCGGCGACGGGTCCACCCCCGGGACGTCCCGGCGCAGCGGGGGCGGTCCCATGAGGGATGGGCGGGTCATCGGCCCCGGACGGGGAGGGGGGGCTTACCCCCCGCCGCCCTGACGGCGGGCCCCTTCCGGGGCGCAAGGGAGAGGTCCCGTCGCGGGGACGGGGGAGGTTGAAAGAAAAGGGGCCGCCTAAGCGACCCCGTGTTTTTGGTGGGCGATCCGCGACTCGAACGCGGGGCCTTTGGTTCCGGAGACCAACGCTCTATCCACCTGAGCTAATCGCCCTTGTTTTGAAGGGGCCTTAATAAACCCTTCCTGATTATTCGTCAAGTCTTTGTTGTCTTTGCCTCCCCGCCGGACGGGGTTCGGAGGCGGTCGGCGGGGAGGAGCCCCCTGAGGCCCTCGTCGATCATCACCTTCACGGGCCAGCTCCTGTTCATGGTGTATATGTGGAGCCCCGCCACCTCGTTCTCCATGAGATCCACCGACTGTTCCAGGGCGAACTCGACGCCGTACTTCTCGATCTCCTCGGGCTTGTCCCGGAGGCGTTCCACCTTTTCCCCCAGGCGGGAGGGGATGGTCGGGCGGCACAGGTCGATGATCCTCAGGAATTGCTTGTAGTTCATCAGGGGGAAGATCCCGGGGAGGATGGGGACCCGGACGCCCGTTTTGATGGCGGCGTCGCGGAAACGGTAAAACTCGTCGTTTTCGAAGAAGAGCTGGGTGATGACGAAATCGGCCCCGGCGTCCACCTTCCGCTTGAGGTTCAGGAGGTCCGCCTCGAAGCTGGGGGCCTCGGGGTGCTTCTGGGGGTAACCGGCCACGCCGATGGAGAATCGGTGGCGGGAGACGATGAATTCCACCAGCTCGTTGGCGTAGCGGAAACCGTCCCGGACGGGGGTGAAGGTCTCCTCCCCCTCGGGCGGGTCTCCCCTCAGGGCCAGGATGTTTTCTATGCCCCGGTCCTTCAGCTCGTCGAGGATGGCGGCGATGTCGTCACGGGTGGAGCCCACGCAGGTCAGGTGGGCCAGGACGTTCTGGCCGTAATCCTCCTTGACCTTGTGGGCGATCTCGATGGTCTTGTCTCTTGTTCTTCCCCCCGCCCCGTAAGTCACGGAGATGAAGTGGGGCTCGTATTCGCTCAACTCCGTTATCACTTTGTAGAGGTTACCGAGGTTTCCTTCCCGGACGGGGGGAAAGACCTCGAAAGAGAGGGAAAATCTCCCCGTCGAGAGACCCTCGCCGATCTTCATGATTCTCACCTGTCTGTTTGTTTTTCACCGACGTCGGGGAGGCAAAATGTCACTGCCGCGGCCCGATGTCAACCTTTTTCTGGCCGTCTCACGAGTATTTGACTTTTGTTATCTTCATGTCTATAGTGCGGTCGATTCACGCATCGCCGCAGGGAGGGGTCTTTTTCCCGCCATGACGAGGTTCAGGATTCGGGCGCGGGTTTGGGGGGTGATCATCCTGATGATCGTCGCCCTCGGCGCGCCGATTTCCGTCTCGGCCGAGACGGCGGAAATCCTCGGGGTCCGCTACTGGGCCGCGCCGGATCACATCCGCATCGTCCTGGACACCTCGGAGGAGGTGGCCTACGAGGTGGACCGCAAGGAAGACACCCTGCTTTTGACCATCAAGGACAGCGTCCTGGCGGAGGATCTCAAGCGGGTCTATAACTTGAGGAAACCGGGCGTCGAGAAGGTCGTCTTGCAGCCCCTCGAGGGAGGCGCCGTGGGGATGGAGGTCCGCCTGACGGGCAAGGCCGAGACAAAGGTCTTCATCCTGCCGGAGGTGGAGGATAAATCGCCGCGCCTGGTCCTGGACGTCCACCTCCCCGACGTCGAGCGTAAGGAGAGCGAGATCAGGGAGCGCGTCAAGAAGGAAGAACGCAAGACGATCGTCGTCATCGACCCCGGCCACGGCGGTGACGACCCGGGGGCGGTGGGGCGCCTCGGCACCTACGAGAAGAACGTCGTTTTGGCCATCAGCAAGAGACTGAAGAACAGGATCAACGCCCGCAAGGGTTACCGGGCCTTCTTGACCAGGGAGGGCGATTATTACGTCTCATTCAAGAAGAGGTTGAAGATCGCCCGGGAATACGGCGCCGATCTCTTCGTGAGCATCCACACGGACGCCTCCCGGAGCCGCCGTCTGAAGGGGGCGTCCGTCTACTGCATCTCCTACCGGCGGGCCAGCAACGAGGCGGCCCTCATCCTGGCCAGGAAGGAGAACCTCGCCGACATCGTCGGGGGGAGCGCCAACGGCGAATCGGCCAAGGCCCTCTCCGATCCCATCCTCCTGAACATGGTCCAGACCAAAACGATGAACCTCTCGAAGGCCTTCGCCGAGATCACCATCGACAGGCTCGCGAAGGTCAACTCCCTCCGCTCCGGGACCGTCCAGGAGGGCCCGTTCATGGTTCTAACCCTCCCGGAGATACCCTCCGTCCTCGTGGAGACGGCCTACATCTCCCACCCCCAGGAGGAGCGCCTCCTGAGGACCCCCCGGTTTCAGCAGAAGATCGCCAACGCCATCGCCGACGCCGTTTTCGCCTATCTCGAGAGGGAAGGGGAGGGGGTTAAGAAGGAGAAGGTCGTCGCGGGACCACAGCAGGCGCCCCCGCAGGCCGCACCACCCCCGGCCAGGACCCGCTACCGGGTGAAGAGGGGTGACAATCTCACCGTCATCGCCCGGCGTCACGGAACCACCGTCGAGGAGCTGATCGCCCTCAACCGTCTGAAGAGGGGCGCGCCCCTGTACGTGGGCAGGGAACTGGTCGTCCCCTCGTCGCCGCCCCCGAAGGAGGAGACCCCGCAGGAGCAGGTCGCCTCGGCCGCTAAGCCCGCCCCCGGGGGCGATGTCAAGGCCCGGCCCCACGCCTTTTACGTGGTGAAAAAGGGGGATACCATGGACGCCATCGCCCGGAGGCACGGCACGACCCTCGCCGAGCTACTGGAGATGAACGAGATGAAACTGAAGGACCCCCTCTTCGCGGGACGCAAGATCAAGGTCCCCCCACGGGCCAAGGGGAAGCCCGTCTTTCACGTCGTCAGGAGGGGCGACACCCTGGACGCCATCGCCCGCCGCCACAGGGTCACCGTCGCCGCCCTCAAGAAGGCCAACGCGGGGAAGCACCTGGAACCCCTCTACGTCAATCAGCGCCTCCGGATACCGGGGGGCTGATTAAGAGGCCTTCAGGTTTGCCGCCGCCCGGCGGCGGAAGGCGGCGGCCCTCTCCTCCAGCCACGCCCGCCACGACGGGTCCCGATCCGGTTCGGAGACGAGGGCGGATCCCGAGATGCCCTTTTCTTCCATCCTCTTCAGGAAGAGATACCGCCTTCTTTCCCGCTCCCTTTCCCGTTCCTCCCGGTAGCCCGCGAGGAGGGCCCTCAGGGCGGTCGTGTCCATCCCCCCGGTCTCCTCGAGGAGGTCAAGGATCGTCTCGTTGTCCCGTTCGGGGTCGAGTCTCCCGATGAGCTCCTCTTTGAGGATCTCCCTCTTGCGGGTCGCCTCGTTGCGATCCCCGTTTTCGATCTGTGCCGCCAATTCTTCGGGGTCAACCCGGCGATCGAGGCAGCCGCTGACGAGGCGCCGGATCCTTTCCCGGGCTTCCTTTTCCCTGATGGCCGCCTTTTCCTCTTCCGTCAGGGTCAGGTCCTTGGTCCTCTCCATGATCAGGTCGAGGGTGCTCTTTATCTCTGCCATGATGTCCTCCCGGCGGCCGTTCATAGCAGAGGGGCCCGGGGGTGTCAACACCCCCTCGCGGGCCCGCGGTCCTATGGGCGAGCTGCCGGGTGCATAAGGACCGGGTCTCGAGGATCTTCGTCAACGCCCCCGAGACTGGACAAGGGGCTGTTTTCCGGGATATAGTCTTCGCCGGCAAGAGAGGGATAAGAAGGGGAAGACGCGGTCCGTCCGTGAGAAACAACGGATGCCTTTCCCCGGTCGATCAACGGACAAGGAGAAAAGAGGCATGAAGAGGATTATTTTCACGGCGATCGCGTTGGGGATCATGTTCTGTTTCACGTCGGCATCTGCCGGGGTCGGGTATTTCGATACGCCCCTCAACAGCCCCCGGGTGGCGACGACGGCCACCGGTGTCGGTTTACCCGCGGCCTACAGGGGAACGGGAGAATACCACGCCGTCTTCAGGGTGTTTCCCGTGGTGCCCGGAAAGCGATATGAGGCGACCCTCGCCTACGACGCGGGAGGCAACATCGGTCTGGGCATCGCCTTCGTCGACGGCGACCCCGCGACGCGGGATTCCTTTTCCTTTGTGGGCATCGGTTTCGGGACCGGCACCCGCCAGATGAAGGGCAAGGAAGAGAAGTATCTGTTCTCCGTTCACCCCCAGAGCACGTCCAACGTCATCTACGTGGTGGTGGGGTCGCACAGGCCTCTGAACGTCCGCTTTTCCGTGACGGATCGCCCGTCGGGGGTCACGAAGGCGTCGAAGGACCCCTGGGGCTACTACTACGTGACGGATTTCGACGACAGCGGCAACGCTCCCTTTCTGCTCAAGCGGGGAGGATACGCCGCCGGGCCCTCGACGGCCGCCGAGGGGCCGGCCGTGAGAATTGTCGGCCCCCATGCCTTCCTGGCGGGACAGTTCACGGGGACGATCAGATGGGCGCAGCTCACGCCGACGGAGGGGATCGTATGGCTTAAAATCGACGGCTACAACGTGGAAGAGATACTCAACGCCGTAATCAGGGGAAGGGAGATCAAATTCGTAAGGACCATCGACTGCCGATTCAACGCCCCCCGGGCCCATGGGCAGGTCTTTACCGGTCAGATAGCGCCGGACGGCACCCTCTCCGGAAGCTACTTCAATGACTATGAACCGCTCCTCATCTATCCCTGGCAGACCCAAAGCAAGTGACTGCCCGAAGGCCGCCAGGCGCCGGGGAGACCCCTGCGAGGCGCCTCCGGCCGGGCGTTTTCAAGGTAGAGGCATGACCCTGGGGCCAAGTCCCCTCACGAACCCGCGCCCTTCTCCACCATCCGTTCCGTCGTCTTTCGCAGGCGGAAGGCCACGGTCTTGAGGATCTTCCGGAAATCGGCGGAGAGCTTGTTGAACTCCTGGTCGAAGAAGTTGCGGTCGATGGTGCCCACGACGGTCCTGCCGGCGGCGGTGGCGCACTTACGGTCCGCCATAGAGATCAACCCGGAATTCAAGGACATGACTGAAAAATGATCAACGTGAAGAACCGCCTCAGTCGGGAAAATTATTTCAACAAGCAGATATCCCTCATCATTTTCATCACGGTCCTTGTTTTGGCCATCTATTGGCCCGTTCAGGATTTCTCCTTTCTCGCTTACGACGATCCCGTCTATGTGACGGAGAATGTCATGGTGCAGAAGGGTATAAGCCGGGAAGGTCTTGCCTGGGCATTCAAAACGACGGAAGCAGGCTTCTGGCATCCCCTCACCTGGATCTCCCTTATGGCGGATTATGAACTGTACAAACTGAATCCCGCCGGATATCACTGGACAAATCTCTTGCTGCACCTCCTGGCGACCTTCTTGCTGTTCCGGGCCCTGCAGGCCATGACTGGCGCCGGCACCCGTAGTCTGGTGGTCGCCGCCCTGTTTGCACTCCATCCCCTCCATGTGGAGTCCGTGGCCTGGATTGCGGAACGGAAGGATGTCCTGAGCGCCTGCTTCTGGATGCTGACGATTTATGCCTACGTCAATTATGTGCGTAAGCCCGGTTATGGCCGTTACGGATTGGCCTTGCTTTTTTTTGTCATGGGCCTGATGTCCAAGCCCATGCTTGTCACGATGCCTTTTATCCTGCTGTTGCTCGACTTTTGGCCGCTGGGTCGCTTTACCGGCGCCGGCGGCGCTATTGCTTCCCTCAAAGGTGATGCAGGTAGGGAAAATTTCAACAGAGTTTATCCGTTGCTCCTCGAAAAGGTCCCGCTTTTTCTTCTGGCCATCGTTTTCGGGATCTTGACCCTTTGGACGGAGAGCGGTTTTCAGGCCCTGGCGCCGACAGACGCCCTGCCGTGGCCGGACCGCTTGGCCACGGCGGTTGTTGCCGCGGCGACCTATCTCGGGAAAACGTTCTGGCCGACAGGGCTGGCGGCGTTCTATCCCCATCCGGGAGGTTGGCCCGGGTTGGTGACGGCCGGGGCCGCTGCCCTGCATATCCTCTTGACACTGCTGGCCTTTCGTATGTATCGCTCCCGGCCGTGGCTAATCGTCGGCTGGTTGTGGTACCTGATCACCCTGCTGCCGGTGTCGGGGATCATCCAGGTAGGTTCCCATGCCATGGCCGACCGTTATACCTATATCCCCCTGATCGGCATCTTTATCATGTCGGTCTGGTCCTTTCCCCGAAAGATAATGCATAATGCCGGCTTCGGACGCTCCGTGGTCCCGGCCGGCGTCGCCTTCCTGTTGCTGCTCCTTTCCTGGCGGGCGTCCATTCAGGTACAGTACTGGCGAAACGACGGGACCCTTTTTCGGCATGCCCTGGAGGTGACGACGGATAATTATCTGGCCCACAGCGGTCTGGGCGCCTATCTCATCCGGCAAGGTCAGGATGATGCGGCGCTGTATCATTTAAACCAGGCAGTGGCTATTCGTCCCGATTATGCGCCGGCCTGGTTCAAAAGGGGACTTTTGTTCGCGAAACAAGGCCGTTATATGGAGGCCGCCGCCAGTTTCAAACAGATCCTCAAGGAAGCGCCGCGCCATGGCGACGCAAGGAAACAGTTGGCCTGGAATCTTCTCCTGGCCGGAGAAACAGATGCGGCGATTGTCCAACTGCGGGAGTTGCTCAACGATGAACCGGGAGACGCCTCGCTTTTTAACCATCTGGGCATCGCCCTCATGAAAAAGGGAGCTTATCCGGAAGCGGGGGACGCCTTTCGTAAGGCCCTGGAGCTTTCCCCCGGCCATGCGGGGTACCATCACAACTTGGCAACGGCATTGCTGGCGGCGGGAAACGAGGAAGAGGCCATACGGAACTTGCGTCAGGCGCTGGCTTTGAAACCCGACTATGCTGCGGCCCACGAAAGGCTGGCCGCTCTGCTGAGAAAGAGGGGGGAGAACTCCGCGGCGGCCATTCACGAAAAGACGGCCGGGCAAATCAGGACGGGAAATGAAAGCCCTTAGGATCGACATGAAACCTCATCGGCTTGTTTTGGGATTGGCGGTCCTGACGATCGGCGTCTATCTGCCTGTGGCCGATTTCGGTTTCGTAAACTTCGACGATGATGTCTATGTGACCGGAAACGCACGTGTCCTTTCCGGGCTCACGGCAGAGAATATCCTTTGGGCCTTCCAATCCACGGAGGCAGGATTTTGGCAGCCGTTGACCTGGATATCCCTGATGTTGGATTTCGAGCTTTATGGTCTCAACGCCGGGGGGTATCATCTGACGAACCTTATCCTGCACCTCGGCGCCGTGGGCCTCCTTTTTCAGAGCCTGTTTTCGCTGACCAAAGCGGCGGGACGCAGCGCCTTTGTCGCGGTCCTCTTCGCCCTCCACCCGCTCCATGTGGAATCCGTGGCGTGGATTGCCGAACGAAAAGACGTTCTGTGCGGTTTTTTCTGGATGACCTCCTTATATGCCTATGTCCGTTATGCGGCAAGACCGGGAGGGATGGCTTATTGTTTCCTCATGGCATCGTTTTGTTTGGGACTCATGTCCAAGGCCATGATCGTTACCCTCCCATTTGTCTTCCTGCTTCTGGATTACTGGCCGCTCCGGCGTCTGCCGGCGGCTTGGTGCGACCGCGGCGGCGTTTTTCCCCCCAGCGGCGTCCGGAGTCTGGTTTGGGAAAAATTGCCTCTGGTGCTGATGGCCGTGGCCGTGACGATAGTGACATTCTATGCCGAAGAGCAGACGGGGGCGCTGAAGGATTTCATGCACTATCCCCTGGCGGTGCGCATATCCAACGCCCTGATCTCCTACGTGATCTATCTGTGGAAGATGATCTGGCCGGCCGGTCTGGCAATTTACTATCCCCACCCCGGCCGCGTTCTCTTCTGGCCGGCGGTATTTTCCGGCATGTTTCTGATGGCCGTCACCTTCCTGAGCATCCGCTTGCGCGGCCCGGCGCCGTATAATCTCACCGGTTGGGGCTGGTATGTGATAACCCTGCTGCCCGTTATCGGCCTGGTGCAGATCGGCGGTCACGGTTGGGCGGACCGCTACGCCTATCTTCCCCTGATCGGTCCCTTCATGATGGTTGCCTGGGGTGGCTGGGATTTGACGGCGGCGTGGCGGTTCCGGCGGGAAGCGGTGCTGGTTGCGGTTGCCGTTGTGATCGTTGCCATGTTCGTGGCCGCTTCACAGCAACTTCGCTACTGGAGCGACAGCATCGCCCTTTTCCGGCGTTCCCTCGCCGTTACGGAAGACCATTATCTCAGCCGTTACAATCTCGGCCTGGCCTTGAAAGAGGTCGGCCGTTGGCCGGAAGCGGAAGAACAGTTCCGGCGGGCGCTCGCCTTGCAGCCGCATTCCCCTGCGGCGGCGAACAACCTGGGTGTTGTCCTGACGATGCAGGGAAAGGAAAAAGAAGCCATGGGCGCCTACAGACACGCCCTGGAGCTCGATCCGAATCATGCCGGGGCGCACAACAATCTGGGCGTGCTCCTCTATCGTCAGGGCATGGTGGCCGAGGCGGCGGAGCATTTCCATGCCGCCGTCCGCATTCGTAATGATTACGCCAATGCCCATTACTACCTGGGGTTGTCCCTCCGGCGGCTGGGGAGAGAGAAGGAAGCCCTGATCCATATCGGGCGGGCGGTGGCGATCAATCCTGCGTATGCAAAACAGCCGCAACGACCGGGGGAAGAAAGATGAGGAAAGCAACCAAAACGATTGCCGCTGGGTGCCTCATCTTTGCCGCCGTCGGGATCGTTTTCGGCGCCGTGGTCCAGTTCGATTTACGACCGGAAACTTCTTGCCGCCCTCAGCCGCTGTGTCTGGGAATCGCTGAAAGTCTTCATCCAACAGTCCGTTCCTGAAAAGGAACCCACCCCCGGCGCCGTCATCGCCGTCCAGACATTCGGCGACTACCTCGGGTTTAATCCGCACTGCCACATCCTCCTGACGGACGGATGTTTTTACGGCGACAAGGGGATGTTCCGTGTCGCTCCACCCTTAGAACTGAAAAAGCTGGAAACGATCTTCCGGCACAAGGTT
>Ga0208461_1001858_pt1 | contig 18145 bp, 24 predicted proteins | sample AD_JPNTR4_MetaG_FD_184448 | JGI IMG/M metagenome (GOLD analysis project Ga0208461, IMG submission 184448) | Active sludge microbial communities of municipal wastewater-treating anaerobic digesters from Japan - AD_JPNTR4_MetaG (SPAdes) (version 2) | ecosystem: Engineered > Bioreactor > Anaerobic... | reverse complement strand
TCCCCGCAACAATTAATCCGGTCAGGTAATCCAGTGCCATAAAAATCACTAGAGTTGTCAATCCAGCATCCCACCCTCCGAATAGATTTGCTACGAATGCGCCTATTGCTCCTGTAATTGTTAATATGCCTTGTTTCATTTTTCATTCTCCTCTCAAATTTTCGCAATAAAAAAGAGCCGATAAGGCTCATCTTGCAATTCCATATTTTTCAAAACGCCCAGTCCGCTCAAACCAGGATATCAATTCATCTGGTTGAGCGTGACCAATGTATAGCTCAGATATTGTACCTTTATAGAATAACGTTTTTTGCAATGTTGCCGGATTATTCATCTTACACCCCAAATAAAAGTAAGGTCTGGATGTTAATATCCCAGTTTTCGCTACGTTGTTCATCAGTGCACCGTTTTTATATTCTCGTAAAAAGCTACCGTTATAAGTCATAATGTAATGTGCTACCTCACCAATACTTAAACTGATGCCAGGACTATAATTATTCTCGAAATCACTAAATATGGTCTGCAAACGCTTTTTAGTTCCACTTCCGCTATAATAGATTGCATATTGATACGTTGTTGTAAGTTCATAACTTTTTGATAAAAGAAACATGGAAGCGTCTACTAAAGGCTTTGTAACAATTCCAATAGTCAGCGGTCGCTCCGGTGTTGCAACTGTTATATCCGCATCGGCATTATTTTCGACAGTGCAATAATCGTCTACGCCGTCAAATTCGAGTCCGTCAGGTGCCCACTTCGGGCCGTAAAGCCACGCTGATTTGTCGGGCTGCTTGAAGGTTGAGTGTCTAATAAGTTCGGGGGCTTTAAACCATCCTATACCTACAGCACCGGATGTATTAGGGATTAACCGTAGCAAAATTTGTATCCGTATAGCGCCTGGCGGAACTACAGCATTTTCTACGCTCAATAGTGTATCAGTTGCATCTGTTGTAGACACTGTATTTCCTACCACTCCTCCATACCCTGCCTCAGTGTAATAAGAAATTTGTAGCTGTGCTCTTATATCTGGTGAGCTAACTTTTGCAATACACCGACACGAAAATATTTGTCCTGGCGCAATATTGGTTATATTTTGTGACAGCTGCGCCCCTGTGACCGTTGTCGTGCTCTCAATCAGTTCTACCTTGGCATAACCGTTCTCCATGGAATAAGTGGCTGAAATGCCAGCCGGATTATAAGCCGACCAATGATCGGGAACGCCATTACCGTTAGCATCCACAAATTGTGGATTAACAAGCAAATTTGGAAACGGCTTGTTAGCCATGCTGAGATCCAATACCTTTTGGGCAAATGGGTCGCGTGTGAAATCGTAGTATAATCCCGCATTTGGTGGCGGTACATCGTATCTCATTCCCAATCACCCCATTTTAAGACCTCCGCATAATCTGTACAATTTTCTTCATTTTCATCATTACATGCATGTTCTCTCAATACACCTTTTATTGCATTTTCATGTCTTTCAACTAACCAGTCTCTTATTTCATTTCTTTCATTTTGAGAATCAAAACGTAAATCAAATGAAATTACTACATTTTCATTTTTTCTGCTAATGTGAATATGATCTCTTTCATCACCTAAAACAATATCAGTCTTATTTGCTATTTTAGTAAAAAGTGTTTTTATAACTGCTTTCTTACTTGCATTAATATACAATTCTCCTGACAAATTATAGTACATCATATCCTTATACCTCTCTTATTGTGATATCTACATCAAAAGCTGTAGTAATAGCTTGATCATTTGATACTGCTATTTTTATTGATTCACCGCATCCTAAAATTGGTAATAATCTTGCATGTGCTTCAACTGTTTTCCCATTGGTTCTCGTTGCTTTTCTTGGAATTGTATACCAATTAACAAAATATTCTACATCATTAATTATTTCATATATTTCAATTGTCAGATCACTTTCTGTAGAAGGATTTTTAACTTCTAATCTTAATGAAGTTTTTATATTGTCTTCCGGTGTTATCACAACTTCTTTGCGTGAATTCGCGCTCCCTGCGCTGAATTCGGCAGTACCGCTACCTATTGCTTTGCCGGACACGACACCTGGAAACAAATCAGCAACATTGATGTAGCTATCGTCTTCTCGAAGAACTCTTCCCGACCTTGGGGACATATTTTCTATCATATCAACCTCTCCTTTCTGTTTTTGGGTATAAAAAATAGAGCCGAAAGGCTCTATGTTGGTTGGAGTTGAATTATTTGTACTTCAATATTATTTTGTCACCTTGGATTTCTGCTTCTAAACCCAAAACTGACAATTTAATAAGTATTCTACCTTCGGCATTTTTGATGCAATATGCAGGAATTTCAGTACCATTCCTGCATAAAACAGGTTTTTTGTCCGGAATTGTAATATACCATTTATCGTCTTCTCTTGTGATGTTTTCTTGCCCTACAGCTCCAATAGATATATATTTTTCTCCGTTAACTTCTTCTAAGTATAAATCTCCGGGTATTATTTTGACCTCTTTAAACACTTTATTTTGAGGTTTAGTTAGTGGCATTTCGGTGTTCACCTCGGCTCCTGTTTCTTCCTTGCCTTTTTGTATCTCAACTCTTTTTAGATCCTGATTCCATTCAACTTCAACCCCTAATGCTTTTCCGGTCGCTCTTAGTGGCAAATATGTTCTTCCTTCGACTACTAATGGAGGATTTTCTGATTCAAACCTTTTTCCATCAACAAAAACTTCGAAAGAAGCTTTCTGCGCCGTAAAAATATCCGAATTTACAGCAAATGCAGTAAATGATAAAGAAGTTACAAAACCTATTACAAAACCTATTACAACCTTTTTCATCCCAATACCTCCCTCATTTCTCTACTCTTTATATTATTAGTATATCACATCTTATGCTAATTGTCATTAATTGCATCAATAAGTTCTTGAAGTTTATCATATATTTCTTGAAGCATTTCTTGCTCATTTGCTCCGTATGTTCCACCTGCTATTTTTGTGCTTAATGATGATATTGCATTCCCATTTATAGATATATATCCGTGTAACCCAAGCACATTCCCGTGGCTTCCTACAACAAGGCTTGCTCCATTCTCAGGCAAAAGTGTAACCCCTTGCCCACTGGTTGCATTATAAACTCTAAATACAAGTTTACCATTATCGTAGAATTCCCAATCTCCAAATTGACCGGATGTGTTATTTGTTGCAAACCCATTTAATTCACCATAATCATTATAGCAACGAATTTGATTGTTCGATACTTCGACGCGTCTTCCATCTTTTGACGTCCTAATTAGCCCTCCTGTGACAACTCCTTCACCATTTGCGTCCAGCGCAATTGAATCCTCCCACACTGCGCTAATATCATTGTACTTTTGGAACTTCATGCCTGATGCTTCTGAGATGACAACCCTTGCCTTGCCATCTGCTCTAGTAATTGTTACATCAGCACTCTTGATTACTACCTTGCCATCCTCATTAACTTCAAACGTACCTTCGCCAATATTGATGCTCCCGCCCTCAAACATCGAAGCTATCATCTTACCTGTGAACTTGTAAAGTTCCTCCTCAATATCGAAGTACAGTTTCTTTTCGCCATTTGCCAAGAACTCTAGTCTATCACTGTTCAAGACAACTTCTGAAGCTCCATCTTCTCGTTTTATTTTCAGCCCGAATTCCCGTGAGGTTCTAACTCCGTAATAGTCCTTACCTTCCCTCAAGGTTGTCTTCTGTAGATTCTCAACCTTTTGCGTTAATGTTCCTTTGTGTTTGAATTCGCTTTGCTGTTGACTTGGTGCCGGGGCTTTTGTATCTGCACGAAGCCCACCTTTGAATGTCATTTTGTTTTGCATGATGTAGCTTTGCAGACATTCACCTTTTTGGTCTTCGATGATAATTTGATCTCCCGGTTCAAGATAAGGGTAACTTCTCCATTGCATAGCGTAAGGCACATATTCAAGACCGTACAACTCTTTGTAGAGATCGTTCATAATCTCATTCGTCATAAACGGATTAGATATCTTGAGTGTACTGTGTTCATCACCTTCACCCCGTTGAAACGTAACATCATCACCGTTGAAGTTGTATGTTGATACTATCCTTGTTATAACCTTATTTTGGTTTTGCCTTTGCAGCTTGATATAATCCTTTTTTGTAATAACGGGTATCGAAAATTGAAAATGAATAAAGGGATATCCGTCATTTCGTCTATCCTTTATCACCCACAAATAGTAAGGTACAGGCTCTTCAAACAGATTAGGCCTGTCAAACTTCTGCGGCTCGCAAAGGTCGGCAAGATAGGGATAGCCCTCGTTCACATTTGAATCAATTAACCAATCCATTGTTACCTCTCCTTTATATATATAGCCCAACCCAAATCTATATACGTCTGTGGGTCTTTCATTTCCGCAGTTGTTTTTCCTATTCCGCCTGCGGATGTTTCTTGTCCTGAGGCTTCAATGTCCCATACAGAGTACGTTACTTTTGCAGGATTAGACGCGCCACCTACCAGACCCCCAATATTACTACCCGAACCTTCAACCTTGCCCGTAGAATAGCACATATTAACCCTGCTGGTGGTGCTATACAAATGTCCAACAAGCCCTCCTACATAGTTTTTCCCTTTCACATTGCCACGAGCCCAACTTTTTATTATGTTAGCTCCGCCATGTGTCGATCCTACAAGCCCTCCTACTTTTTCACCATTCGTATTTACGTCCATGAAGGAATAGCAATATGAACACTCTTTGTCTGCCCCTAATTCGCCTATCACCCCACCTACTCGATCTGGCGCTGATGACCCTGAACATGTTATTTCAATTTTCCCTTTAGCATAAGAATTTTTAATAGATGTCCTTGCTTCTCCAACAATACCTCCGGTATAACTTGAATTCTCTCCGTAAATAGTTCCTTCGAAAGTGCACTTGTTTATTGCGCTAAAATTGCTGTAACACTCCCCTACAATGCCACCTATGCGGAATATATTTTGAACAGATTCGTTTATTATTCCTTTAACATGACAATCATATATACTGTCCTCTCCCATGTTTTGTGCTATCGCAATTAGCCCACCCATACGTCCGGACGAAGAAGACACAACCAACACATTCAATAGCAATATGTTCTTTGTTTTCGCATTGTTAACTCTACCGAAAAGACTAGCAGATTCTTTGCCTGCAACCCACAAGTTCCTTATCTCAAAGCCTCCTCCATCATATACTCCCGTAAAAGGAGTCGAAGTCGTTCCAACCGGTGTCCATCCGCCATCATCATTGAACACGTTTAGGTCAATATTGTATATCTGCTTATAGTGTGCTGATAAATTACCTCTAACCGCCCACAAATCCTGAGCATCTTCAACTAAGTAAGGGTCTAATTCTGTTCCATTACCACCACCAAAAAGCCCATTAGCCATATCAGTTAAACCCCCTTTCTGCGAATCGTTTGCACTTAACAAAACATAAATCTCCGTCTTTGTTAATTCTGGCATTTGCAGCGTGACAAGCAGCTATATAGCCTATCACTTGTCTTATAGTAAAATCATGAGTCATAAGCGGCACTTCATAATGCTTGATAACAGTATCAGCGCATAGCTCAACACCCAACGTTTCGCATATTTCGTCTATCACATCTTTCATAGAAGCTGGTAGCATTAGGCTTGTTGTCCATGGCTGATTCGCTTGCATCAATTTGTCGTAGCAAGTGAATTTCCACACATCATTTTCAAATTTTCTGCTGTCAATATAAAAAACACCAACAGGCATCCATTCCGTGTCGGTGTTTCCTTTAAGTTTGATGAACGGCTTTATCTCAGCATTTGAAGGAAATTCGTCTGTCGTATGAAAGCTAATATCAAGTCTTGCAGGTATTGCGTTTCCTATTGAGAAGTCGTCACCCTCGGTAATCGCCTCGTCTACGGTGAATTCAACAATACTGTCTGCACCGTATTCCACATCGTTTACAATAGCCTTTATATAAAATTCTCGGTTGGGTAGCTTAATAAGGTTTTGGAACAATGAACTAACTGAATACATTTCATCACCTACCGTTCTATCAGGGTAACTTTTACGTTCCCCCAAAGAATATCTCCATCTTTCGGAATGACAACAGGAACCGGTCTATCGCTAACATAGAATGTTTTTGTATCGTATTGCCCCGACATTGGATCAGGAAAATAAACCTCAAAAAAAACATCTGACATAGATTGCAAGAGTGTTGAAACTTGCGTCCATGTCAGTGCCGGCCATGTCATGTCAATCTTTCTTTTTGTCGCTATCCTATCCCTATTTAGCCCCCCATCCGCCGTCCTTACTGTGCTTTCACTATTGTCTAAGTCCATTACAGTAACTGAAAATTCGGACGGGTAAACAGGTAATTCAGTGTCGTTTATTTTAATAATCATAGTACACCCTCCAACAATGTGCCTCCTGCTCTTCTGTTCGCATTTGTGATAGCTTTAATCGCTATCCTTGCAAAGTCATCTTCTCCCACTCTCACTACAACATCACCGTTGCTGCTTCCGTTTGAGCTTCTACTCTCATCTATTACCTTTCTTATCTCATTTGCAATTGCACTAGCAATAGTTGTAACAAACCCTGTGTTTTCAAGCGGAACGACTGCCTCTTTCCCTGCTTCACCTATCATTGCAAGAGTTGGGCTGTCTACAATACCATCTCCCTCAAGTTGCGGTATAACCGGAATTTTTGCAAGCTGAACAGTACCACCTTCGAATATCGTTTGTCCTGCAATTTTTAGACCATCCCATGAGAATTTGAGCTTGCTGTTGACCCAGTTGATGAACTTGTTGAAATGAGTTATAACACCGTTTAAGGCGCCTTTAAATGTCTTTCCTAATGATTCTCCAAGCCCACTAAAAAATCCATCAAACGGGCTAAAAGCGTCTTTAACGGCGTTAAAAGCACTGTCGAATTTCTCTTTAAACCACCCCGGAGCATTTGCAAAGACACCTTTAACTTTGTTCCATCCATTCTCAAAGCCTGATTTTATTGCTTCGAATCTTATGCCTGTGAGTTTTTCGACTCCACCAAGCGCCGTTTTAAATTGGTCAACAAAATAGTCTTTGAAGTTAGAAATAGTATTTTTGATATTGTTAACATGAGCAGAGAATATTTGCTTTAATCCGTCCCAAGCTCTATCCCAATCTCCTGTGAATACACCTACAATAAAATCTAATAATCCTTTGCATACATCAATGAACGTGCTTATCGTGTTCGTAATCTGTTTGAATGCTAATTCAAAAGTATTCCAAAGCAAATTGATATGAATTGAAATGCTTAAAAATACAGACTTTGCCAACCATCCAATAAATGGTGATAAGAAATCCCATAATTTTGAAGTTTCGTGGATTAAGCTCCCGAAAAATTCTGTTGCTTTATCAATTACAGGACTTAAGTATTTTTCAACTAATTCTGTAAACTTGCTTGATATTTTGTCAATAGTCGGCGCAAGATATGAGTTATATCCATCTAAAGCACCATTCCAGATTTTACTCAAGCCATCCCCAAATTTATCTAATGCAGGTTGAACATATTCATCATATGAGCGTTTAACAGATTCAAAAGCTTCATTGAAGAAGTTTTTTAGACCGCTTATTAATGTGCTTATTGGAGTAAGTGTATTATCTAAAGCATTTTTAATAGCATCTTTATTATTAATAATAGATTTTGATATATTTCCCAAAAAATCTGTGCCAAACTGCCAACCCAATTCAATAATTGATAGTCCACTATTCGCAAAAATCGCAATTAAATCAGCCCCTATTTGCTTAGCTTTATCACTTCTAAAAACTGTAAATATATCAGCTATAGCAGTAGATATATTGCCCCAGATTTCCGCGCGTTTGCCGGATATGTCGAACAACGAAGCTATTTTGCCCTTGAGAAAATCACTGTTCTGAACCAAGTATTTGTCAAAACTACCAATGAAAAATTCCGCAACTGTCGCGCCTACACTTGTCACTGAACCTGACACCATACCGAATGACTTTGATATTTTGTTCGCCCATCCATCCATAGCACTTAATAATTGAGAACTCCCTGCAATGCCTTGAAGCGAGTTTTTAACATTGTTAAGGCTGTTGGTTATGTTATCAAGGTTTGAATCGCCAAACCCGATTGAGAAGCCTAACCCAAACATTCTTGCCATTTCCGCCAACTTTGCTTTTGCACTGTCAAGAGCTGTTGTCAGTTTGTCTACTCCTTCTGCGCTGTCTGTAACCTCTTCTGCAAGCTCATTGCTCGAAGTTGAAGTAGAACTACTTCCTGTTCCTCCACTGTTTTCTGTTTGTGTCAACAAATTCAGTTGGTCGAACCCTGCCAATGACCGCTTCGCTTTTTTGCCCACATTATCTATTGCGTCACCTTGTTCTGTTATAGCTTGAGTCTGCTGTTCTATTGCTTGTGTAGATGTCGCAACCTTTGGCTTGCCAAAAAGCGCTTCTGTAAATGCTGCAAAATGACTTGTTATTTCCTCAAGCTTATTTGCTAATGCCGTTAATGCAGGCAGTACAGCATTGTAAATCGGTAGGAACGCTTGCCCGATGTTGAGTTTTATGTTTTCGAGACTAGCTAAGAACATAGCTTGCTTTGTCTGTGTTGTATCCGCAAGTGTGTCACCGTACCTTTTGTACGCCTGTTCAAGTATTGCCGCAAGTCTGATTTGTTGCTGTGTCCTGTAGTCAAGTTGATTCCACGTTTTCCCGTTTGCAAACTTTTTGAAAGCATCCGTTGCTTCAATCATTGAAATATTAGTGTAAATTCCTAGGTCTTCTATCGCTTCTGTGGACCCAAGTAATCCTGAACGAATTCTGTCAGCAACATCTTCATATGTTCGCCCTGTCTTGCTTGCAATTACGGCCGCGGATTTCATCAGGTTTTGTGTTTCGCTCGATACCTTTTGTGTGTCAGCTAAGAAGCTGCCTAGCAAATTCGAGAATGTCGAACCATATTCATAAGCGTCTTTACGTGCCATTCCCAGTGCCTTTGCTTGCGTATTGACAAATTCCTGATAGCTTTCTGTCGCATTCCCCATGTTCCGGCGGATATTGTCCATTGAAGACTCTACAGTCATTGCCATTTGCGTTACAGATTTTATAGCTCTTGCTATTGACACTGTTGTTATTCCACCTATTACAGCACCAAAAACCTTACTAAGTCCTTTCATTGGAGATTGAATTTTGCTTATGCTTGCCTGAGTTTTTGCCATTGATTTGTTAATTGACGATTCAAAGGATTTTACTTTTTCCTGCGTTTGTTTAAAGACCTTATTAAGCTTACTAAAGTCGGCTCCGCCACGAACTATAAAGTTACTACCTTGTGCCATCTGTTATCACCTCCCCGCCAAACATGGCATTAAGCATTTTGGCTTGTGCTAATAGTTGGCCATCTGTCATTTGCTTTTGCTTTTCTTCTTTTGAATCTATAGATTTAAGTATCTTATCAATATCAATGTTTTTCTGCCAAACCCACCTTGAAATGAGATATGCTTGAGATACTAATTCTTTTTCCCTTTCTTTTTTCTCATCTGTGTAAGCCTTTGTATAAATATTTAATACTCGAGGTGTCATTTTAAGAAATTGGTCATAACTAATACCAATTCGGGCAGCGATTTTCAAAGCTTCTTCTTCGTAATCATAATCTTCAATATCTTTATTTATTTCTTCGCTGCCCTTTGTAAGTTTTTTGCATTTTCTTCATCACCAAAAATTTCTTTAAAAATTTCTGGCATAAGTTGTACAGCACCTTTAACTCCAATGTGTTTGTCTATAAGCTCTGTAACTGATTCAAGTGTCAAACTTGCATCTTCATGAACTAGCCCAGCATAAAATACAACTGGAAGATAATCTTCTATGTCTTCATTTTCATAATCAAACTTTGCAAGACTTTTTCCTGTTATTTTCTTGAATATCTGCAAACCTCTAAAGCCCATTAAGAAATTTCTTGTTTTATCTAATTGAATTGGCAAATAGTTCATAATTAATACCTCCACTATCATTTATTAAGGGATAGGCTTTTGACCTATCCCTTTTATTCTTCTTCTCTAACAACAATAATCTCATAAATCTTTGGTGCTTTGCCTGTTTCATTTGCCATTATTGTTATCTTAGTGCTGCCGATTTTAACATCTACCTCCGCGGCTGATCCGCTAACAAGGTCTTTCACATATGCGCCGTTTACAAACATCTTGATTGTTTGCCCGGCCCCTGTAACTGTTACAGTTACCTTATTAGCTGTAACCCCTTCGAAAGTATAATATCTTGTGCCTGCCGAAAATGCCGGTGCTAATGTTCCGCCAGTACCTGACAACACAAGATTTGTCAACCCTGAGCTTGCTGTAACATTAAGTGAAGGTTTGCCGCTAACCTTAATAGTCGCTTCAAATGCAATTAGCCCTTCTAGCTCTGCGCTTGTGCTAAAGCCTGTTACAACGCCATTGAAGCCCCAAGAAGCACCCTGAGGATAAATTATTGAGAATGGTATTGCATCCCCTGACTCAAATGCGTTGTATACTGCTACCTGTCCGTCAGCGTCACCAGGTTCAAAATATCCGCTTACAGTAACCTCACCGCCGTCCTTGAATCCACCTGTAAATTCCCTGTACCCTCCATTACTTGTGAGCGTTGTTGTGTCAAGTGTTTCTGCGGTCAATGATACCCCGTTGATAGATGTCAAACCTGCGATTGCATCCGAATTGATTAATATTTGTGTTCCTAATGCTCTTTCTGGCATATCTTAAACCACCTTTCTAATAATTTCTAATAATAAATTGTAAAGTCAATGATTCCACGATTAACTTTTAGTTCATGTTCAAATTGCTCGTGTGTATTGTTTATGTCTATATCTTGAATGTAGATGTTGTCTTTGCCAATTTTTGTGCCTGGTAAAGACATTAAAAAATCCTCAACTTTTTTGGCTAAGGATTTCATATCTGCATATTTAGTTGCCATTACTGAAAACATGAAACTCAATGTTTCATCCCCTGTGAAACCTTCTAGCGTTTTCCCTTTTCTAGTTGATATTCTTGTATAAACTAGATAAGGCTTGCTTGAAGTCTCTGGCGCATTCGTTGGGTAGATATTCCCTTTAAGTTCCGGAATTCTCCTTTCCAATTCATATCTCAACGCTCTTTCCATTGTTATCGCTCCTTAAATATCGTTATACAAACGTTGGTTCTTCCAGTAACTTTTCTTTCTATCCATTCGCCATCTAAAGTGGATCTGTCGATTTCCTCTACGTCAGCTGTTGCAGAAAAGCCTTGTATTTCATCTGCGGAATCAATAAGATCACATATTACCTTTTTAGCTGTTTCCTTATCCATCAGCTTAACCCTGCCTTTCTTATTTCCTCGTCAATCTTTTTCTTCATTGTATCAACTATAGTCTTTTCCATCTTCTGTGCGTTGTCGCTCAAGCTGTCACGAATGAATCTTAATCCCGGTATGTATCTGCCATTCTTAGCAAAAAATCCGTACTCCTGCGACACTGGATAATACCCTGTTACTTCGCCCTCTTCATTCTTCTTTTGAAAAACATCATTCATTTCTTTATCAAAAACGATCCTGTAAACCTTTTTGCCTTTCAATTTAGATTTTTCGCCAACAAGCTTAATACCCTTCTTTAATGCTCCAGTGTCATAAGGTGCATTAGCCCTTGATTGTTTAAGAACTATATTCATGCCTTTTTTTGATGCACTTGTAACGTGTTTCTGAGGTACTTTACCGAGTTTGTCAAGCGACCTTTCAAGTTCTTTCATGCCTTCTACTTTAAAATTCACCTTAGCCATTACGTCACCTTCTCAGCAGTTATCTCTATCCATTCATTTGAGAAATTGAAGTTATCTACATAGATAATATTGTATTCTTCTCCTTGAAACTCTATTTTCATAGTAGTATCTATAGCTTTTTTAGTATATCTAATTAGAAAACTAGTTATTGTCTTAGCATATGGTGTATTAGTTTGAAATTGCTCTTTCCCACTCTTATTACGAACACTTGCCCAGCACTTATGGATATCTATTTTATCATCCAATGGCTCTCCATAATCATCATATCCTGTGCCAGTTTTATATATTTTTATTCTTTGATTTAATCTTCCTGGATTAATCATTCCATCACCTACAATAAGTTGATAGAGTGCATACCTAGGATAGTTTCAACAACCTTATTCATGTTGTTCTTATCTACGTAATAGGATCTATTATCATACATATCCTGGCACAGCACCATTACCACAATATAAAAGTCCTCATATTTATCAATCTGCTCATTTGTTAAACCAGTATAAGACTTAATAAATTCTTTTGCTGTATTTAATAAACTTGTAAGTAACGCTTGTGAATACTCTCCTACTTCAAGTCTTAAATATTCAGCTACATTAGTTACTGTTACTTCACTCACTTTCAAGGGTTATCCCCCCCTTTTTTATTCTACATCAGCCATTAATCCCGCTGCTACTAAAGCATCAATTAAATCGTTAAAATTTTTTACTGTTACTGTATCGCCTGCTATTTTTGCAACGTTAGCAGCCATCTTTACAATCCCCGCTGTTTCTGTTGTAGCTCCTCCCGGTACTGTTGGATAAGTTGGTACATACAGCTTAAAGGTAGTACTATCAATTTTTGCCTCTACCGTATCTCCTGTACCTTTTGCTGCTGCTTTTATTCCTCCGATAGTTGATTCAGTCGCTGCGGCAGTAACCCCTGTTATTCCTTCAACTTCTCCACCGTCTGCAACGGTGATTTTACCCTCTATAACTATCTCTCCACCGATTACAGTTTTTTCCCCGCCCTGTTCGGTGTAATTTTTGGTATTATACATGGTCATTCTCCTTTCGTAAATAAAATAGGCGGCTTAATTGCCGCCATATTAAGCCACACTCATTACTAGGACAGCAAGTTTTTGATGATCTATGACATTAGAATCAAATTCGAACCAACTCACGATACCCATAGCGTGCATTGTAGCATATTTTTCTTGCAGTATTTGAATTGAAATATCCTCTCTGAAGTTTACAGCAAGACCGCTTAAATCACCGTACAATACAGCCTTTTTACCGCTACCGATAGTAGGCATATTGTCGGACAGATAAACTGGCTTGCCTAGTATTCTATATGGCATAGCACTAGTAAAGTCATTTTGCAGCAAGTATTGGCCTGTAGCATCCTTTAACTTCTTTAAAGTTGTGAATGTAGATGGGTGCATAATCCAGCAAGCATCCGCTTGATAAACAGTTGGGATTTTAGCTTGTAGATCAATTAAATTATCCGCTGAAATAGCTGTTGTAGATCCTGCATTCAATGTAGTATTGGTTGAAAGCGCGCCAGTAGCCTTGTCAACAGTACCGTTTAATAGCTCTCCTTCTAAGAATTGAGCTATCTTTTTAGCCATTTCATTGATTACGAAATTCACAACATCAACATCAGCATTATTTGCAACAGACTTACCGATTAAGGTTAATGCCCCTGCAAGGTAGCCAGATAAACCTACAGATGTAAACATACCGCTATCAGCTGTAATATCTGTAAATTCTGTTTGGTAAGCTACAGTAATATCATGGGTTGTATTGGCTTTGCCCCATACAGGCACTTTTAGCGTACCTTTGACATTGAACCTAGTCGCCTTCGCCAATACCGGTGCAATTTCTTCTACTTTTCTGATGATCCTTTGTGCGATTGTTACAGGGATTACTGCGCCATTATTCCCCATGTCTAGGTTTTGCTCTCCTGTTCTTTCCTCAACATGAACCCCACATTGCTTTCTGATGTAGTTAGCAAATGCTCTTTCCTCTACTACCGCTCTTTCTTCTACCTCAGTAGGCTTAACTTCTTTGTGTTCCATCTTCCTTGCACGCTCCTCTCTTTCGATAGTGCCATCAATAGCCTTGATTTTCTTTTCTAACTCGTCAAACTTGGATGTTTCTTCTTCTGTCATGGCTCTTTCTTCTGTTTTGGCAGTATTTAAAAGAGCCTCCATTTCTGCCTGTAAATCTGCTCTTTGTTCCATCAGTTTTTTAAGTTCCATAATCCTCATCCTTTCTTTGCATAAAAATAAGCCAGCTATTTGCTGACTTTTAAACTGTTTAATCTGTTTTCGTATTGTGAGTAATCAATCGGTTGCTTTGAGATCACAACTTTTACTTCATGCTCAGATGCCCTCTCCTCGATGTCAACATCTTCACCAGCTCTTAATTCAACGCTAGTGGCCGAATATACTGGTTGCTTATTTATAACAAGGGTCAAATGATCTAAGTCTAGGGATTTTACACGTCTTATTGGCAGTTCCCCTGCTCTTTCTTCTAACTCGTCAACAACGTTATACATACCAAAAGACCAACCCTTTATTTTGCCTTTTTTAGCGAGCTCAATAATATTTTCATCACTAATTAGTACATCAGCATGAAGTCCTATTGCATCCTCATAGAGCGTTAATGTACCATCTTCTGTGCTGGCATAGATATGCGTGTTGTCATGGTCTACTGTGAGGTTTATACACCCTGCCCTTTCAATGGCCTTCTCAAAGGCTCGTTCTTCAATTACCTCAATAACTTTGCCCCTAGGTGTAATTACTGGCCTTGATTTTTTCTCTGTGACGTTAACATAGCCACTAATATGTGCCCCGTCAGCCCTTATTTCAACTTTCATCATCACCACCGCCTTTCATGTCGATATTTTGGGTTTTGCCTGTATTCGGTGTGTATATTTCCCTTGTTTTTGGGTTAAAGAATACATCACCTAGGTTTAGTTTCATCATGTTAAATCCTAAAGGCTCTAAATCTTCCATATAGCGCACTTCATCAGGCTGTAGGAAGTTCGCCCTTAACCCTATCTCATAAGCCTCATATCGGGTCTTTATATCGCCTTTGGTGACTTCCTTGGTGTCAAAAGCCCAATAAAAAGACTTCTTTTCTTTTTCAAGTAAGAAGTCACGATTTAAAGCACATTCTATTGCTCTTATAACAGGCATTACAGCTAGTTTAAACCCGTTAATATAATCTTTTTCATTGGCTGTACCCTTAATAATGGTTTCAGGCACATTAAACAGCTTGCAGATTTCGGTTGAGTTAGTTTCCTTATTCTCATTAAGCTGCATTTCAACAGATGAATTAGAAGCCTCTTGAAACTCTATACCATCATTAAGGACTACAACATTTTCTTCGTTATTCCCATAGAGCCTTTTAAAAGCTTCTTTCAGCATTCTCATAGCATCATCAGATAACTTCTTAGATGATTTTAAGAAACCTTTCTTATTTCCACCCTTTTTAACCAATGCTTCTTCGAATATCAGTGTATTATATGCTACACTTAATATTTTAGATGCCTCTGTTATTATACTAGTACCACTGCAACCGTCTTTGGTATTCCTGAGTAATTTAATGTAGTCATAAGGTTTATAAGGTTTGTCTAGGACTAATATATCATAGTCCTTGAAGATAGGATTATTGTTCTTTTGGATTGATACTTGCTTCTCATCAACATAATGAAGGCTAATAAACCTATTACCACGTTTATTGATGTAAGCATATCCACCTTTTCCTAAGAAGTAATCCGAAATCATAGCTTTCCAAAATTGAGTTGCATCAAGGGTGTCACCTGTATCATCATTCAGAAGCATAACCCTCGGATCATCTTTAACTTCTACGACCTTTCCATCATCCTCTTTGTAGAGCTTTATAGGTAGCATGGACACTGTATTAGCAATATAACTAATACAACCATTTAAACTAGGTATATTCAATGCCTCATTCTTAGTTACAGTGGTTTTACTTAATAATGCAGTTAATAAAGCATCTTCATATGAGGTCTGCTCTGCTCTTTCTTCTTTTTGCCATGGCCATTTCAATTTATCACCTTCTTTCTAGACCGTCTGCACAATAAAATCAGAACCAAATAATAGGTCTTGTTGTAATAAATATATAGCATTGATTAAAGCTACTACCATATCGACCTTACCCTCTGACTTTTTCTTGTTGACATACTTATTTAAGTTGGTGTCCTCGGTGCAACGTGCATTTTGGAAGTTTATCTCTAGCATTAGGTTTTCGTCATACCTAAATGTCTTATTTAAAATACACTCTTTGAGTAGCTTTGTAGGCATATGAAGTACGCTTGAATGCTGTTTAATCTCAACACATTCATAGCCTGCTGCTTCTAGTTTCTGAACTGTAGAAATTGCATTATATCGGTCATAGCCCACTTGCTGGATTTCAACACCATAACTAACCTCTAGCTCAATTAAAAAGTTCTCTACAAATGAGTAGTCGATCACTTCATCCCCACAGGCATAGCAAACTTTATGCCTGATTAGTTTATTATAATCAACCTTTTCTTTTTTGCTTTTTAGGTCTATCCTATCTTTAGGTATAAATCCAAAAGCTTTAGCATAAATAATACCTTCGTGTTCTGTTACCATGGCAACCGCAGTATTGTCATCAGTTTGTGATAAGTCAAGCCCTACCCAAACACGTTTGCCTTTCCAAAAACCTAAATTTTCTTTAATCTTGCACTCTCTAACTTTGGCAACGTCAATATATCCTTCTACTCCTAAGCCTTTATACTTGATATTGTTATGCTTGCATAAGTAATTTTCTCGCTTATTTTCATAGAGAATAGCCATAGTTCTCATATCTTTTATGGCATTGAAGATGGTTTCATCTGTTACTGCAACTGGATTGGACTGATATATGACGAAATCATTCGTCTGCCATTGATCATTGACCAGCAAATCATCATCAGGCTCATAAAGCAGCGAAAATCTCCTTTTGTTTTCTAACAATCCATCTAGTACCTTTTTGGATATATCTATTTCATCAATCATAACATTGTTATCGTTCGGATATTGTGTGCTAATAATGATGCCTAATTTATTCAATAAGGATATTTGTGATGAACGCATGGCCTCAACTGGGTAACTATCCATTGCGCCTGCTTCATCAGCAAGGAATGCATTTGCTAACTTGCCATCCATACGGTCCTCACTGTATGCCAAAGGAATGTATTCGCTTTCCGTTAACAAACAGCGAATTTCTGAACGTAAAATCTTAAATACCGATTCATCTGCAAGTAATGGACTAACTTTAATGATTTTACGAATAGCCAATTTTAATTCGCTTGATAATTTCAAATCCGGCGCTACTGAAAAAAAGCGACTAAATGAAGGCTCTGTTAAAAGCAGCAATATAAAAATAACTGCGGAATAGAATGTTTTGCGGTTTTTACGTGCTATTTCTAATACAGCAGTCTGATAATATCTGATATCCTTATTTCCTTTATTTCGTAGTTTAGTACAAAATACAGCTACGATTAAAAACCATGCATAGTCGTCCAATCCTTCATTCATAGGGCAGTGTAGATCAGGATGTATCATTAGCTTTAATAGCTTATTAATTTTATCAAAAGCTTTTTCATCAATATAGGCTTCTTCATCTTTACCATCTACTATATCTATCCATGATTTAGCTTGCTTTTTAACGTATTTTGGTACTTTCCGATTACCTTCTTCTAAACACCAAAGAGCATATTTGTAAGCTCTACTTTCTTTAATGTTCATTATGCATCACTTCTTAATGCTTTTAATAATGGGTTTTCCTCTTTATCAACCTTTTTAGGTATACTCCTTAGTGCTGCAGCAATCGTCATTATGTTTTCTTTTTCTATATCAAGAAGCATCTTTCTCTTGCTTTGAATTTGTTTATCTATAGAACCCATTGTTTTATAAATATCTGCCAAATCTCTTGTAACTGTTCTTAAAACATCAAATTCTACTTCATCCCCTAGTTTATCTAATTTTTCTTCTAATCTTTGAGCCTGTTCAAATATTTTTTCTCTCTTATTTTCCAGATCTACACATTCAGCTTGAAGTAAACAATAACGATTAATAATCGGTTCATATATAGCATCATTCTTCTCCATGTTCTTTAGCAATTTATTTATTCTCAAAAATTCTTTGTGTGCTATTGGATTAGCTTTTACTTCAGGGCGTTCTTTTAATGCCGCACCTGTAGCAAGAGCCTTTTCCCCTTCTTCTCTCAACTTTAATTCTGCTTTGGTTCTATGTGATTTCTTTTCTGCTTTTAATACTAAATATGGTTTTGGTGGTGTTGGCATATCCTACCTTCCTTTCCGAAAGCTGATGTGGGAATATTTTATCTTTTGAGG
>Ga0208461_1001837_pt1 | contig 18308 bp, 16 predicted proteins | sample AD_JPNTR4_MetaG_FD_184448 | JGI IMG/M metagenome (GOLD analysis project Ga0208461, IMG submission 184448) | Active sludge microbial communities of municipal wastewater-treating anaerobic digesters from Japan - AD_JPNTR4_MetaG (SPAdes) (version 2) | ecosystem: Engineered > Bioreactor > Anaerobic... | reverse complement strand
TCCAGTTCACGGAAATCTTCTTGGTAGAAAATTTCGTTTTTCGAACGTGCGCCATACCAGTAGGAAATTTTTCGGTCGGTTATGCGTAAGGTTTTCAGCAAATGCAAGATATGGGAACGCAAGGGAGCCATTCCGGCGCCTCCACCGATGTAAAGCATCTCGCGTTTTGAATCGATAATTGGGTGAAACTCGCCAAACGGGCCGGAAACATTCACTTTATCGCCCGGTTTAAGACGGAAAATATAAGAAGAAGCAATACCCGGTTTTACATCTAAAAATTTTCCTGTAGCTCGGTCAATGGGAGGGGTGGCAATACGAACATTCAGCATGATGATATCGCCTTCGGCCGGATAATTGGCCATTGAATAGGCACGCATGGTTTCTTCGTCATTGCTGCATGTTAAATCCCAAAGGTGCATTTTATCCCAATCGGGACGGAAACGTTCTTCCACTTCAAATTCACTGAATTTGAGTTCGTATGGTGGAATATCAATTTGAATGTAGCTTCCGGGCAGAAAATTCATATGCTCTCCCTCAGGAAGTTTTACAATCAGTTCTTTGATAAAGGTCGCAACATTTTTATTGGAAATCACTTCACATTCCCATTTTTTAATGCTGAGAATGGATTCGGGAATTTTTATTGAAAGGTCATTTTTTACCTTCACCTGACAACCCAACCGCCAATGTTCTTTGATTTCTTTTCGGGAAAAATGTCCTGTTTCGGTGGGTAAAATTTCGCCTCCGCCTTCGAGTACCTGACAGCGACATTGAGCACAAGTTCCTTTTCCGCCACAGGCAGAGGGTAGATATATCTGCTGATTGACCAGTGTACTCAACAAAGTTCCTCCGGCCGGCACTTCCAGTTTTTTTTCATTATTAATGGTGATAGTAACGTTTCCCGAAGCGACAAGATATTGTTTGGCAACCAATAAAACCACTACCAATAAAAATATAACTACAAAAAATACCAATAAGCTGGCAATCAGTGTTGAAGTTTGAATTGCTAATAACATATTTAATTGACGTTATCCTTCCCGTTTTTTTTTGAAGGAATAATTTATTGATTAATTAATACCTATTGCAAATAAAATGTATAAAATAAAAAAACAGAAGATTTTAAATTAAATTTTCAAGCCCGAGAAACACATAAAGGCAATCCCCATTAAACCTACAGTTATAAAAGTTATTCCTAAACCACGTAACGGTTTCGGAACATTGGAGTATTCCATTTTTTCACGAATGGCTGCCAGTCCGACAATAGCCAGCAACCAGCCGACGCCGGAACCCAAAGCGTAGGATGTAGCTTCGCCAATATTGTGAAAAGCTCTTTGCTGCATAAATAACGATGCTCCCATTATGGAACAATTTACTGCAATAAGTGGCAGAAAAATTCCCAATGAGCTGTAGAGTGAAGGAGAAAATTTTTCAACTGCCATTTCAACAATTTGTGTTATGGCCGCTATGACGGCAATAAACAAAATGAAAGAAAGATAACTCAAATCGAGTGAAGCCAATTGTGGACTAAGCCACTGCAAAGCTCCCTCTTTTAAAACGTAATTTTGGAGTAAATAATTTACGGGAACGGTAATAAAAAGAACAAATGTAACGGCTGTCCCCAGTCCTAAAGATGTTTTTACGTTTTTAGATACTGCCAAATAGGAACACATTCCCAAAAAATAGGCAAATATCATGTTATCGACAAAAATCGATTTAACAAATATATTCAATATACTTTCCATATTTTATTTGTTGTTTTCTTGATAATATGAATAATTATTCAATCGTTTTAGTAGTCATAAAAATTATATGACTATTTTTCTTGCAACTCCTTGTTTTTGGCTCTATGAACCCAAATGATACATGCCACGAGAATCAACGCCATAGGAGGCATCATCATCAGTCCGTTGTTCATGTATCCTACGTTAAAAAATGATTGGGGAATAATATTATATCCCAATAGTGTGCCAGAACCAAAAAGTTCACGGAAAAATGAAACAATAATTAAAATAATAGCATATCCAAATCCATTGCCTAAACCATCCAAAAAAGATTCCCAGGGACTGTTGGACATGGCAAAAGCTTCCAGTCGTCCCATTAAAATACAGTTGGTAATAATCAGTCCGACATACACCGACAATTGAACACTAACGTCGTAGGCAAAAGCTTTTAAAATTTCGCTGACTATGGTAACTAATGCAGCAACAACTACCAGTTGAACGATAATACGAATACGATTGGGAATGGTATTACGAACAAGCGAAACAATAATATTTGAAAAAGCAACTATGATGGTAACAGAAATTCCCATTACCAAAGCAGGCTCGAGTTTTGCAGTAACTGCTAATGCCGAGCAAATACCCAATACTTGAATCGTGATGGGATTATTCTTGCTTAATGGTCCCAATAATACTTGTCTTGACTTTTTGGATAATAATGTACTCATTGTTTTATTTCTCCTATGGTTGATAATTGACGAAAAAACGCTTCATATTGTCCTATACAGTTCAGCAGCATGGTTTCTACACCTTTGCTGGTAATTGTTCCACCGGAAATAGCATCTACTTGTTCCCTTCCTTCAGCTTTTTTACCGACTTTCATAACCGCAATCGACACAAATTCATTTTTTTCGTTAAAAATATGTTTACCTTCAAATTGTCTTTGAAAATTCGGCTCAGCAATGTTGGCACCCAAACCCGGTGTTTCACTGGCATGAGAAAAATATGCTCCGTAAATAGTATTCTTATCATCGTTTAGTGACACATATCCCCAAATCGGACCCCAAAGACCTGTTCCACGCAAAGAAATGATATATTTTGTTTCTCCTTCGACTTGTGCTATAAAAATTGGAAGTCGCCTTTCTTCAACTTTTTTTGATAATTCTTTGGCAATGTCAATATCAAAAGCTTCTTTTTTTGAGTAGGATAAAATCTCGCCATTGGTATTGACAATTAAACCTTTAATAACATACTGATCATATAGTTGTGCTATATTGTTCTGTTTAGCATCGATACGCAAAGATTTTAAAATCTGCTTTTTCTTGTCCAATTCTATATTGGAATTTTGCTTTTCCTTCAGCGCTCCCGATACAAATGCCAGCATGAGGGCAACTATTACCACCATTACTGTAGCATAAACCAGTGTGTAAGTATTACTGTTCGTATTCATTTTAATGTATATTATTTTTTTTTGGGTTATTGCTGATCCCATCATTACTTTATTGAATGGATTTTTGTGCTCTACTTATCCGTTTTTTTACATTGGCATCTACAACATAAAAATCGATAAGCGGAGCAAAAATATTCATAAGCAAAATTGCCAGCATCATTCCTTCCGCGTATCCCGGATTGAGTACTCGAATAATGATGGCCAGGCATCCTATTAATAAACCGTATATCCATTTCCCTTTTTCGGTACGGGCTGAAGTTACCGGATCGGTTGCCATAAATACCGCACCAAAGGCAAATCCACCAAAAACCAGATGGTTGTACCAAGGAAAATGTGCAGCAGCAGTATCAGGCCCAAATAGATTGAAAACAATGCCCATCAAAGCACCTCCAAAAAATACAGAAAGCATAGTTTTCCAACTAGCCACTTCGGTTATTAACAAAATAAAAGCTCCCAGCATGATCGCTATTATAGAAGTTTCTCCCACAGAACCGGGAATCAGGCCAACGAATCCATCCCAAAATCCCAATGAGTGACCAAAAGTGTCCGTTATATGGGGAACAGAAGTTGAAGCAGTAGCTATCTGCCCCAAAGGAGTTGCCCCTGAAAAAGCATCTACAACATTTCCGCCTCCAAATCCCAAAGCAGTTCCGGTTCGTATCCAAACGCTGTCTCCGGACATGTGAGTAGGATAGCCGAAAAATAAAAATGCCCTGGCTACCAGTGCTACATTAAAAATATTCATTCCTGTTCCGCCAAATACTTCTTTGGCAAAAATTACGGCAAATGCGGTAGCTACTGCTACCATCCAAAGCGGAGTGTTAATAGGAATAATTAACGGAATAAGAAAACCCGTTACCAAAAAACCTTCCTGTATTTCCTCACCTTTTATTTGTGCTCCAATAAATTCTATTCCCAAGCCCACTGCATAAGAAACTACGATATACGGAAGAACGGCCAAAAAACCGAATAAAAATTCGGTCCAAAAATTTACATCCTGACCTATTGCAAGGTAGTGTTGATAACCAACATTATACATGCCGAACAAAAGAGCAGGCACTAAGGCAACAATGACTGTACTCATGGTTCTCTTGGTGTCAACTGGATCGTGAATGTGGCTGCCGTATTTAGGTGCTGTGGTGGTAGGAACAAATAAAAATGTCTCAAACCCATCATAAACAGAATGAAGTTTTTCTAACTTGCCGCCTTTTTCAAAGTACGGTTTTATTTTATCCATGAAATTTCTTAATGCGTTCATATCCAAAATTATTTCTGCTTTTTTGTTGCCGTTTAAACGGTTGTTTTTATGAATTTTTTTATTCCAGTTCTTTTTTCATCATATCCAAAGCTTCACGTACAATTAGCTGCAGAGGCAATTTGGAAGTACAAACAAATTCGCACAAAGCAACATCTTCGGGTGCTATTTCGTAACCGCCTAAAGCCTCCATTTTATCAATGTTTCCGGTAATCATGGCTTTAAATAGATATTCCGGCAAAATATCCATAGGCAGTACCCGATCATATTCGTTCGACATAATAATGGCTCTTCTTCCGCCCAAAATGCGTGCATCATAAGAAAATTTGATATCTCCAAAGATTTTTTTGAAAAATTTCTTTTGTAACAGGGGAGTAAAAAATAATTTGGTAGCACTGAATTTATTCAAACGGGGCATGGCCCAGCCCAAAAATTCATGAATTTCTGTTCCTTCATCTATAACAAAAATTTGAGAAGCGTAAGGGTCAATAAAGTCATTAATATCAACTTTTATTCCACTTATTACATTTCCCAAAATATATCTCAGAGGAATACCTTTATGTACGTTACCGTTTATAAAAGGAGCTACTGCTGTTCCGGGCAGGGTAGTGTAATATTTTGGTTCAATTACTTCTGGACCAGTTAAAGCTATAATTTTTTTTAAATCAATGATGCCCTTATTAAAAAATCTGCCAATGTAAAGCATATCCTGAACATTGACAGTCCAAACAACCTCACCTTTGTTAATGGGATCGACGTGATTGATTTGTATTCCTACATTTCCTATGGGATGAGGTCCTTCATATTCAGTAATTTCAACATTTTTTACTTTCAAAAATTCGTTTGAAGGAACATTGGCTTTTACGCCCAAATGAACTTTTCCCGGTGTCAATTTGGCCAATGCATCAATTCCCGTTTGAAAGTCTGCAAACTGCCCTTTCAAAATAAAATTGTAATCCGGAGCCAGTGGAGCCGTATCGAAAGAGGAAATAAAAATTGACTTTGGCGTTTTATTGGGATTGGCTATTACATCATAGGGGCGTTGTTTGATGTAAGGCCAAATTCCAGCTTTCAACAAGGCTGATTTGATTTCCTCTCCACTTAAACTTTCCAATGATGGATGTCCAAAATTTTCATATTCGTTGACAACATCACGCTCTATTGTAATATTTATCAATTTTCTTTTCTCACCTCTGTTTACAGCCAATACTTTGCCGCTAACAGGCGATACGATGTTTAAATTTTCGTGAATTTTATCGTGAAAAACCGGTGTGCCGGCTTTTACACGATCTCCTGCCCGTACTAATACTTTTGGAATTATTCCATGATAATAGTCCGGAACGAGTGCGACAATGTCAGAAATCACGGTACGCTCAATCATCTTTTGAGCAGCACCATCTATAGGGATATCCAAACCCTTGGTAGTCTTAATAACATTAGTCATAAAAAGAAAAATTTGGTTTTAAAATTTTGGATAAAATTATCCCTCAACTTTTTTGCTAAAATATTTGTCCTGAAAAACGGTGCAAAATTACACATTTTTATTGTTATTACGGAGAGTTTATTGGAGAAATTTTTCATTAATTTTTCGTGGCTTCTTTAAAATTGTAAATGTTATATACGATTTTTATTTCAGAAATATTATAATGAATCAATAAATAGACGAAGAACAGTGTTTTGCGGATAAAGTTGGATTAATTTTATTATTTGAGTATAATTTGAAAGGTTTTCAGAATTAATTGGTTTTTAAACGGCATTATAGAATGATTCGGCCAAAAGCATTCTTAGACAAGACAAATGAAGAAATCCGGTTACTAATTTGTAGGAGGAAATTTCATGGATTTGGCGTAAACATGCAATGAAGGGTAAGAGAAGGATATTAAATTTTGTGTAAATTAAATTATCATGTAAATTTGCCATCTGTTTTTCATAAAAACTATGGATTGGAAAGAAATTTATTTACAAGCAATAAATTGGCGCGAAAAACACATCAAAGAACGCCAGTTTATCCTGATATTAAGTTTTCTGACAGGAATTTTTGCTGCGTTGGCAGCTTTTGTTCTAAAGATGGCCATTCATTCCGTGCAGTCATTGGTAACAGAAAGCTTTAATCGTGAAAGCCTCAATTATCTTTATTTAATCACACCTGCAGTCGGTATTATTATTACATCTCTATTTGTCAGGCATATAGTAAAAGATGATATTAGTCACGGCGTAACACGTATTCTTTACGCCATCTCTCAACGAAAAAGCATCCTTAAGTTGCACAATGTGTGGACGTCATTGGTGGGCAGTTCCATTACCATTGGATTTGGTGGATCGGTTGGAGCCGAAGCGCCAATAGTTTTGACCGGTTCGGCCATTGGTTCCAATTTGGGAAAATTTTTCAAAATGAATCAAAAAACCATGATGCTCCTCATCGGTTGCGGTGCTGCCGGTGCTATTGCGGGTATTTTCAAAGCTCCCATTGCCGGGTTGGTCTTTACGCTCGAAGTTTTGATGCTCGACATGACCATGACTTCCATTGTACCTTTGCTCATTTCGTCGGTTACGGCAACCTCGGTTACCTATATTTTGACGGGCGATGAATTCATGTTTCAATTTACCAACTACGAACCTTTTGCCGTTGAACGCATTCCTTATTTGTTGATGTTGGGTGTAGTTTGCGGATTGGTTTCGTTGTATTTTACAAGGGGCATGAACTGGCTGGAAAATTTTTACAAAAAGTTTGAAAATCCTTACATCAAATGGGCCATTGGCGGAAGTATACTGAGTGTTTTGATTTTTCTCTTTCCTCCTCTTTATGGCGAAGGATACGATACCATCGCCTCCTTGTTGAATAATGACATTTCTTCGGTAGTCAAACAAAGTTTTTTTCTCGGTTCGGAAAACAAGCCTTTGGTTTTACTCACCTATTTGGTGCTGATTATTGTATTTAAAATTTTTGCAACTGCCTCTACCACAAGTGCCGGTGGTGTTGGAGGGATTTTTGCTCCATCGCTTTTTGTGGGTTGTATTACTGGTTTTGTTGTGGCCGAAATTCTCAACCTGATAGGTTTGAATATGCCGATAGAAAACTTCGCATTGGCCGGTATGGCAGGTTTGATGTCGGGTGTGATGCATGCTCCGCTGACCGGCATTTTTTTGATTGCCGAGCTTACCGGAAGTTATTATTTGTTTATGACGCTGATTATTGTTTCCACCATTTCTTATCTCACCATTATTCTTTTCGAACCACACAGTCTTTATGCCATGCGGCTGGCTCAAAAAGGCGAGTTGATTACGCACAACAAAGACAAGGCTGTATTGACCCTCCTGAAAATGGAAAATGTAATAGAAACAAACCTGAACGTATTGGAACCGGACATGAAACTGGGAGAAGTAATTAAAATAATTTCGCATTCGAAACGAAATGTTTTTCCGGTGGTAAATCCGAAAAATGGAGTTCTTTTGGGGATTTTAACGCTCGACGAAATCAGAAATATCATGTTCCGACCTGAATTGTACCAGCGTTTCACGGTACGTCAGCTCATGATTTCACCTCCGACTTTTCTCAATGTGAACATGCCAATGGAAAAAGTCATGCAGATTTTTGAAGACACGGGAGCATGGAATCTTCCCGTCGTGGACGACGAAAAACATTATATCGGATTTGTTTCAAAATCCACCATATTCAATTCTTATCGGCATGTTCTGGTACATTTTTCCGATGAATAACCGAAGAATTTATTATCGACAAACAACCAACATTTAAAATAAGATGACCAAAAACAAACCTACTTACGACGAAGCCATTGCTGAATTGGATAAAATTCTTGCAGAACTGGAAAATAACTCGGACATCAACATGGATGAAATAGCTCAAAAAGTAAAACGAGCTTCCGAATTATTGCAAATATGTAAGAAACAGCTGCACGTACTGGATGAAAATCTGGAAAAACTCCTCTCAGAGTTGGAAGAATAATTATTTGACAAGTGTAATATTCACTTCTTTTGCTTCAGCATATTTTTCGAGCAACATTCTGGCCTGCTCGGACGCTTCTTGCAACCCTTTTTCTCCGCTATAACCATTGATAATCATTAACAGACGGCGAGTTTCCATTGTTAATTTTGTTCGTTCGTTGTCGCTGGTAGGCGTTCCGATACCTCCTTCAGCATCTTTGAAAAGCGGTAATCCTTCCACATTCAAAATACCGCGACCAATAGCTTGAAAAATATCGCTTGCCGTTCCCACTTCCAGCCGAAGGTCTCCCTGAATTTTTTTTGCATCAAATCCTCCAATGGAAAATCCGCTTCGGATGGAAATCAGGTTGATGATATCCACCAATGTGCTTACTCGCTGAATACCCACTCCTTTGCAAATTCTTCTGCACAGCGCTTCGGCCGAAGGACGATAGCGATTGGGATCCTTTCCCAACTTTCTGTAAACTTGGCGCGTAGCGGAAATTTCGGGACGCATTTTTATATTTTCCAATGTAAAAGTTGAAGAAATTTTCTCCATTTCCTCTTCTATCTCTTGCCACAAAATACTTGTGGTTTCGGAATTTTTCACTTCGCAGGCGATAACGCTTAAAGTCAAATCGGGACAAGCCTGACGAATAAGTTCGCTAATGTAGATCTGCATTGGATTATGCTTGTTTTAACATGATGCCGCTCAACATTCGTCCGCATAGAATACCTTGACGCCGGGCAGAAAAAAAGTTTTCCGATTCGGTGAATGTACAGCGACACAGAAACTCAATATTATTTTTTTGTAATCCGCTTCCCAGTAATGATATTTCGTTGGCTTTCCATAAATTGAGAAAAATTTTCCCATCATTTTGGGAGAAAATGTCCGACAAATTCCAATCGTTTTTCTGAAATTCCTCTACCACTTCCCTGCCGACTTCATATACCGAAGGCGAAATGGAAGGCCCTGCCGCCACAAAAATATCTTCCGGCGAAAGGTCAAATTTACCAACCAGCGTTTCAATGGTTTTTGCGGCTATTCCGGCACAAGTTCCCCGCCAACCGGCATGAGCCACAGCAATCACTTTTTTCTCGGGAGCATAGAACAGCAATGGCACACAATCAGCAGTAGTAATGCTGATAACTACTCCGGGCAATTGAGTAAACAGTGCATCAACACCATTGAGAAAATGTTGCCTTTGCTCGTGCGATAATCCGAAAAATGAACGATCAATTTCACGGATTTTGCAATCGTGTACCTGATAGGGAAATATTATGTCGGAAGTTCCAATTTCTGACTGCCGGGACAAAATTTCAAAATTTCGGTGCACATTTTCTTCTTCATCACCCACATAGGGACTAAGATTGAAAGAAGTGTATTCACCACCACTTACCCCACCATGACGCGTTGTGAAGAAATGTGTTATTTCTTCGAAAGGCTGCAGTATTTCTGATTGAATAAACAAACGCATTGAAAACCGATTTATAATAAGTAAATTATCTCTCAGAGAAGAAAGAAAAATTTGATTTTACGCCAAAAAGACAATTTAATTTTGCTGAATAATTATATAAAATATGCGAAAATTCGGTAAATTCATTGCCCATTTTCATTGTTACCACCAATCAAAAAATTCAGACTTTATAAACTATCCCTTTGGCAAAATTATAAAAAATCGATGAGTATTTCGAAAATTGTTGACAAAGCTTTTTCCTTTTGTTGACTTTTTTGAGTCAAATAGCCAAGTCAATAAAATTTTGTACAATGAAATAATTTTTAATCGATTGATTTTTAATTAATTATTGAAAAAATATTAGTCTTTAGTTGATAAAATTGTAGGAATACAGGCTGGAATTTATTTTATTTGTGAAATAAACTTTTAGTTTTTAAAGAAAATTAAAAACTAATTTTTATATTTGCAAATGGGTATTTGTTTACAAAATAAAAAATTTAAACAGTTTTTGCATGCGGTTTAAAATTTCTTTAAACATCGATAAACACGCTTTTGGCAATCGATTACCCTTCAATTACCAATATGAACTGTCGGCAGTGATTTATAAAATACTTGCCAGCGCCGATCAGGCATTCGCCGAATGGTTGCACGACAATGGTTTTGTGGCCGATAAGAAAGTATTCAAACTGTTTTCTTTTTCGCGACTGCAAATACCTCAATATCGCACGGAAGGAGGTTTTATGAAAATTCTTTCGGACACGGCCGAATGGTATCTTTCTTTTTTGCCCGAACGCAGCACACAGGAATTTATTCAGGGCGTTTTCAGAGAACAGCAATTTGAGTTGGGAAACCGGCAAGCCCGCATCAGTTGCAGGGTGCAAAGCATTGAAATGCTGCCTCTGCCGCAGTTCACCGAACAAATGTCGTTCAGGACACTTTCGCCGATGTGCCTGACGCTGAAGCGTGAAAACGGAACCGACGAATACGTTGCTCCCGACCACCCGATGGCAAAGGAATTGATTCGTCAAAATCTGCTCGACAAATACAAAGCTTTCACCATTAACGATTTTCCCGATAATGATTTTGCTTTCGACTTCAAGGTAACCAATCAGCCCCGATCGTCGTTGGTAACCATTAAAGCCGATACGCCGCAGGAAAGCAAGATTCGTGCTTTCAGCTGCGATTTTCACTTGACAGCACCTGTCGAGTTGATGAAAATCTGCTACGATTGTGGCATCGGCAGCAAAAACAGCTTGGGATTCGGGATGGTGGAGGAAATGGATAGAGAAAATAAATTAAAAAAATAATAAGATATGAGTTTAGACACTGTACTTCAGGTAGGAAAATATTACAGAGAGGATAAGAATGCATGGAAATATCATGAACAGATTAACCATGTAATGAAAGATGTGGATGCTTTATCGAGAAAAAAAGATAAAGATGGGAATTTAATAATTACAACCTTTTATAATGTTCCTGTAATTGACAAAGGAGAAGAATTCTTTTTTGATTTGGAAAACAAATCAGAAATTTTAGATGAAGATAAAAAAAATAGCCTTTATTATTTAAATTTTAAAACCTCTAAAAAAGATTCGGCTAAACGATATTTATTGGGAGATATAGTTTATTCCTACTATACTGATGGAAATGGAAAATTAGTAGAAAATGGAAATTATCGGATGCATGGAAATTGGGAAAATAAATCTTCTTTCTTGTTATGCGAAGAGGTTGCAAATGATATGGATAATACATTTATACGGAAATTCAGAAATGAGTTTAGAAATAAAATTTCAGAGATTGAAAATCTTTTGAATACCCATAAATCTATTGTCATTCATTTTAATTTTGATGGAAAACGTTGGCTTGATATACCCGGAATTATTGATGTTATTGATAACAATCTTACTATTAATTTAATAAAAGAATATCCGGAAAGTGAAAAGGTAGTATTAGATAAATATTTATATAAAACATTAGGTGGTGTAACGCCTGGATTTACTGATGTCAATAAATATAAAAATAGATTATTTACAAGAGATGAAATTATTAGTTTAATGTATGCTGGTAAAGCTTCAGAAAGCCCAATTGTAAAATTTATAAGCAGTAGAAAGAGTAGACGCATTGGTATTATAGCCTTGCCTCACTCAGAAAAGCTTTCTTCAGAATCAGTGATTAACTTTTTTGAACGCAATAAAAATACAGAGGACAATAAAATCAAAGAAGAGATTGATAAAGAAGAAAATGTTGTTGATGCTGCATTTGAAAGTGAAGATTTTGATTTTTTCTTTAAAGATTTCGTTAATAATGATTTTGACGATGCGGTAAAATTTGATATTGTATTTACAAACATTCCGGCCTCACAAGCTGGTGTATATGCTGACTTGATTGAAGTTTCCAATGTAGAAAAAAGTCTTTTAAAGTTTGTAAATAAAAAAATAAGAGATATAGCTATAGAAATTGAAAACATAGCTAACTTAGAATTTCCTAATATGAAATCAAAAATTAATTTGCAAATTGGATCAAGTTTTAAGAATATCTTCGGAGATGAAAGCGAAGATAAAAAGAAATATCAATCGCACCTTTTGAAAATACTTCCTCAAATTTATACAGATAACTATTATGAGGATTCCATGTTATTGCCTATATTTATTGATAAAGTTGAATACAATATTAGAGAAGGAAATCAAAACTTCGCAACCTTAAAATATGATTTTTATTTTTTAATGAACATACAAAAAAATAATCCGCTTATGAAAATTACAGAATCAAAAAGCTATGCACTTGGAAAGAATTTAGGTATAATGGCCAGACAATTTGCCGCATGGCGGGACGACTGTCCCATTAAATCGTTTGAAAAGTCGTATGTGGGAAATCTTTCCCGCAGAATTTCTTCTATTGAAGAATTGGTAAAATTTGCTTCATTTATCAATGAAAAGTTGGTGATGCATGGACGTCTATTTCCTGAAGTTAAAAATGCTTATAAAGAACTGGTTGAGATCATTGAAAACTTTGGAAATGAAAAATATAACAAATACAACTGTGCTTTAGGCTTTTTTGCCAGCTACTATGAGACAAAGGCAAAGTCAGAAAATAATACAGAAAATAATTAATTATAAATAATTTAGAAATGGAAAATTTAATTGAAAAATCAGAAATTCTTTTTTTGTACGAAAGTAAATTCACAATTCCCAATGGCGATCCTTTTACGGGAGAGCAACGTTATGATGACGAAACCAAACATATTTTGGTTAGTGATGTGAGAATCAAACGATTTGTCAGAGATTATTTTATTGATCTAAATCAAGTTGCTCCTGGCAAATATGAAATATTTGTATTCAATGATAAATCACAAATAACAGAAGGGAGTAAAGAATCTGGGGCTTCAGCTCGTATGCAGTCTTTATGGAAAAAATATTATTCAGAAAAAAAACCTGATAAAAAACAACTACCTAAAGCAGCATTAGAGCTTTTGCAAAAATGTATAGATGTTCGTTTATTTGGAGGAATATCTACAGAAGAAGGTGCTGCGGTTAATATAACTGGACCTGTTCAGTTTGCATTATTAAATCCTTCGCTGAATAAAGTTGATTTAAGAATTCATCAAAATACCTCTGTTTTCTCATCAAGTGCCGATAAATCAAGAGGGGCAATAGGTACAACAACGGTGGTGCCTTATGCCTTGAATCAAATCCATGGTTGGATAAATCCTTATTCAGCTATAAATAGTGGTTTAACTCAAACAGATATAGATGAACTCTTTGCTGCAATGTGGAATAGTATTAATAATGCTAATACACGTAGTAAATCCAATCAAAATTCTGTATTATTGATACAAATAGTTTATAGTGATTCCAACGATAAACTCTATGGTACAGACAAACTAATCTCGATTAACTCTGATAAGGAAGAAGAGCAAATACGTGAAATGGACGATTATTCTTTTGACTTTACCAAACTGGCAGAGAAAGCAAGTTCAAATAAAATTAAAGAAATCAGATATTATACTGAAATACCAGCAATAGAAAAGGCAATCACCAATTTACATAATCAAAAAATTCAACCAATGACATTAATATAAAATGAAAGGTGTCAAATTGCATATTAGTGGTAGCTGGGGACAATTTCGTCGTCCGGAGACGAATAATAATCCACTTTCTCATGATTTTATTACCAAAACAGCTTTAATAGGAATGATTGGAGCTGTTTTAGGAAAAAATAGAGAGGAAATGAAATCATTATTTACCTTATTAAGTAAAGATTTAAAATATGGCGTTCAATTAAATAATGAGGTAAAAAAACAATCGTGGGGATTTACATTCAGAAGTGTAAATAATGCATGGGAAAAATCTCCAAAGCAAATGGAGATAATACGAAATCCTGATTATACAGTAATGATTTGCCTTTTGGATGATGCAGCCGAAATAAGCAGAGAAATATATTCTAATTTTATTCAGAGTTGCAAGAATAGTAAATCTTGTTTTGAGCCCGTTTTGGGTTTGCACAATTGTCCTGCTGAAATCGAATATATAGAGGAAGGTATTTTTGAGTTTGTTCCTGATGGAAAGTTTTCAACCAAAGGCTTTGTAACCAATAAACATAAGCCGGAAAAAATTAAAGAAGTTAATTTCAGAATAGGTTTTGATAAAATTCCATCTTTCCAAAATGATGATTTTTGGAATTTACCGGAAGAATATGTTGCTGTAGTTTACCCTTCGAATGATAAAGAATTGACGGTAAGTGGAGAACATTATATTTTTAATAATGATTCGAAATGGTGTTTGATTTGAATTTTCAATCTCATCCTGACAAAACATTGGAAGAGCATATTTGTGGGGTTATTGAAAAATCCCGCAAATATTCTTCCTTGCCTATTGTGGAAGTGGCTTCGTTATTTCATGATTTGGGTAAAATAAATCCGAATTTTCAGGCAAAGCTGAAAGGTGATAAAGTAAGAGGTTACTCGCACCATGCTTATCTTTCTGTGCTGGCTTTTGTGTATTGTTTCAAAGCAAATCAGTCAGAAATATTGAATTTATTACGAGCTAAAAGTAAGGATGATTGCGTACTTAAAATATTACAAATTGTTACAATCATAGCTTATCATCATGGAGATATTCCTAATTTAGACGGAATGCCTAATATGGACGAAATCGAGTCCGCTGCTGATTTTTTGAATAAAAACACTTTACCTTTCAGCGATTTTTTAATTCAAAAATTGAACCAAAATTTCAAACCTTTCTCAGTGGATTTTGATGAAAGGGAATTTAGAAGAGTTGCGAAATATAATTCGTTAGTACATGAAAAAATTTGGACAAAAAATGCTTTAGAAAATTTTTCGGATACACAATTTGCTTTTGCAAGCTTAATACAAGCGGATAAGCGTGATGCGGGTAGAAACGATTATTTTCAAACAGAAGAAAAAATTGCTCATTCGATATTTGAGATAGATTGTTCGCTTGGCCAAAAATTCATGACACATGAGTCTGAACCTAATCCTACGAAATTAAATCAATTGCGAACCTCTATTCGAATTGAAGCAACGAAAAATATAGAAAAATATTTAAATCTGAATCAGCGTATTTTTACTCTTACAGCCCCTACCGGTGCGGGGAAAACATTTACACTCCTTTCACTTGCAAGGCAAATACAGAAGCAAAAAGGGAATTTGGGAATAATTTATGCTTTACCATTTTTGTCAATTACAGAACAAGTTCAAAACATTTTAAAAGAAGATTTAAATGTCGATTTTTTGGCGATTAATTCTAAAACACAAAACAGAAATATCGAAGAAGCCCAAAAAGCTTACGAATTTAATCCAACCAATGAAAATTTACACCGATTGATACAACTTGATTTCGCTGAACAAACATTTGATCACCCTTTTATTGTTACAACTTTTGTTCAGTTATTTGAAACTTTGTTGAGTAATAAAAACAGCGTTTTGTTGAAATTACCAAATTTTACAAATCGTATTTTTCTAATAGATGAATTTCAATCCATACCTCCTCGATTGTATATTTTCTTTTCGGCTTTATTGGATGATTTTTGTAAAAGAAATAATTCATATGCAATATTATCTACCGCTACTATGCCAAAATTAGATTTTCCAATTAAGGATTATCTGCCGGTTGAAATGAAGCCGGATTTGCTATTTAGAGATTATCATTTGCCAATAGAATTGTCGGAATTCGACAAATATTTTAGCCAACCTGTTTTCAACCGCTATCAGATTGATTGGATAGATAATGACAATTTTTTAATGAGTGATCTTGCTGAACATATCATTAATCAAGGCCAATCTTGTCTTGTTATTTTAAATACAATAGCAGACACAAAGTCTTTATACGATGAATTACTTGCGAAGTTAATGGATATACGAATTATACTTTTAAATACGCATTTTATTCCTGAAGATCGCATAAAAAAAATCGAAACAGCTAAAAACTTATTGGAATCAGGAAAACAAATTATTTTAATTTCCACTCAATTGATTGAAGCTGGCGTAGATATTGATTTTCCAATAGTATATCGCGATTTATGTCCGCTTCCAAGTCTTGTTCAAAGTGCTGGTCGTTGCAATCGAAATAAAAAAGTTGATAAAGGACAGGTTTATTTTTTTCAATTACAAAAAATGCAAGGAAAACCAAGTTCGGAAATAATTTATAAAAAAGAAGCGGCTGAATTTTTAAAGTTTTCAAAAAAGAAAATTCAGAGTGGTATAGAAGAAAAAGATTTGTTTAAAATTCAATCAGAGTTTTTTGATTTTATTAGAGATAATTTAACAATTGGTGAATTTGATTATGGTTTTAACCAACGTTCAAATATGATTGAATGTATTAATAAAGCTCAATTTGAAATGCTTGGTAATTTTCAACTTATAAATAAGGATACATTCGGAGAACAATACAGATATTATATACCGAAAGATGATAATGACGATACTTACGATAAATTGGTTGAAATACTGTCCAGTTTAAACAATACAGAAACTTTTGAGAAACGAAAGCAAATCAAAATTCGTTTGAATAATGAATTAAAAAGTTTAGAGAATAGAATTCTTAATGTTAGAATAACTAATAATCAAACGGCCCCTTTATATTCAAATAATGATGAAAAATTTGGAATTAGGGTGTTGGCGGATTTAAATAAATATTCGTATGATAAAGGATTAGAGCTTGGAACTACAAATCAAATGTTATAATGGGTCAGGTAACAGGCACACTTGTTTCTTATTATTTTTATTGCAAGCGGAGAATGTGGCTCCATGCAAACGGAATCAATATGGAGGATACCAGTGATTTGGTGTATGATGGCAAGCTGATTCACGAAACGAGTTATCCGCAACGTTCGGAGCGATACGAAGAAGTGGAAATTGACGGGATAAAAATCGATTATTACGATGCTCGAAATAAAGTGATTCATGAGATGAAGCGTTCGGACAAAGTGGAAGAGGCGCATATCTGGCAAGTGAAATATTACATATACGTGCTGGAACGCAACGGGGTGAAGGATGTCAGCGGATTGTTGGAATATCCGACGCTTCGTCAAACTACTAAAGTGGAGCTGAAGGATGCCGACCGGCAGAAAATTGTTGAAATGGAGAAGGAGATTACTGAAATTATTCAATCCGATGATTGCCCTCCGGTGATTCATTCGAAAATTTGCAAGAATTGCAGTTTCTTCGATTTTTGTTATGTGGAAGAGGAAATTGATAGGTGATAAATTGATAGGTGATAGGTGATATGATGGAATACAATGATATTTTCAGGGGACGGACAAAAAAGTTGGCATTGGAAATTGTGAGAGAAATGGCTAAAGTGAAATTTTCGGATGAAGTTTCGGTTATCAGAAAACAAATTATTCGTTCTGCCACTTCTGTTGCAGCCAATTACAGAGCAATTTGCAGAGCTCGATCCGAACGGGAAAGATATGCCAAAATGTGCATAGTCGTGGAAGAAGCTGATGAAACCGCTTTTTGGCTTGAATTAATTGAAGAACTCGAAATTATTCCTATTGCTAAAGTTAATGAATTTAAAAATGAAACCGAAGAAATTCTGAAAGTCATGTCCTCTTACAAGAAGAAACTATCAAAAACACTGTAAATCACCAATCATCCATCAATGATCAATCATCACTCATCACCCATAAATCCATCACCCATAAATCCATCACCCATCACCCATAAAATCATCACTTATATTTTATGAAAAAGACTTATTACCTTTTTAATCCCGGGACGTTGCAGCGGAAAGACAATACGATAAAATTTACGCCCATTGAGGAAAACGGCAACGGAGAGGAACGCGAAGGTCAACCACGTTATTTGCCGGTGGAAGATATTGCCGAATTTTATGCTTTTGGATCGCTGAATGCCAATAGCGCATTGTTCAACTTTTTGGGACAACACGATATAGCCGTACATTTTTTCGATTATTACGAAAATTATACCGGTTCATTTATGCCTCGCGATAGTTTACTTTCTGGAAAAA
>Ga0208461_1001827_pt1 | contig 18364 bp, 10 predicted proteins | sample AD_JPNTR4_MetaG_FD_184448 | JGI IMG/M metagenome (GOLD analysis project Ga0208461, IMG submission 184448) | Active sludge microbial communities of municipal wastewater-treating anaerobic digesters from Japan - AD_JPNTR4_MetaG (SPAdes) (version 2) | ecosystem: Engineered > Bioreactor > Anaerobic... | reverse complement strand
TTGCTGGATTGCACGCCTTGCCAATTTGACCACCCTAGTCACGGTGCCAGTAAAAGTATCTGGATTGGGGTCGTAACTGACGCGAACTGGCGGCTGCGTGACCTGCGCTTGATTATGCGTAGATGACGAAACCGGCGCACCACAACCAGGACAAACTGCTGCCTTATAAGAAATTTCTTGTCCGCATTCGAAACATTGTATCAATGCCATGTCACTTCCCGTTGTTGTAACGCCCAACAATGTTTATATGGTTTCTCCGCAACACCTTTGGGTCGCGGCAACGCAGTACAACATCCCGCCTGCAATTCTCTCATAACACCTGCATTTACAGAAGATCAGGCCATGTTCTACACTGAACACGGGGGTATATATGGTTTCTATACAAGACACCTCCGCTTCTCCTCTTCAAATCGTCCATCGGACTTTTGACGCCCTTGCCGCCCTGGTTCAGGACATGGATGTAAATCATCGTAGTCTTGACGTCCTTGTGACCGAGAAGTGCCTGAACTGTCCTGATGTCGTAGCCCGATTCCAAGAGTTGCGTGGCGAAGAAGGACGGAATGTGTGTCAGGTGGCCCCTTTGGTCAAGTCGGCACCCTCACCCCTTACATACTTCTTCCAGAACCCCTCCCTCGCGTGGACTTCTCCACCTCCCTTTTGTTAAAGCACTCCTTTTGATATAATACAGAGAAAATTAATTAAACTAAACTAGGCAGTATGGGGCCCGAATGACTCCTCAGGCGATTGGTGATCTGATAAATTACAAGATTTGCTCATCCAGACATGGGGCGAGAAGGCAAGCGCCCGGCGTCAGTGATGGAAGACTGATGGCTATCTGTGGACGAAGTTGTGGCCTATCTCGGGATCAAGAGGGAAACGGTCTTTAAACGGATCTCTGAAAAGCGGATGCCTGCCCACCGGGTAGGTCGCCTTGGGAAATTCCGCAAGGATGAAGTGGTCGAGTAGGCGAAGGCAGGGTGAGGGCATGGTTACTTTGTTTAGTATTGCAACAAGGTAGACAAGAAATGACGGCCTCATGCGATTCGATACGTGAAGGATGTATCCTATCTGGCTCGCTCTTCAACGAGCCCATGCGTGTTGAAACTGCTAACAAAAGCAATGACGGAACTTGGACTGTCGGTCTTGTTGGCACGCGTACCGAACTGTTCCGAAGGGTTACGCTTTCAGATCATGACATTGAGAAGCTAACCATTCTTGACTCCGGTTTCACTTTTGATGGAGATGGTCACCTCCTTCGTTTGGGCCTCCAAGCATATTCGCTCGGCATCGCCTGGGAATTCGACCCCTATTTCGGCCTTTCAATTTCAAGAGTCGACCCGCTGCCTCATCAGCTCGAGGCCATTTACGACTACCTTCTGAAACTAGGGCGTGTCCGTTTCCTCCTTGCCGACGATGCCGGAGCCGGAAAAACCATCATGGCGGGGCTCCTCATCCGCGAGCTCCAGCTGCGCGGACTTGCGGAGAGGATTCTGATCGCCTGCCCAGCCAACCTGTCGTTCCAGTGGCAGAGGGAATTGAAAGAAAAGTTCGATGAGAGATTCCTCGTCCTGAAAGGCGGGGACATTCGTGAACAGTTTGGTGTCAACCAATGGCTAGAACAGAAAAAGGTCATCACTTCGCTCGACCTTGCCAAGCGGACAGAAATTCTGCCGGGATTGAAACAGGCACACTGGGATCTCATCATCGTAGACGAAGCCCACCGCATGTCCTGGACCCCCCCTGCCCGCAAAACAGCGCGCTATGCCCTCGGGGAACTCTTGCGAGATACTTCTGACAACATTCTTCTGCTGACAGCAACACCGCATAAAGGTGATCCGGCCAATTTTTCACTGTTCCTGCAATTGCTCGATTCGGATGCCTATGCCGATGTCCGCTCCATCCGTGAGGCCATGGAACGTCGTCGCGCTCCGTTTTATCTTCGTCGCACCAAAGAAGCGATGGTCTATTTCCCCGAACGGCAGGAAAACGGAACCTGGGTTGCAGAGAAGATCTTCACAAAACGGATCCCTCACACCGTTGATTTTCAGATCGATGGTGAGGAGTTTGATCTTTACAGAAATATTACCCGTTTCGTTAAACGTCAGAGTGCGAAAGCCGCGGCACAGGGTGATGATCCCCGCGCCCGGGCTGTCGGTTTTTTGATGTCCCTGTATCAGCGCAGGCTGGCCTCCAGCACCTACGCCATGCGGCGCAGCTTGGAAAACCGGGCGCGCAAGCTGGAAGACAATATCAAAAAAGCCCAGGCATTGGCCCGACAGGCTCCACCCGACCTTCCCGATCCGGAAGAGATCGAGGAGATGGAGGAAAATGAGCGTGAACGGCTGGAAGAGTTGCTTGAAGCCATAACGCTTGCAGGAAATGCCGAGCAGATCCGCGAGGAGATCGAGGAACTCCGTGAACTAGCCGAACAAGCCCAGGCCGTTGAAGGCTCAGGAACGGAGGCAAAACTGTCAAAACTGAAGAATCTGCTTCACCAGGAGGGGTTCTTTGAACATCCTGAACAGCGGTTGCTGCTCTTTACTGAGTTTAAGGATACCCTTGACTATCTTGTCCGAAACCTGAAGGATTGGGGCTTCAAAGTAGGCTGCATTCACGGCAGTATGAAACCGGGCTCCCGCGATGAGGAGGGCACACGTCTTTACTCGGAGCAGCAATTCCGTGAAGGCGCAATCCAGATTCTTGTTGCTACCGAGGCGGCCGGGGAAGGAATTAACCTACAGGTTTGTAATATCCTTTTTAATTACGACATCCCATGGAACCCGAATCGCCTTGAACAGCGAATGGGTCGCATCCACCGTTATGGCCAGCGGAAGGACTGCCTCATTTTTAACTTCGTGACCACAAACACCATTGAAGGTAGGGTTCTTCAACGGCTATTGGAAAAACTCCAGGAAATTCGCGACGCACTGGATGATGACGCTGTCTTTAATGTTGTCGGGGAAATACTTCCGTCCGCACACGTGGAGCGTGTATTGCGAGACTACTACTCTGGCAAACTTGGCGATGCCGATCTTGAAGAACGGCTCCTTGGAAATGTTGATGTTGAACGTTTTAAGGCAATATGCCAAAACGCGCTCGAAGGCCTTGCTTCCAAAAAACTGAATCTGGAGATGCTGATCGAACGCCGGGCCCAGGCTCAAGAACGCCGCGTCGTACCGGAAACGATCGCTCGTTTTATTCACGAGGCATCCGAATACGTTCCGCTCCAGTTAAGGATCATAGAGGGTATGGCCCATACCTTCGAGCCTGCCCGGACACCGCCTGTGCTTCAGCGCTACGAACGCGGGCCGGACTGGAAGCTTCCCCGTCTCGCGTCGAAGTATCCACGCTGCTCTACCGATCGCGAAGCTGCTGAAACCCATAACCTTGAATGGGTCACCCCCGGCCATCCGCTCTTCGAAGCCCTCCGCAGGCATGTCCATAACAAAGCGGCTGAAGTATTCGGAAAGGGATCGTGCTTCTATTCCCTGCAACACGAAAAACCTTCCCGTATCGATTTTTATCGAGCCCGTGTAGTAGACGGTCTCGGCCAAATCATACACGAGCGTCTTTTTGCAGTGGAACTTACCGGCGATGATGGGCCGAGGCTTCGTGAACCTAACATGCTGGGGAACTTTTCGCCCGCGGAATCTCCTGAACCGTTACCCGCTATTGCTGCCGAACCCGAGCAATCTGAGTGGTTGCATAGGATTGCACTCCAGCCGTTCCTTGAGGAAACACGGAAAGAGCGCCTGGAGGAGGTACAGCGCATTGCCGATCATGTGGAGCTCTCCTTGACCGAGTTGCTGCAGCGTGCGGATGAAGAAATAGGGAAGGCCCATGTAGATAAAGAGATGGGCATTGCCGGCGCGGATGGCCGTCTGGCCCAAGCCGAAAACCGTCACGAAGAAGTACGGGCCCGACGGGAACGGCGAAGACAGGAACTGGAGCAACAGCGGTCGTTATCCCTGCAGTCCGTGGAACGGATAGCGAGCGTCCTTGTCCTTCCGCACCCCGAGCAAGAGGCTTCTGATGTGCGTGGCATGCGCCCGAACCTGGAGACCGAGGCCATTGCCATGCGAGTGGTAATTGACCACGAAAAAGCCCGGGGACGCCAGGTCTACGACGTTCACGAAAAAAACCTGGGTTACGATGTAACCAGTCTGGACCTGAGCTCCGGCGAGTTGCGGCTCATAGAAGTTAAGGGCCTATCCGCAGCTTCCGGCACAATCCTGCTTACACCTAACGAAAGGCGCGTAGCCGAAGACCGCCGGGATTGCTACTGGCTCTATGTTGTAACCAATTGCGCCACCTGTCCAATTCTGCAGGAACCGATCAAAGACCCAGCCCGTTTCCCCTGGCAGGAGGTAACCAAGGTCGCCCACTACCGGCTTGAAATAAACGCAATGACGAAACCGATGAGGGTCAGGGAGGAACAACACCGTATGTCAAGAGGGATTAAGGATGAGGAAAAAGATGACTAACCGCAAGACCCTTTTTGTCAGCAGCGTCCAAAAGGAACTTAATGCTGAGCGGCGGGCCATCAAAAGCTTCTTGCAAAACGATCCTCTCTTTAGGCGCTTCTTCGATGTTTTCCTTTTTGAAGACCTGCCGGCAAGCGACCGCCGGACGGATGACGTGTACCTGGACGAGGTCGAAAATTGCGACTTATACGTCGGTCTCTTCGGTAACGAATACGGGTCGGAAGATGTCAAGGGCATCTCTCCTACGGAGCGAGAGTTCGACCTTGCAACCCAGAAAGGCAAACCACGCTTGATCTTTGTCAAGGGAGCGGATGACAAGGCGCGTCATCCCAAAATGACAAAACTGATTCGCAAGGCCGACTCCCAGCTCATTCGCCGTCGCATTACCGATTCAAATGATCTGACCGCTGCGCTGTATGCAGCCCTCGTTGAGTACATGGAACAGAGCGGGGACCTGCGCACCCTGCCGTTTGATGCCTCGGCCTGCCCCCGTGCAACCCTGAACGATTTGCCGCAGGAAAAGATCCAAACCTTTCTGGAAGTGGCCAGGCGGGAACGCAACTATCCCCTGCCTGTGAAAACCACAAGGGAGAAGACCTTGGCCCATCTCAACCTGCTGGACAACGGCAGCCCTACCCATGCGGCCGTGCTGTTGTTCGGCAAGGAGCCGCAGCGCTTTTTGCCGACCTCGGAAGTCAAATGCATGCACTTCCACGGTACCACCGTCAGCAAACCCATTCCTTCTTACCAGATCTATAAGGGGACGGTTTTCGAACTGGTGGATCAGGCTGCGGATTTCGTTCTTTCCAAAATCAACCGGCACATCGGCACCCGGGCGGAGAGCGTGCAGGCCCCGGCCACTTACGAACTTCCCAAGGAGGCCGTTACCGAGGCCATCGTCAACGCCGTTGCCCATCGCGACTACACTAGCAACGCCAGCGTGCAGGTCATGCTCTTTGCCGACCGGCTTGAAGTCTGGAATCCCGGCGAGCTTCCGCCTTCTCTTACACCGGAGCGCTTGCGGGAACCCCACGCCTCCATCCCGCGCAATCCGCTGATCGCCGAGCCCTTATACCTTGCCCGCTACATCGAAAAAGCCGGCAGCGGCACGCTGGATATGATCACCCGCTGCGGCGAGGCGGGACTTCCGTCCCCGGACTTCGAGGAACGGGCCGGGCAGTTCGTGACCACGATCTGGCGGGACTGGCTGACAGCGGAGGTTATATCTGGTTTTAACCTGAACGAGCGCCAGCAAAAAGCCATGGCATACCTCAAGGTTCATGGGAGGATTAACAATGCCCAATATCGTGATTTAACGGGAGTATCATCGAGAACAGCGCTGAGAGAACTTCGGCAACTCGCAGATATTGGTCTCCTCGTTAAGACGGGTGGAACCGGACAATCGGTACATTACGTGATTGCAAAATCGCAGCCAGTTATTGGCAAGCAAGAGGGGAACCGGTCATGAACCCGCCAAACTTGCCACGGATAGCAAGAACTAGATTCCGCCACGAACCCGCCAAACCCGCCACTATTTTCAGAGTAGGCAATACAAAGTGGCTCCAAAGGGGCCAAAGGTGTCATGGCCGGGAAGGGCTCATGGAAAAGATGGCCGAATAGGCTGCAAATAAGCAATTAGGGGATGTCGGGAAACAGGACACAAACCGGACATGTTCCCATTTAGGCTGGTTTATTTTGAGCTGGGGGGCGATAAGATGAAGAATGTTTCAAATACTGGGATTGCCTACGACAGCCTATATGTCAGGCCGGGCATGGTACGGGAAGGGCTTCGGCGGGCAGGATAGTCGGTACAAGGTTAAGATGGGAGGGTGTGCAATGACCTACACCATCTGCGTTTTGGCCGGTCTAGTAATTGGTGTCCTTGCAACCTGGCTGATCGCGTCCGCGCGCATCACGAAATCCTTCACGTTCAAGATGGAGGAGTCCGAGCGCCGGGCAAACCTGGCCGAGGGCCGCGCCTCTGGGCTGGAAGCCACCGTTACCGAACTTCGTGGGCAGAGTCAGAAGGCCTTTGAGGATTTCACGAAACTGCGGGACCAGTTAGGCAACGAGTACTGCGCGCGGGTAAAGGCCGAGACCCGATTGGCAGAAACCGTCCAGCGTCTTGAGGAGGAAAGGATACTTCTAGATGACGCGAAGGCCAAGCTCACGGACACATTCAAGGCGCTCGCTGGGGACACGCTCAATAACAACACGGACGCATTTCTGAAGCTGGCCAAGGAGACGCTCGACAAGGTTCTCACGGACGCCAAGGGAGACCTCGGCAAACGCCAGGAAGCCATTCAGGGCATGGTCAAACCACTTGCGGAGTCTATTACAAAATTCGAGGAACATGTCCGCACGATTGAGAAGAATCGGCAGGAGGCGTACTCCGGCCTGACCGAGCACATGAAACTTCTGTCCACAGGCCAGCAGCAGCTTCAGAAAGAGACCGCGAATCTAGTCACGGCCCTGCGCAAGCCGCAGGTACGCGGCCGCTGGGGTGAGATGACCCTGCGCCGCGTGGTGGAGTTGGCCGGAATGTCCGAGCACTGCGACTTTGCAGAACAGGTCACCATCAATACCGAGGAAGGCCAACAGCGCCCCGACCTCGTAGTGCAACTGCCGGCCGAACGCGAAATCGTAGTGGATGCGAAGGTCCCCCTGGAAGCGTACCTCGACGCCGTAGCCAGCGAGTCGGAAGACACGCGCAAGAAGGCAATGGCGCGGCACGCGGATCAAGTACGAACTCACATGAACACCCTTGCGTCCAAAGCCTACTGGAGCCAGTTCTCCAAAGCCCCCGAGTTTGTCGTGATGTTCATCCCTGGCGAGTCCTTCTTCGGCGCAGCAGTAGATGCTGACCGCACCCTCATCGAGGACGGACTCGAACAGGGCGTGATTCTGGCGACCCCTACGACGCTTATTGCGCTCCTGCGGGCCGTAGCATACGGCTGGCGGCAGGAACTGGTGGCCAAGAATGCACAGGAAATAAGCGATCTCGGAAAACAACTGTATGAACGCATGAGGATTCTGGCTGAGCACATCGGCGACATCGGCAAGGGGCTTGAGAAAGCCAATTCGTCCTACAACAGCGCCGTGGGATCGATGGAAGCCAGGGTTCTGCCCGCTGCGCGAAGATTCAAGGACTTGGGGGCCGCAATCGGCAACGAGATTCCGCCTTTGTCACCCGTCGAGACAATGCCCCGCGCGCTCACCGCGCCGGAGGTGAAGGAGGATAAACCATGAAACTTATTCAACTAAAGGTCACGAGCTTCAGGAGCTATAAGGACGAGACCGTCATCGATCTTGATGATCTCGTGGTGTTCGTTGGCAAGAACGATTCCGGGAAGTCGTCAATCTTTGATGCACTTAACCTGTTTTTTGACGAGAAAGCTGCGCCGGACAAGGACGACTTGTGCGTCCACCAAGCGGATAGCGCCAACGCCAACATCCGCATTGCATGCGTGTTTACGGACTTGCCGCAGCAACTCGTGATTGATACTCAGCATCCGACAGACCTCGAGGCCGAGCACCTCTTGAACAGCAAAGGCCACTTGGAGATCGTCAAGGTCTACGACTGCAACCCCGCCAAACCCAAGTGCTCGGGGGTATATGCACGCGCCGCGCACCCGACGGCGGATAGTTACGCGGACGTTTTATCGCTGACCAACACGAAACTCAAGCAGCGTGCCAGCTCCCTCGGCGTTGACCTTAATGGCGTCAACCAGACGGTCAACACGGAATTGCGCCGCGCCATCTGGGCGCATGCCGGCGATCTGTAACTGCAGGAAGTGGACGTAGAACTCAAAGCAGAGGCAGCGAAGGCTATATGGGATCAACTCAAGAAGCACCTGCCTGTCTACGCAGTATTCAAATCTGATCGCCCCAGCACGGATCAGGACGCCGAAGCACAAGACCCTATGAAGGCTGCCGTTAAAGAAGCTATCAAGGCGCAGGAGGACACGCTCAACGAGATTGCGAATAAGGTCAAGGCAGAGGTGCAGGAAATCGCAAACCGAACTGTTGAGAAGATTCGCGAGATGAATCCGGAACTCGCTCAGCAGCTTACACCAAGGGTCTCAAACAAGAACTGGGATAGCCTCTTTTCAGTCAATCTTACCGGAGACGAGGATATTCCGATCAACAAGAGAGGAAGTGGTACGCGCCGACTTGTCCTTCTCAACTTCTTTCGCGCAAAGGCTGAGAAGGAGGCTGAGGAACAGAGCACGGGACTTATCTATGCGATTGAGGAACCAGAGACCAGCCAACATCCACACAATCAAGTGATGCTGGTCAAGGCTCTCGAAGACCTAGCCCATCGTCCGGGCTGTCAGGTGTTTCTAACGACGCATACGCCGATGCTGGCGCGATGGTTCAGCCAACGCTCTTTACGACTTGTCACCCAGGCGAATGGCATGACCTTTGTTCGCCACGGGAAAGAGGAGGAAACAATCAAAGAAATCGTGACCTCGCTCGGTGTCCTGCCTGATCACAATATCAAGGTCTTCTTAGGCGTCGAGGGACGGAATGACATCAACTTCCTACGCATCATCTCGAAGATGCTGCATGACGCTGTGGAAGATGTTCCTGACCTCGGCGACGCCGAGGACTCTGGGCACCTTGTTTTCGTGCCTCTGGGCGGAAGCAGCCTCGACTTATGGGTTTCGAGGCTCGAAGGATTTGATCGCCCTGAGTTTTACCTGTTTGACCGTGATACCGAACCGTCAAAAAATCCACATTACCAGGATCAAGCGGATGAGATCAACAAAAGGCCTAAGTGCAAGGCATGGCATACTAAGAAGCGCACTTTGGAAAACTACATTTACAAGGACTTGATGATTGATGAGTATCCCAAATACGCGGGTACTGGCGACGATTTTGAGGATGTGCCAACCCTTTTTGCCCAAGCAGTTCACGAAGAAAGCGCCAGTGAAGAAACATGGGCAAACATTCAGAACGACCTGAAGAAACTGGGCAAGAAGATCTCCAACGCGAAAAGACGCCTTTGTTCTGAGTTCGCGGAGAAGATGACTCCAGACTTCTTGAGGGAGGTTGACCCCGACGGCGAAGTGCGCGGCTGGCTCAGGGAAGTCGGAACAGCACTCAACGCAGGTGGAGTACCAGGACAAGGGAGGGCCTCATGATTCCAAAAGACTGCAAACGATTGGCTGAGGTGGACTTCCCCATTGCCGTGGTTTCAAAGCACTCGGCGCGGGAGAAATCCATCCGGCACGGCCACCCCTCGACGCTTCATCTCTGGTGGGCTCGACGTCCGCTTGCGTCCTGCCGGGCGATGCTCATGGCGCTCCTTCTGCCCGACCCCTGCGATCCACTTTGTCCTGATGAGTTCAAAACAAGGGCTAAGGAATTGTTACTTCACATGCCCGGCTGGAACACCCCTCGCATGATCGAACAGGTGAAATCCGAAAAGGGGCTGCGCAAAGCGCTTCTTTCTTTTATCGGGGATTTTGCCGATTGGGATAACTCGGCGAACGACTATTTTTTGAGCACTGCCCGCGATCTGGTAAAGGCCGCCCATCCCGAGGAAACACCGCTGGTGGTAGACCCATTTGCCGGCGGCGGGTCGATCCCACTTGAGGCTTTGCGGATAGGGTGCGAAGCCTTTGCCAGCGACCTCAACCCGGTGGCCTGTCTAATTCTCAAGGTTATGCTTGAAGATATCCCTCGCCATGGTCCTGAACTTGCCGAGGAACTGAGACGAGTCGGGGGAGAAATCAAGAAACAGGCAGAAAAGGAACTGGCCGAGTTTTACCCGAAAGATGAGGACGGGGCCGTGCCCATCGCCTATCTTTGGGCACGAACGGTGAGATGTGAGTCCCCCAATTGTGGAGCTGAGATTCCGCTGATGCGGTCATTCTGGCTCTGTAAAAAACCGAACCGGAAAAAAGCACTTCAATTAAGAGTTGTAAAGGCGGAGGGAAGGCCGCCAAGCGTCGAATTCGAGATATTCGAGCCGAAAACAGATAAAGATGTACATGGAGGGACAGTAACCCGGGCCAGGGCCACCTGCCCGTGCTGCAATACGGTTTTGCCGCCGGAACGTGTGCGGGCGCAGCTTTCCAGCCAGCGAGGCGGGGCTGACGTGATATTTGATAACGACGGTAAGCGTATCGGCGGTGCTCGTATGCTGGCCGTTGTAACGTTGTCTCCCGGTATCCAGGGACGCAACTATCGGCTGCCTACGGAACGAGACTACGAAGCTGTATGGAAGGCACAGAAGCGGCTTAAAGCGATTCTAGACGAGTGGGAAAAGGGCGGTAGAAAGGGGCTTTGTCCGGTGCCGGATGAACCTACTCCTGCCGGTGGTGGATCCGGAGCAGGTCGAGCCTTTTCTCTGTGGAAATATGGGATGATGGTTTTTGGCGATCTTTTCACTGCACGACAGAAAATAGCTCTTTCGGTCTTTGGGAAGAACATTACCGGGCTTCCGATTTCACGACCGTTGGCTCTTGCACTAGGAAAATTGGTTGACCTCGCGAATGCGTTTTGCCCATGGGAACCAATTGCTGAGTGCCCACGGAATGTTCTTTCAAATGGCAGTATCAAGACATCTTGGAGTTTTGCAGAGGGGGTCACTATTTCGGAGTCGAGTGGTGGTTTTGCCACATGCATTGATAACTTGACTAGCGGACTGCTTTCGATAGGAAGAGTAGAAAAACATTCAAGGCCTGAGGTCGCCACTGCGCAAGACTCGCCGTTGCCCTCAGAGTCAACACATGTATGGTTCACAGATCCTCCTTACTACGACGCTATACCGTATTCTGATTTGTCAGACACCTTTTTTGTATGGGATCGAAGAGCCTTGGTGGGCGAATCCTTTCTTCGAGATCCATTTGATGTGTCTAATCCACTAACGCCAAAGAATGAGGAAGCAGTGCTAGACGAGGGGCGCAGAGTAAACGACAAGCCAAAGGATAAAGCGTTCTTCGAATATGCGATGGGACTTGCCTTCGCCGAAGGTCGCCGCGTGCTGCACGAAGACGGGATTGGCTCGGTCGTCTTTGCTCATAAGACCACCGAGGGGTGGGAAGCCCTTCTTTCTGGCATGATCACTGGTGAGTGGGTAATCACTGCCTCTTGGCCTATTGCGACCGAACAGGCTCACAGATTGCGCGCCCGAGACTCCGCCGCTCTCGCCACCAGCGTCCACCTCGTCTGTCGCCCGCGCCCCGAAGATGCACCGGTGGGCGACTGGGGTACAGTTCTACGGGAACTGCCCAAACGCGTCGGCGACTGGATGGAACGCCTCCAGAGTGAAGGTATTCGCGGCGCGGATCTGGTCTTTGCTTGCATCGGTCCTGCATTGGAGATATTCAGCCGCTACAGCAGGGTTGAAACCGCTGACGGCAGCGAAGTCAAGCTGGCCGAATACCTGGAAAAGGTCTGGGAGGTTGTTGGACGAACGGCCCTTGAGCAAATCCTTGGAACCGATGAGGCCCGTGCTCGAAATGGGATGGCGGGAGTCCTGGAAGAGGATGCGCGTTTAACTGCGCTTTTCCTCTGGACGCTTCAAAGTACCAATGGCCAAAACGGCACAGGCTCCAGTGTCGCACACGATGTTGATCCCGGAGAGGATTCGGAAGTTGATGATGATGAAGAAGAGACCCCGAAGGGTAAGGCCAAAGGCTACAGCCTTGTCTTCGACGTGGTCCGCCGTTTTGCCCAGCCTTTGGGCATTGCCCTTCCCAAGTGGGAGGGACGGATCATAGAGACGAAAAAAGGCGTAGTTCGGCTCATGGCGGTCTCAGAACGGTCCAGGCAGCTTTTCGGCGATGATGGCACCGAAGCTGTCGTGGATTTGATCGATCACTATTCCCATGAGAAGGACCAACAACTGCTCCTCCCTGAATTCGAAAAGAAACAGGCTCCCAGGATTCGTGACCGTCGTAAAGCAACCCTGGGTGCCTCGGCCCTTGAGGGTGGTGTGATGCGGGAAGCCACCACACTCGACCGGGTTCATGCAGCGATGCTGCTTCAGGCGAGCGGGCAGGCAAATGCTTTGCGTATTCTCATCAAGGCTGAGCAGGAACGCGGTCCCGATTTTCTGCGACTGGCCAATGCACTGTCGGCCCTTTATCCTGCAGGAAGTGAAGAAAAACGATTACTGGATGCAATGCTTCTGGCTGCGCCGAGGTAAACATGCACCACGGAAACACAAATTACACAAAGAGGATTTTATGATTTCTCTTGGTTCTCCGCCCCTCTTTGCTGATAGGGAGGCTTTTTGATGGAACCATGGTACAGAATTGCAACGCCCCGTAAGGAAGTTCGCCAAGGCCGCTCCTTCAACCCGGATGAATTTGCCATCCACCTTGAGCAGGTCATTGCCGGGACCGCCCCTGAAGATTACCGGGAACCGGAAAAATTCTTCAGCCGCACTTGCTTTACGCGGGCACTCCGAGAACACGCCGGCATGGTGCTGCGCCGGCTCGCAGGCGAGACGGTGAACACCGCACCGGTTATGACCCTGATCACACAATTTGGCGGCGGTAAAACCCACACACTCACAGCACTTTATCACCTGGCAACCAATGGGAAGAAAGCGGAGGAATACCCTGGAGTAAGGGCTCTGCTTTCGGAAGTGTGCCTCAAAACCGTGCCGGAGGCGCGTGTAGCCGTCTTTGTGGGCAACGCCTGGGACCCCCAGGATGGTCGTGAAACACCCTGGATCGATGTGGCCCGGCAACTTGCCGGGAATGAGGGGGTCCGGGAACTGGGGGACATGGCCAAAACGACGGCGCCCGGAACAGAAGCCCTTACCCGTGTTTTTAAAGCGGCGGACAGACCTGTGCTCCTTCTTTTCGACGAGGTTTTGAACTTTTTAAATCGACATCGAAGCATGGCGGATCAGTTCCATGCCTTCATTCAGAACCTGACGGTGGCAACCACCGGCACCACACAGGGCACGGCGGTGATCAGCCTGCCGCGCAGCCAGGTCGAGATGACCGACTGGGATATGCAGTGGCAGGATAAGATAACAAAGGTTGTCCGCCGGGTGGCGAAGGACCTCATCGCCAACGATGAAACCGAGATCAGCGAAGTGGTTCGCCGTCGACTATTTGAGGAGATCGGTAGCGAACGTGTAAGGAAATCGGTTTGCAAAACATACGCAGACTGGTGTTTTGAACGTCGCGCCCAACTACCTCCGGAATGGACGGCCGTGGATAGCGCTACAAAAGAAGTCAAAGCGAGAGAATATCTGCGCAGTCGGTTTGAGGTGTGCTACCCCTTCCATCCGGCAACCCTTTCGGTTTTCCAGCGTAAATGGCAGGCTCTTCCGCAGTATCAGCAAACCCGCGGGACTCTCGCAATGTTTGCGCAATGGATCTCTTGGGCATATCGTACTGGGTTCACTGAAGCCCGGCGAGAACCGCTGATAACCCTGGGGTCAGCGCCCCTGGAAGTCCCCGAGTTCCGAAGCGTTGTGCTCGGACAATTGGGCGAATCCCGGCTGGTGGCTGCCATCGATTCTGACATTTCTGGAACACACTCTCACGCCAGGGCTCTGGATACGGATACAAAGGGTGCTTTACGGAACATTCATCGGCGCGTGGCAACTACCATTCTGTTTGAATCCTCCGGTGGGCAGATTGATAAGGTGGCGTATCTGCCGGAACTGAGGTTTGCCCTGGGGGAGCCGGAAGTCGATACGACATCAGTGGACATGGCAGCCTTCAGTCTTGAAGACAAATCTTACTTTTTCCGTCGGGTCGGTTCGGACGGCTTCAAGATCAGCCACCAAGCCACCATGAAAAAGGTGGTGAACGATCGCAGGGCCTCATTGGACGAAGAAACTGAAATCAAGCCTGCCATGCGGCTGCTAGTTCAAAAAGAGTTTGACCGGGGGGTTGGCCTTCCGATTGTGCCCTTCCCGGCCGATGGGGCCTCCGTACAGGACACGCCGAAACTCACACTGGTTGTGGTCGAACCGGAATCTGAATGGTCGGGTGCCGGCCCACTGCAATTGAAGATTTCGGAATGGACCCGGCAGCGCGGGAAGTCGCCGAGGCTCTACCCGGGATCGCTCGTATGGTGCGTAAAGAAGCCTGGGGGTGATCTCAGGGAAAAAGTGGAGTTGTGGCTCGCCTGGAAGCGGGTAGCCAAGGAAATCGCAGAGGGAACCCTCGGCAGCGACTTCGACCGCAGTGATCGGGCCGAATTTCAGGCCAAGGTGTCTGATGCTGAAGAGGCCGCCAAGGACGAAGTCTGGGGAGGATACCGGTTTGTGGTTATTGCTGATCAACAGGAAGCGGGTGGTCTTAAGGTCATCGATCTTGGAGCAGGGCATTCAAGCAGTAGTGAAACCCTTTGCGGGCGCGTGATCACAGCACTGAAATCCCAAGCCCTGCTAAATGAATCCGTCGGCGCCGGCTACATCGAGAGGAACTGGCCTCCAGCATTAAGGGAATCAGGGGCCTGGCCACTTTCAAGCCTCAGGCAAAGCTTCCTGAATGGATCGCTAACCCGCCTACTTGATCCAGATGCGATCCTTAAAAGCAGAATTGTCGAGTTCGTTACAAGGGGTGACTTCGGATTAGCTTCTGGCCTGAAATCCAATGGCACCTATGAACGTGTGCTTTTTAAAGAGTTCACCGATCCAGCGGATGTCACTTTCGAATCCGAGGTCTTCTTGCTCTTAAAAGCCAAAGCAATTGAATTGAAGACGCCTTCAGAACCTGTCCCACCGGGTGACACTGAACCGAGTCCAACGCCAGTGCCAGTGTCGGAGCCTGGGCCCGGGCCAGAGCCAGAACCTGTACCAGGTCCTGGCACAAAGACATTGCGAATCCATGGGGATGTTCCGCCGGAAATCTGGAATCGCCTTGGGACCAAGTTCTTGACTAAGCTACGGAGTGGCAAAGACCTTAGAATTAGTATTGATTTTACGGTAACCATCGACGGGCAGTTCGAAAGAACATTTGAAGCTGACCTCAAGCAGATACTTGAAGACCTCGGCCTATCTGGGCGCTTGTATCTTGAATAGAACCCCGAGGCCGAGTGAAGGAAACGCAGTTTTTACCAATAAAGACAAGGCCCAAAAACTGGGCAAAGAATACTAATGGCTAACTCGACGAGGCTGGAACAACGTGTTCAGGCCCCATTACAGTTGGCGAAGCTGCGTTTTAAGCACCTACACGGAGTAGGGTTGGACTTATCGGGTGGCCATTGCCTCATGGTGACCTGGGACGAGAGGACCAGGGTCCCCAAAGAGACCGAGGATGAACCAACCCACTGCGCTACTGGTTCTCTGGAGAGGGCTGATCTTTGCGACAGGTTTGCGACGATGCTTCTTCCCAACTTGCGACAAACTAGCGACAAAACTGGCGACACTCCTTCAGGTCCCATGGACGGGAAATGGGCAAAAGCCACCCAGAGAGAATAGCAAGTCGGCAGGGGAAACCTCGAACCAGTAAAACCCAGGGATGACCGAGTGAGACGCGCGGAAGATCAAGGGCCGCCCTGGTTTTTCAAAGCGCCGTGGCGGCCCTGGAATGGCTTTGAGCCGGTAAAGGAGGCCTGACATGAACCCGGAAGAAGAAAAGGCGAAAGGTATTGACCGGTCCAGCAACGATCCTCTCCAGCGTGGACGCCCCAGTGATAACACCGCTGATGAGCCCCTCTTCAAATGGACCCACTTTTATGAGGCCTTTGCCGACAAACTCCTTACTTTTCGGGGCAGGCGGAAAGAGTTGGTCGCCGGGGTCCACGATATTACCTCAAATTTACAAGGCTTCGGCTACTTGCTAGACAGATCCTCCGATGGTTCTCAGTGGCCTCTAAAGGACATCTGCCCCTTCACTACAATAGGCCTCTTTAACCGTGTACGAGACGAGAATAAACGCAAAGCCATTGCGAGGGATCTGGCAACACTGCTTGGGGTGTCCGAGCCAGTTCCGACATCATTTGAGGGAATTCCAATCCTGAGTGCTTTGAAGTCTAGGTTTTTTGAGTACGAAGATAAACGGCGACCGGATGACATCGATGCCCTTTGGGAAATCTTCGACCGGGCGATCGCTTTCGCGGCGTCGGGCGGTCATCAGGAGCGTGAGGCATTTACGGCAGCCTTCGACGACGCAGCATCACGTTATCTCGTCGGGTGGAACCTCACCATGGGGCTGTACTGGATCCGTCCCTGGCATTTTCCGACCCTTGATTCATGGTCCCGGGATTACATCGGCAAGGTACTCAACATTCAGATTGGCAAAGGAGGCCCCAAGAAACGCTGTAGCGCCGCTGATTATCTCCAGTTGCGAGACACCCTTAAGGACCGATTCCAGGAAAAGACCTATCCCGTCCACTCCTTTCCCGAACTATCCCACGCCGCCTGGATCATCAAAGAAAGAAGTAAAAGAAGTAAACGTAGGCCAAGGGATATCATCGAACCGGACGCTCCGGATAAAGAAGCAATTGCACCGCCGGAAGAGGCGCCAGCTGCTCCCCCTATCAAGTCTTTCTCCATCGAAGACATCCTCGCCGACGGGTGCTTCATCGGCGGGGATAAACTTGCAAATATAATCGAGCGCCTAGAGACCAAGAAAAACCTGATCCTCCAGGGGCCTCCAGGCACTGGGAAGACCTGGCTGGCCAAACGTCTGGCCTTCGCCTTGGTGGGACAGCGTGACGATGGCAAGGTCCGGGCAGTGCAGTTTCACCCTAACCTTTCTTACGAGGATTTTGTTCGCGGCTGGCGGCCGGCGGGAGACGGCAGACTCACGCTGGTGGATGGCCCCTTCCTGGAGATGATCGAAGCGGCCAGGAAAGATCCGGGTTCAGGCTATGTCATCGTCATCGAGGAGATCAACCGCGGGAACCCGGCGCAGATCTTCGGCGAGATGCTGACCCTGCTCGAGGCGGACAAGAGGACGCCTACGGACGCCCTGGAGCTTACTTACAAACGTACTGAAGACGAGCGCGTTTTTATCCCGGCCAACCTTTACGTGATCGGCACGATGAACCTTGCCGACCGCTCCATCGCCCTGGTCGACCTGGCGTTGCGCCGCCGCTTCGCCTTCGTTGACCTGGAGCCCGTTTTCGGTGAACCCTGGCACGAATACGTTCGAACCGTATGCGGTGTTGAACGAGAGATCCTCCTGGAGATTGAGAAACGCCTAACCGATCTAAACGAATCCATTTCAGCCGACCCCGGCCTTGGCCCCCAATTCCGGGTGGGGCACAGCTACGTCACACCGTCCTTTGAAAAGCCCATCGATGACGGCTGGGAATGGTTCCGCCAGGTCGTCCACAGTGAAATTGGCCCGCTGCTCGATGAATACTGGTTTGACAACCCTGAGAAGTCCCGGGAGATGAAAGAACTCTTGCTGAAAGGATTATGACCGTGACGATCACAGCGGCCGACCCGATGAAAGGCACCCGCGAAGAGATCGGCCTTATCGGCCGCATCCCCGTGCGCAACCTTTGGCTTCTCATGCTTTATGCCTCGAATCTGTTCAGGGACCTCGAAATGGCGAGGGTCGCCGTGGAAGAAAACCCTGATGACATCCCTGACCTGGTTGCGGAAATGCTCTGCCATCGTGTCGAGCGACGTATCAAGCGCAACCTGAGTTATGGCTACCAGTGGAGGGAAGCGGTGCTTGGCCGCGTGCGAGGGCGCATCGACCTACTGCACACTGAAAGCCATCGGCTGCTGGAACGCGCAAAGGTCGCTTGCCGGTTCGACGAACTGACCATCAATACAGCCCGCAACCGCTATGTCAGGGCGGCCCTGGAAGAGATATCCAAGGTCCTTCGCACAAGGCCCCTGGCTCGACGTTGCCAGACGCTGGCTATGAGCTTGAGAAACATGGGCGTGACCGGAGAACGCCCGAGCCGAAGCGAGGTCTCCATCGACCGCTTCG
>Ga0208461_1001818_pt1 | contig 18453 bp, 21 predicted proteins | sample AD_JPNTR4_MetaG_FD_184448 | JGI IMG/M metagenome (GOLD analysis project Ga0208461, IMG submission 184448) | Active sludge microbial communities of municipal wastewater-treating anaerobic digesters from Japan - AD_JPNTR4_MetaG (SPAdes) (version 2) | ecosystem: Engineered > Bioreactor > Anaerobic... | reverse complement strand
GCGCCATAGTTTTTGGAAATATCTCATTGTCTCTTACGACTAATACATTCTTCATTATTTACCTCACTTAAAATCCACATCTTCATACTTGTTAGACAGAAGAATCTCGTATTCAAAATCTGACTTCTGCATCCTTAACGGTATGACTTTTGCGGTATCTTTCTCGTCTTGTGTCGCTAACGGTCTTGCAGAAATAAATTTAATCTCGCCATTGTCATTCTCTATTACCTGCAATAAGGCTATATTGCATATCTTATCTACTGCTTCCCTTAATGAACTTTCCACTGTTTCTACACCTTCAACTATAATCCTTTCAAGATATTGCTTGACTGTAACATCTTCACTTCCTATATTTATCACGGTATCAAGCATACCATCAATTTCTTCTTCATCAAATCCTGAAATAGAAAGCATTGTATTTAATGTATCGTAAAGAGTTTCTACAAAATCATGAGAGAACCCTAAACACTTTATGTTATCCCATTGTGATAAAGAATTAGTCAAATCCAATTCAAGCAAGTTCTTGTTATTATAATAAGGGCTGTCAACTGTGATGTGGTGCTGTATCTCCTTATCGTTTATGGAAATAACTATTGAGAAAGTCTGTTTATTGAGATACCCCTCAACAGCATAATCCCTTATCTCGCCGTCTCTGTCTATTATGTTTATATTACCGCTGTTTGGCAGAACTCCGTAAAATACATTCTTAGGGTCTGAATTGGACTGCGACAAAGAGGTGAACTCCTTGATGTATTTGTTATCAAAATCCATAGTGTTAGGGAATATCTCCATATGAGTGAAAAGCATATTGTAATCAGGTCTTTCCCATTTGGTGAATTTGACGGTATGGCTTGAAGCAGGTTCTGAAAAGATTATCGACCATATGTAATCGTCAGAAAATGCTGTGGTCTCATATAATGTTCCCTCGTCTAAAATCGCTTCTGTTGCCCATTGACCTGAACTCGGGTCTCCATAGAATGTTATCGAATCTATGTTCGTTCCTGTGAATGTTATTTCCAAATCGCCTGACCCGTCAGAACCTGTCGGGGAGAACAGGAAGCCGTTATACCCTGTGGATTGCGCTATTAAATAACCTGCCTGACCTATCTGCCATTTGCCTATGCAGATTCCGTTGAACCCTGCGTTCCTTGATGTAGAACCCCATACGACCGCTTTAGAGACATTGTTAATCCCTACATCTGCGGTCATTGATGTAATCTCGTCAGCACCATGCTCATTAAGTTGTAATTTTACGGATATTTTAGCCATTATGCCACACTCCATTGACAGTATAGTACGAGATTGTTAAATATGGATGCGCTCTGATTAGGGTAATAACTAAACCCTGAACCGTCTGCCTTAGTGTTGAAGCCAGTCAATGTGTAACCTGCTGTAATCGTGTAATAGTCACTTACCCCAGTCGCAGGTATGACAGTGAAGCCCTCGCCCCAGTTTAATGTCTGAGTGTTTATCATATCCGTATTCATAAGCTCCCAGTAATCGGTCTCAGCCAATGCGTGACCGCTTGTGGAAGATGAGTTTATGTATCTGTAATAAATCCCTGACGAACTCGTGGACTGCACTATGTCATTCGGATCATATGTAGTTCCCACATCATAGACTAAATGCGATATTAAAGAACCGCCTCCGTTTATGTCATAACTTAATGAATAAGTGTTCATATCGTTATTAGTTCCTATCAGGGAAATCTCATAATCAAGTATTCCGATTACCTTCGTCTCTATATTGAATAAAGCAGTCAGTTCCTCTGGTTCCATGTACATCTTATGTGAAACCCTCATTCCGAATGTCTTATCGAAATACTCCACATTGAACTCATTAGGTGCTACTGCAATACAGAACGCCATATAATCCGCAATAGTAAAGAACTTGAAATTGAACTTCACTCTCGGAACATAGAATGTCTCATAATCGTTTATGTTCGGTATAGAGCCGTCATTAGACCTTGTAGGCTCTTCCACATAAGTTTTCGTGTTTACGGTAGCCAAATCAGAAATGCCCCTGAAAGCCACTCCGTTTATCTTTATCGTATCTAACTGCGTGTCTGTAATGCCTGACCATGTGCCGTCAGTTCCTATGTCTATGTGCTGTCTGCCAGTAGCGACATGATTAGTGTTGAAATCGCTTGATGATACATATGTCGGTATTCCGTTAATTAATACTGTCGGCATTTTTACCTCCCGAAATGTCCTACTCTCTGCCCCTCTGCGTAAACCTTGTTCTCAATGACTTTGCCTACCTTAGTTCCGTCTATATAGACATCACCGCCGCCTTTGTTAAAGCTCTGCATCGCTTTTGAAACGCCCTCGTAAACCCCTGCCCTTATACCGCTTATAATCTGCATATTGTTAGCGGCTACTGGAGTTCCGTCAAAGAAATTTCCTGCCAGTTCGCCTTTGTTCATTGTGAATATGCCGTCTTCAATAAAACCGCCAGAAGCATATGCCGTTGCCTTAGGTTTAACGACAGGACCTACATAAGAGCTGGTTCTTTCGTGGTTAAACCTATTATATGCGCTCGAGCCCATTTTACTACCGAGGTTAAACCCAATATATGCGCTCGAGCCCATTTCACTATACAAGCCACCCATGTTTCTTAATTCTTGTGCTACATTACCCCAATCAATGCTTTGTATAAAGAATGATAATGCCACGCCTACTGCGAATCCTAATAAAGCCCCCACCGGTCCGGCAGATGCACCTAAAGCAGATAAAGATGTTGCCAAAGACCATCCCATCGCTGCACCACCTAAACCACCTATAAGCTTACCTAAGAAGTCTACTAATATCGCTTCTTTGTTTTCGCTCATAATTACATCTTTTATTGCATTAACGGCTAATGCAAGAGTAACTCCAACTGTCAAACCGATTAATGCTCCATATACGCCACCAAATTTAGCCCCTATTCCTGCACCTATAAGTCCAGATGCGATATAAGACATAATTTTATTATAAACTATATCACCATCGTCATTGAATATTGCTTTATACGAGTTCATGGCTAAAACAAGTCCTGCTGTAATTATAAACCCTGTTCCAGATTTAAATTTAAGTCCTACTAATGCTCCTATCGCAACAGCAGAAAGTATATCGCCCATTATCTTGTCGCCTATGTTTTCTTCGCTTCCTGCATCATCTACTTCTATACCACCAAAAAGAAACTTTATAGTCCAATTCAGAGCATTGGCTACCCATTCCATTATCTTGGTCAGAGTGCCTACTATCAAGGTTAAGTCCGCCCACATCTTTTGTCCAATTTTCCACTTTCCTAACTGCTCGCCTATGCCTGTGACAGATTCTCTTACATCCTCTGATGTGGCATAAAGATAACCGAATGAAGCCATCAGTAATCCTATCGGATGCTTGACTGCCATAAATACAGCACCCCAGCCTAATAAACCAGTACCTGCCTGTTTGATTTTCTCTACTATGGTTTCCATGCCGTCCTCGTATTCCCATAATTCGGTAGTAGCATTGTATTGGAAGCCTAATGTCTTTAGCCATGAATCTGCAATGCCTTGCGCTTCAAATTCAGTATCTGCAAGTATGGAACGGTATTGAGATATAGCCGTTAAGAGCTTCTCGTCAATCGCCCCCTGCACATCACCTGCGCCCGACTTGTTCAATGCCTCGAATTTGTCGAATGATAGGAGTTTGCCTGTCATTTCGTCTAATGCTTCGTTGCCCTCTTCTACTGTGGTAACTAAGTCCGTTAAGAAATCAGGGGTTTCATAACCGAAGAATACAGCCATAGACTGTACTATCCTGCGTGCTACGATAAGCCCTGCATTTATGTAAGCTAATACTTTTGAACTCTCTATAAGACCTTTGAGAAGCATCCCTATCCATTGACCTAATTCAGTGCCTAACTCGTTCATAATCCTCAACTGATTAGCCATCTGCTCTATGGTCTTAGACATATCGCCTACCGCACCAGAAGCGCCCATCTGACGATAAGTGGCAAGGATTCTCAACAATCTCTTCTCTGTCTGCGACAACTGCCTCATTGTCTTTGTTCCGCCTATATCCTGATATAACTGGAATATGGTGTTCTCTGTGATGTCATAACCTGAAATGCTTCTGATAGGTCTTACCTGACCTGCCATCATGGCTCTGAATGTGGTCATTGCCTGTTCCATCTTGACATTATATAAAGACGAGTAGTCAATTGCCATCTGCGTGATGGCTTCCGACAGCCCGTATGAAATCTCTTCGTTAATCTGTCCTAAGACTGAAAGCATATTCTTGAAAGTAGCCTGATATTTCATCAGGTTCTGCTCGCTTATGCCGTACGCCCTGTTCATCTTTGAAATGAACTCGTCAGCCATGTCTATATTGTTCCTCATGGCTACCTGCCACATATTCAATGTTTCAGTATAGTCTACTGCTTTCTGAACCATATTAGTGACCATTTGGGCGAATCTCTTAGTGTAGTTGAATATGAAATAAATCTTGCCTAAAGCCCAACCTAAATTGAGTGCTTTTCCTAAACTTGTTGATTTTATAGAAGTTGCTGTGGCTTTTTTCGCTGTGGAATCCAATGCCGTATTGATTACGCTCATTGTGTTAGTCTTGTCCATTACTTTAGAAAGTGCGACAAGGGCAACCTGTGCTGATTGCACCTTGTCTATAAATGGAGTTATTGCATTTGTTAGATTGAGGAAGTTGGCTGTTGCCCCTGAAAGGTCTTTCTTGTTTAAAGTTCCTAATCTCGTTGAAAGAGATGTTATCCATTTCAGGTCAGCATTAGAGAAACCTTTTGCAGACTTCATTAAGCCGTCAAAACTTCTCATAGTGACGGCAAGTGAGGAATTAATCATGTTAAGTTTGCTTAAAACATTCTGCAAAGAGGCTGTGGAAGCATCAGATGTTCCTATTATCTTAAATTCAAGAGTTCCTGCTGAATATTTCGCCATTTATCTTCCTGTCCTTTCTCATAAGAAATTCCATGTTGTCTGCCATTAAGTTCCTGTGCTTTATTTCCAAATTCTCTTTAGTAAGCACGGCTGATTTCCTAATCGGATCTTTGTAGGGGGGCATCTCATGGTACTTCCCTTTTTTGCCTGACCATACATTGCCTTGCGCAAGTTCGAAAGCCGTCTTCATATAATTAGCCGTATGATATGCCAAAAGAGATGTCCTACGGATATATGCTTTCTCATACGCACTTATAAGTGTCATCTCGCCATGCCAGAATAAGTCTAACGGCATACCGTACTCTATCGCTCTCGGCAGTTCCTCTTCTAAGAAGAAATCCGTCAGCGTTTCATAACCTTGTTCAGCGAGGATTTCTGCTGTGCTTTTTGCATCTGCTTTTCCCTCGCTTTCTCTAAAAAAGGGTCTGTCTTTTCCTCTTTCTCGAACAATGTGCTGTAAAATGCGAATAGCCATTCGGAAGCCTGTTCGTCACCTATCTCGTCAACATGGTTCTCCCATATCTCTGTGGCTTCTTTCTGCGTAAGCCCATGCTGTTCTACTAAGGATTCAATCAAGAGCTTTTCCCAAACCCTTAACGCTAAGGTCATGGATTCGGAAGCAGACTTGTTCTTGCTCTCGAATGTGACCATCTCGTCAAACGCTTCGTTGTATTCTTCCTTGAATACCTTGTAAGCATTCCTCAAATCAGCATTGGTAGGGTTATTGTAGAACTCTTCCTTTGCCGATTCGAGGCGTTTCGCTAATTCCCGCACTTGCGCTGTAAGCCTTTGGAAGATAACTACATTCTTAGATGTCTCTTCCCCTCTTTCCATAGAAGGCTTCATTTCTGCCATTATTTCCTCATACTTCTTTATGAGGCTTCTTGTCTTTGTAATCTCATAGGTCTTTCCGTCTGCTATGAGGTATGGCTTTAATCCGTTACTCATTAGGTAAACTCCTTTTCATATTTTTTAGAAACTGACTGCTACTGTGGTTTTCCACTCTGCATATCCTGTGTCTGAAACTGTTACTGTCACAATACCGTACTGTGGCGATACCGCAGCCGTTGAGACTGTAATCGCTATCTTCCCTGCTGTTGTTCCTGTGGGCTGTGTAGGCGTGACTGTAAATGCTGAATTATCGACAGTTGCGCTTATTGTAGCGAGGAAAGGCACTGTGGTAAGGTTTATCTCGCTCGCTGTCGTGGTGACTACTGCAACGCTGTCAGGCACGATTGAAGCGAAATATACTGTCGGCTTAATCAAATCCCTGCAATCAAGCAATGATGTGGTTGTCGCTGACAATGGGGTGATAGTCATAGTTCCTTTGAGTATCTCTGCCCCTGCGTCATTAGGTCTTGCCCTCAATGTTCCAGAGAAAGCCCTGCCTACATAATCCTGATAGACTACGAGGAAGTCAAGAATTCTGCCCTGCAATGCTTCTAATCTCAATGCGTTGTCACGATGCCAGAATACTTCGACATCTTTTGTTTCAAGTTCTTCTTTCCCTTCAAGTTTTCCCTTTGTAGGTGCTGAAAGGAAGTTGTAATCAAACGATTCGGGTGAACCGAAAACGCTCGGTACTGATTCTAACGGGCATATTATGGAATACAGGGTATCGCTTGGCTCTTTTACAAGAAGCATAGCGGAATAACCTGTCTGCCCCCTATTATCATTGTAAACTGTGTATTCGTTCATTTTTTCTGCTCCTTTAATAAATTATTTGCTTATTCTCGAAATACACACAAGAGTACATAGCCTGCCCCCTGTATGGTTCTTCGTCAAAATAGTTCATGCTTACCCTTCTCAATCCTGCGACTTCCGTCATGTACTGGTCTGCGTAAAACATGATAGTCCTTACGGCTTCCTCTTTGTCGTATAATTCGTCATTTACCATATAGGCATTGATTTCATAACCTAAAGATGAAACCCTCTGCAATCTTCCGTAACCCATTGGCGTTGGAACATTCCTTACTTCGCTTAATTTCAATAGCGGGTAAGTGGGCGAGAAAGGTGCTTTTCCTACAACTGCTAAAGTCAGTCCGTTAAGAGGTGCTTCTGCCATAAACTCCGTAAGCCCGTCTAATATAGTCTTTTTAACAGTTATATCCATGCTACCTGCTCCTTGTTTATTTCTTCCCATATTCTCTGTCCTTCGTTGTTCATCACGAAATCCATCAATGCGTTGTATGCGTACAGCCCTGCTTCATTTCCCCTAGTGCTGATTAGTAGCCTCTGACCTCTGTATAAAGGCTTGATTTCATAGTTCCTTCTTTTGAGGTCAACTGGCTCTTCTGCGCTGTGCGTCTTGAACTGCCATGAGCCGTCCGCTTTCTTGTACTCTGTAGGTATGTTGTAATTGTAGTTCTCTTCGGAAGCCTGTGGGTGGGGCGAACCCCCGCCCACAAGACCTACTCCAAATTCTAAAAATACTGCTTTGTCATTATCGTTAGTCACTGTAAGCATACCCCCGATAATGCTCATTGACCAGCCTGTTTTAAGACCAGTCTTTATCTCCGGCTCGTTAAAGCCTTCTAATCTGTCAATGTAGCCGTTAGCAATCTCGATAATTCTGTAATAGCATCTTTCAAGGAACTTCTGCATAGAAGAGTTTTCCGAAGAAAACCCTGCATAATGCTTCTCGAACTTTTTAAGTTGCTTGATTGCGTTCTTTATAGAATTATGAGAAAGCTCTACATTGACAATCATTTCTTCTTCTCGTCTTTCACATCTACCCATCCTGCTTTAAGGTAAATCCCTAAATACTCTTTGGGTATCTCCTTTACTACTTTGTTCCTTGTAACCTTTATCATCATGTCTGTTCACCTCTCACTATTCGTTTCTCGAATGTAACCTCTATCGCAAGATTCTGATTTCTGACTGATTCGACTTTAGCATTTGCGCCCTGACCGTTGATGTATGTCGAAGTTATGACTGGGTCTGCACCGTCCTCATTCTTCTTACCGCAAAGGTAGACCAAATCGCCTTCCTTGAACACTCCTGCATACTGGTCGAAGTTGAGTATGGCACGGTACATCTTGGTAACTCTCTCTCCGTACTGCATTACATTAGTGAAGCCTTGTATCGGCTGGTAATTTATCCAGTAAGGCACAGGAGTGTCATAAACGCCTATCTCGGCATTTGATTCGTTAGTCCTCTTGCAAAGGTAGAGTTTCTTGTAACAGATCATTTTGGAACACCTACTCTTCCGACTAACTGCCTTCTAAGCTCGTCTGTGATGTATGCGCTGCTGAATGAGATTGAGAGACCGTTTTCAGAATAGGCTTTGGCTGACGAACAGCCTGACCTTTCCACTATGTCAATCATTCTCGCCTTCACCCACGAATAATCCCTCTCATGCCCAACTGGTATGTCTACTATGCTCTTATCGAATGGATAGACTATTCTCAGATAGTCATTTAATGCCATTTCGTAGATTTCATCTACATCAGTCATTGACAGATGAGGAAACTTCAACGCTATGCTGATTTTAACTGTGGTCTCGTTCATATCAGTCCTCCGTCAGAATTGGGAAGGGGTTTCCCCCTTTCCCTATCTGCAATTCAGGTTACGCTCCTACTGTCAGTATATACATCTGATATATGTCAGCAGGGCATGGGAAAGCGATAGCCGAAGCCTTAGTCCATGTTGCTACTGGGTCAGGTGTGGAATACTGTGTAACTGCTACAAATCCTTCAAGCCTGTCTATGATTCCTGCATCTTCTTCTGGCGTGTATGTAAGGAATGTTCTTCCCAATACCTCGTCAGTTGTAAGGAATGTCACGACATCTTCATTTAAGAAATAGTATTCGGTGTCATTCAATGCTGAAAGCCTGTATGAGCCGTCATATACGATTATCTCGATTCCCAACTGCTGTAAGATGTACTCCTTTACGAATTTTACAGATGCTATTACCCCTAATGTAGCGGCTAAAGAGTTCAATCCTGTATTCTTCTGCAAATATCCCATTATCTTAGATGTCATTACTGCTCTGACTATCTTGTTCTTAGCCCTTGTCTGTATGTCTACTAAGTCCGCTAAGATGTTAGTTGCAGGATTAGACCATCCTTTTACAGCCATTCTGTGGGTTGCAGGTAAGCCGTAATCGACTACTTTAGCCACATTGTTCTCTGCAATGGTGAGTTTCGCTGTTGAAAGAACTTCGCAAGCCATAGCCTCTATTCTCGTGAGAACCCTTGATATAAGGTTAGCGGCGTCATCAAAAATCCTTCTTAATGCTTCCTGTTTGTCAGGATTCATCATTCCGTTAAGCAAGAGTTTCTTCAAGGCTTCACCCTGATTAAGTTTCTCTTTGATAAGGAATAGCTCGTAATTGACTTCGGTCAGATTAGGTCTGTCACCTATTCTTGCTTCTGTGTCAAGGGCGTGTATCAATGCCATAACAGGCACTTTCCCTTTTTCTGTGAGCTGTATAACTGCCAGCTTCATGTTCTCTGTCTTGACCATAGGGAAGAATCTCAATCCTATGAAGTCTTTTGTAGCTTCAAGATAATCGAAATCGTTACTGACTGCAACGAGTAATTCCTTATCTATCATTTCTAAATAATCAGCCATTTTAATTTACCCCCTTACGCTAATGTCGTTACGGTCGCTGTGACATAATCGCTATGTGTATAGTGAATATTATCAGCAAGAACCCTGACATTGTATGTTGCTACTGTCGCTACGGTGTAACCTGTGGCTGTTGTAACTGCGATTACCGCTTTGTTTACATCTGATACTTCGTAAGCGATAGCATATGTGTTGGAAGTCCATGTGAGGTCACCTTTGGCTACTGTGACTGTCACTGTCGCATGAGCTGTCATATCAGGCGAACCGAATGACGGTCTTGTAGTAGTGCCTTCTACAAAAGCATACAGCCCTCTTGCAGCGAGGTTAGTCGCTTCTGCGGTCACTGTCGCCGGTAGGTTGGCATCTACATAAGAGCCTCTTATCATCAATGATGCTTCCTTCTTCTCTTCTGTGATGTCGATATCATTCCAAAGCAGTCCTTTGCCTATTACCGCATCGTTTACGAATGTTCCTGATTTTACTATCTTCCTGCCGTTTTCAGTAACATAAGTTGCGAATGTAGTATCTAAGGTGATTGTCTTTTGAACAATTCCGACTTCACTTCCTAACCAATTTGGTCTGTTTAAGTAAAGTGTACTCATGTTTATTGCTCCTTCTTAGTTAAAATGTTAGTTTCTTCTCGAAACTCGGTTTCTTCTGTTCCTGATAAGCCTTAAATTCAGAAACTTCTGGTTTTGTACCTTGCTTGATTTTCGTGTCCATATCTTTGGTCAAAGCAGTTTTTGTAAGTTCGGCTGTTTTCGCTTCCCTTTTCTCTACAAGTCTTGTAATCTCTGTCGCTAAGTCTGACATCTTTTCAGGCGGTACATTCGATGCTAAGGCTTCTATCACTCCTTTGTATTCGGATTCTTCCCACCCTTTCTTAGCGAATACGCCTTCTGCCTTCGTCTTGTTCAGGTCAAGCGTTACTGCCTTGTAGTCGTTCTTCAATGCTTCGATTTCAGACGCTTTAAGTTCCTCTTCCGTCATGCGTTCCTTTTCCTTGCGTTTGTACTCTGCGATTTCGGAAGCGGCCTTATCGAAATTCTCTTTAAGTTTCTTTTTCTCTGCTAATGCGAGTTCAAGTTCATGCTGTATCTTTTTTACATCAACAGGCTCGATTGCAGGTTCGCTTACAGGTTCAGTCGTTATTGGTTGTGTCATAGTTCATACTCCTGCGATTTAGGACTTCTCTGTCCGCCTTTCTAAAGGCAAATTTTTGCGGTTATAGACTTCTCTGTCTTTTTGAGATTTAAGGCTTCTCTGCCTATATTAATCATCAAGCGGTTATGCTTGGATTAGCCGTTTCATCTTCCTGCTTTTCAATGTTCTGTTCTTCTCTTATCTTCATGAGGTTTTCAGTCCACCTTGCAGAAACCGTCTTTACATCACCGAACAAAGGAACTGCCCTCAATATGTCTTCAAACGGCATTCCTACTTCGACAAGGTACTTAATTGACTGTGTTTTGCTCAATAAGTTATCAGTCATGTTTATGTTGTACTTTATATCCACCTGATTGGGTGAAACCTCGTTAAGTTTGTTCTTAGGATTGAGTTTCGCTATATCTATGAACCTTTTAAGTATCGCTCTGTCTGACTGCTCCATAGCGAGTATATCCCTTTTGATTATCGTGTATGCGTTAGTCCAGCCTCCGCCTAACAGCCTCGCTTCGCCTGTATCTCCACCTGATGTGACATTCGCACTCGCTAAAGGCACACCTACTATGTCATAACATCTTGTAAGTATCTGCTCTAAAAGAATGTTTATCTGCTCATGCTTTACTTCCATGCTTATCTTGTCTATCTTCGGATCACTGCTGCTGTATGTCGGAGGAAGCACTACTGCGCCTTTTTCAAGCATCTCAATGTATTTATCAGAGTTCTCAATCTCGCAGTTTATGAATACGAGGATCTGATTGACTACATCTACTATATTATCAATGGAATTTGAGATTATGGTGTTTATGTTGTTCAGCAAATCATAAACCATTTCTACAACGCCTATACGCCTTTGGTTGTATGAATGCTCTACCATAGGCAGATGATTGTAATAAGGGTTGCTTAACTTGTAAGTGCCTTGCACGATATTATACTTATTATCGAACACGCAAGTCCACCCATGAGCGAAAACCTTATAGAAATGCTTTGTGTTGCCTCTGTCATCAATCTCGTCATATCGGTTGAAGCAGAATAATGTTCCATCACCTTCCTGTCCGATATATGAGGAATACACCACAGCATTGTCCTGACTGTCTATGCACTCGTAAATGAAAGGCGAATCGTTGTCTATGTCATAGCCTTCTTCTTTAGTCTTGAATCTCGCTTTGCCTTCACCTACTTGGGTTATTATAGAGGTTCTTGGAACTATATAAGATGTCGCTATGCCTGTGGCATACATATTGTGTTTTATCTGCAAATCTTTTGAAAGGAAGTTAATGTCAGTCAGATACTTGTCAAGATATTTCAAATCATCAGTAAGCACATCTGCTTTCTGTGCGAACTCTCTCGGTTCGCCTAATATGAACCCTTCTTTGAATGCGACCAGAGCATAAGCATGGTTCATCTTGGTCTTGTTGTTATGCTCTTCCGCACTCTCGAATTTCCTCGTCTTATTATCAATAGGCTGAAACTCTCCATCAACATAATCAAGAAGATACTTGATTTTCCTTGCGTTCTGCGTATGTGTTGAAATTATGGTCGAGAAATGTTTAGAAACCAATTCTGGGGTAATCTGTTCTTCGGTGAAAGGGAGGGTCAGTTTCTTTATCCCTGCGTACTTGAAACTCATTTCATATCTACTGGTTGAGTATAGCATCTCTTTCCTTTCTAAATAAAAACAAGTGCCATAATGGTGTCATCAGCACTTGTCGTTTTACATTCCTGTCATCAGCAGAAACTTTTATTAAATTATTTTATGGGCTGTACCGAATATGAGATTTTTCTCTTGCATATAGGGCATATAAGTTTCTGATTCGCTTTCGCAAGGTCGAAATCAACCTCATAACCCTGCATAACCATTATTCTTAAATCGCCTATCTTGCATTTCGGACACTTCAAAATCTGCATAGTCAGCCCCTTCCGTATATAACTTATTATTATTTGGGTTAAGTGTCAACCCCCTTTGTTATTTATTCTTTTTAGGTTCGGTTTTCATTTCAAGGAATCTTTCAGGAAAATCCTTTTCAGGTATTATCTCGAATTTGCCTGACGGATACCTTATCAGATATGAGCCTAAATCAGCCTTATAAGCCTTGAACTCGGAAGGCTTCGCTATTATAAGCGTAGCTACATTCCCTGCCCTCATTACAGAACATATGAAGCTCGTCTTATCGAGAAGCCTTTCCATTTCCTTGATGTTTGCCCCATCCCATTGCGAAGCATACACCTGAACAGGCTTCATTGAGTATTTCTTAATCATTTTTCATCACCTCGTGTTTCTTGATTATCCTCTCCCAGAAATCATAGTAAAGCTCCCTTTCAATGTAGTCTGGGCTTGTGTAATTGTTCACTCTTACTTTGTTGTAATTCGCTATAAATTCTTCCTGCTTGATTTTAACTATGAACTGCTCGTATTTCTTATAGAATTGGTAAAGATGCTCGTCAATCTCGTCTATGAGTTCAGGTCTTGAAATAAAGCAGTTGTTCCAGTTACTGCCCTGCGAATCGAAATAGAATATCGCAACGAACTGTGCCAGAAGAGCCATCCAATGGTTATTCGGTATCTTGTCTAACAGGAAGTCCAATGTTATGTGCCTTGCCCTTATATAGTCCGTATGCCCTGTAAATGTTATCTCTTGGCTGTTCCTTCTCGATAAACTGTCCTTATTATAAGTCCATACGACTAAAGGCTCGTTTATGGTAACGGTCTTAGGCTCTAAAGCGAAGCATATGCCATTGAAATATGTATCTTCATTCACCTTGCACAACGGATTGAACCTTATGCCCCATTTGTCAAGGAAAGACTTGTTGTATATCTTGCCATGAAAGTGGGTTATGTCATTGCAGGATTCATATACATGCTGTCCTGTGCCTTGAACTATTTTCTCTGAATAGAACATCCCTTTATAGATGTCATAGTCAGGATAGTCTCTGAATACTTGGAAAACCCTGTTCAATGTGACGCAAGAGAATAAACAGTCATCACAGTCTATGAACATGAGGTATTTCCCTTTGGCTACATCTATACCCCTCTGCCTGTTCATTGCAACACCTGTGTTTATATGGCTTCTCACTCTCTTTATTTTGAGATTGTCGAACTGGTTAAGGAACTGGTCTGTTATGTAATCCCCACCGTCATCACAGAAGATTACCTCTAATTCCCTGAAATCTATGCCTTTCTGATTATTCAGCGAATCGAATAAAGGCTTTATGACTTCCCTTGTTTCCATATAATGCGGGATTATCACAGAAAGTTTGGTAGGTATTAGCTTATCCTTTATCGTGTTCATATTCGCCATATAAGCGACAGCGTACTTGTACATCCTGTCAGACAGGCTCTCTAAGAACTTGGGATTGTAATTAGGCAGGAAGAATTTAAGGTTTGCCCCTCCTGCGAAATGAAGTATCTTCAACTGTGATTCGTCAAAATCCTTATATCTGTCAAGATACGCTATGAACGCATTGTAATAAATAGGCAGATGAAGATGTGGCTGGTCAATCCAACCGAAATAATACTCGTCTATTATCGACTGGTCTGAATAGATGTCTCTGATAGTTCCGTTTTTAGGAAGTGAAGCGTGCTTGTCAATATTCTTCATCATTTCCTTGAACACGAGTTTGTCAGGAACTATGACCATAACTCCTGCGTTTATCTCTGTGAACCCTTCCCATTCAGGAATTTTCAGTATCTTGGCAGAATCCCTTACGCATGACATATGAGGCTTGTCAAACAGTTCGTCTATGTTCTGTATAACCATTATGTCGCTGTCAAGATAGACTATCTTTGAATATTCCGTCATGTCGAATATCCAAAGCTTCTGGAATATCGTGTTCCAAATACCTACCCCCCTCTCTGCGTTCCTCTTCTTAATCACATCAGGAATGGGTATTATCGGCTTATGTATATACTCTATGCCGTTCTTCTCCAACACATCTAACGCTTCCTGTGAGATTGTCTCGTCCACTATGCACTTCAACGGGTATTTACACCCTACCCTTTCGAGATTATGCTTTAGATACACTACCCCGTTCGTGTAATCATCAGTACACAGCAATGTCATATAAACCTGATTATCCATCAATATTTCCTCCTTCTTATATCTAAAATCTGCACTTTCGGCAGACTTCGGGTTTCCATTACATATTTCTCGCAATACATGGCAAGGCAGTCAGGGGCATCGTCATAATCCACTTTCACTTTGTATGAGTATGAAGTTATGTGCCTCATTGCAGTTCCCATCTGTGAATTAGGCGAATACATTCCCTGAACTGGGAATTTCACATTATTCAGTATCGCCGCTTCCATATCATAAATCTTGTCCTCTTTCTTCTTGGTCGAATAGACTTCCGATATTTCGCAGAATGACACTCCTTTAGCCTGCAACATCATAAGTATAGTCCTCTTTAATGATGTGTCGGTGTTCCTCTCTATGTGGAGTTTAGTTATCCTGTGGTTTATTATCTTCTCTATGAAGAAAGGGTACATATCATCCATAGGTCGCATCTCATACACACAGTCTACAAGGTAATGCTTATAGAGATTGCCTATCGGCACTTTTTTGAATATGAGCATGGTAACATAGTTCTTGCCAGTCCTTGCAGGGTCTATACAAGCCCAGCAAGTGTCTGAATCCTCGTGGGGTATGACATCGTATGTGTCGAGTTTGTTATATGCGAAAGGAGTGCCTTCGGGTGGCAAGGGGTTCTGCTGATCCATTGCTGCGAATGTCACAGGGTCTTTATCCCTGTCTAATCTCGCCTGCTTTGTGGGCGATTTTACAGGATGTGTCGCTTCGTCAGTATCGTAATCAAGTTTAGGTATCTTCACGAATACGGATTCGCCGCCTTCTTTCAGTTCATCACATTCGGCGACTTCCACATACTTATGCGTAATCTTATTACCCTCTCTGCCTGCACCGAATACCCCTCTTAGATATGAAAGTATGTCATTTACCGAATAACTCGTACCGCTTGCGATTATCCTGAACTTGTCAAGGTAATAATTCCTCTTCTTCCATATGTCATTGAATCTCATTATATCCTTCTCATGCTCCCTCATATTCCCTGCATCTTCCCTTTGGGTTATATCGTCTATAAAAAGGAATTTGGCTCTTGCACCTGTTATGGCTGTCTCCTTTGAAGCGACAAGCACATTGACAGGCTTCTTAGAGCCTTTTATTTTCAGCTGACCTGATGATTTCTTCATAGTCTCGAACATCAATTCTTCCGAGCAGGAGAACTGCTCGTAATATGGGAAAACCTTAGCATATCTCCTTGAAGTCATATAATCAACAAGCGAGTTCATGCAGGGTGTTATATTTGTCTTGTTTCCGAACATTTTGATTATATCATCATCTATGTTCACCCCTAATATGAATGAAATCATTACTATGTCGGAGTACGAATTATGCGAAACTATATCATTTGCGATAAAATTATGGTCTCCGTCTACTTCTATATCAATCATGTCTACTATATCAGAATCCTCTTGTATGGTCTTTATCTTATCCCATAAGAAGTCTTTATCTGCACTTAATTTATAGAGACAATCATCAGTGATTAATTTGTCTGCCCTTACATAACCTCTCTGCGTGTATAGCCTATGTTCTGGGCTGATTACGATTTCTAATCCACCCCTTGTCTGTATTTTTATTTGAGGCTTCTTGCTTTTCCATATGTTAGTGACATTGTTTAAGACAAGTTCTCTGTCTCTCATGGAATATACCTTATCCCCTATTTTTATATCAGACAGATTTCTTCTTCCTTTGTCTGTATATACATTAGTGTCGGGAAGTAGGCATTTGCCAAAACCAGTCGGCATCTGCTTCATAAGGAACTGCACTGTTCCGTCAAGTATCATCCTGTTGGCATGAAACCATAATCCGTCAAACAGGGTTCCTGCGTTGTGCCAGTCCTGCTCGTCTAAAGGCTTGTCCTCTTCCATGAATAACGCAAGATGCTTTAATGACCTGAAAGCGATAAGGGCATAGATATCGTCTCTGATATCCATACACCTCTTCATCTCTTCCTGCATATCGTCTGGTATCTGTGCGAGACCGTACTTCATATTGCCTATCTTATCTATTCGCTTCTTGTTGTGCAGTATCTTGGCTTCGATAAGGGGTAATAGCACCGAATGGCTGAATTTCACATAATCCCTTATCTTGGCTTCCGCTTCTGGGGTGCTTAATGAGTTAAGGTATTCGTGTATCTCGAATTTAAGCATTTTAGCCATATCGGAAACTAACTCTACCATAGATTCTGACATATCGCAGTCCTTGTGCATCTTCTCTGCGACCTGCGAATATTCACCTATTACTTTAGCCATGCTCTCTTTAGCCATTTTTACTCCTTAGTTTGACTTTCTCTGACCTTTGATTATTCCCTGTTATTAGAATAGCACAAATATGTGTTTCCTAAAAGATTATCGTGGATTATCTCGTAAATACCGCTTCCTTGCGGGAAATTAGCCTGAAATACCACATCTTTATCGTTTATAACCCTCTCGCCGTTCAATAATCTCAATGCCGTTCTGACTGACTTCATTGTGGGTACGATTTCATCAAATAATCCGTACTTTATATGGTGGTATTGACCTTCCTGATATGCTACTTCCCTTATAGTATCAGGAAAGTCTTTACTCGCCACTCTGTTCAGCAATACTTCCCCCACGCACATTCTGATATATTCGTCAAGCCAGTTCATTCCTGCCTCTGCCTCGATTATCTTGGATAAGATTTCCAAATCCTCATATGTGAACTTGTTCCCCCCATATAGATTTACCTTCTTATTCCTCTTGACCATATACACTTCGCCCATCTTCTCGTCCTGATTCACCACGCATTCAGCCATAAGCTCTGAATAGTCCTTGCTTACATCAAATGCCTTTGCATCAATGGGTATCAGTATAAGGATTAACAGAATGATTATCTTTAGTTTCATTCCTTTACCTCCTCTAATATAATGTGAACATCACATAGTGGTCTTTAATTTGCGTTATCATGAACCACTCGTAATAAATCTTGCCGTCATCTTTGTCATCCCATGTGACATCAACGAAATAGCCTATCTCATTTACTGTGATCAAGTTCCACGCATGAAGTCCGTCTCCTGCCGTGCCTATACAGACATTGCAAGGGATTTCAAGATGTGCAAGGATTTCATAGTAAGCCAACACATAACCCTGGCACACAGCTTTACCCTCGATTAATGCTCCGTATGATGTATAGCAGTTATCAGTAAACCCATACTTCACATTCCTTATCAGCCAATCATGCGTCATTCTCGCTTTCTCATACTCGCATAGATTGATATACTGTTCTGCCACTTGATGAGCTTTATAATCCGTAATCGCTTCTCTGTCTGCGTTTACAGGTATGGATATGAGCATTAACAGAATCAATATAAATGCGAGTTTCTTCATGTGTTCGCCTCCCTCAATAATGCGATTGTCAAGTCCTCTTCAAGATAATCCCCGTCTAAAGGCTTGGCGCACCTGTCATTGATTGCGTGCCATTCCTCCACGATAAGGTCATAATAGAAAAATCTGGCTTTGCCCTCTTTAGCCATAGTGGTGTTTATATGCCCCGTCACCCCTATCATCCTGCCCTTATAGAAGAATTTGGCTATCTGCGTTGCGTTTATGCCGTATGCCACGCAGTTGAAGAAGTCAGCCTCGTTATTCTTTGCGAACCTTCTCGGAACTACCACCGAGAACTTGCACGCCTGATTGCCGTTCTTCGTCTTCACCGCTAACGGGTTCTGAACCATGTAGCCGAGTATCTGG
>Ga0208461_1001808_pt1 | contig 18500 bp, 13 predicted proteins | sample AD_JPNTR4_MetaG_FD_184448 | JGI IMG/M metagenome (GOLD analysis project Ga0208461, IMG submission 184448) | Active sludge microbial communities of municipal wastewater-treating anaerobic digesters from Japan - AD_JPNTR4_MetaG (SPAdes) (version 2) | ecosystem: Engineered > Bioreactor > Anaerobic... | reverse complement strand
TGCTCTGCTGATGCTTCCATCCGCAGTCTATGTAAGCAAAAAAGCCGGATTCCGTCTACCCCGAAGTGTTTCCCTGATAAACAACGCGCGAGCCCAGTTCAAATAAAAACGCCCTGCCGATGATCCCGGCGGTGCCGGAACGCCAGTCGTTCGCGTAGCCGCCGACGCCGACGGCATCGTTACGCATCACCACTGCCACCGTCAAGTCGGTAGCGCCTGAAGTCGGTGTCGGTGCATTACCGGTCAAGGCCATTGCATCCGTGACACCGTTGAACGAGGCCACGCGGTAACCGTTCATCAGTGACGTGCCGATGGTCGGCGCGTCGAAAGTCCGTTTCGGCGTGTAGGTGCCGCCGATCGTGGTCGCCAACGCCGATGAGAACTTCCACACGCCGTTGGTGCTGGGCCACTCGGCCAGCTCGTCGCCGGGAGCACCCGTCAAGGTGTCGGGCGACCACACCGCAGACGAATCCGGAACCGACACGGGGATGGACGTCCAGCCGCCCGCCACGTAGGCCGCACCATAGGTGTCGGCCAGCAAGGTGCCGAGCATGTCCTGCTCGGCATCGGATAAGGCGGCATTCTTGTAAAACCGGATCTCCGCGATGTCACCGTCAAAGCCGAGACCGTTCTCGTTCGATCCCATCAGCATGCGGGTCTTGGCCAGCAGATTTCCCGGCACCCCGCTGGTCAGCCGCGTGCGCGCGCCGTCGATGTTGATCGTGAGTTCAGTCCCCTGCGCCCACGTGTAGATCACCACATGCGGACGGCTGTCGACGACATTGGTGGTGCTGTCCCAGACCACCGTCCACGCCAAGTTATTGAGGCTGACACCGGATCCGACCGCACCGTTCTGGTTGATCGCCAGTCCCCAGAGGCCACCTCCGCCCCCCGTCATCTGCGAACCGACGATACCGGCCGCGTTCACGATCTGCGAGCCGTCACCCTTGCCCGGCCCACGCGGCCGCACGACCGCCGCGACCGTCAGCTTGTTTGCGTTGTTCACCGGCGTTGTGGTCAACAGGCCACTCATTCCCAGCGCGTCGGTACTACCATTGAAGCGCACCGCCTTGTGGCCGTTCATCATCTCGGGCGCAAGGATCGGCGCTGTCGAGGTCGAACGAATCGAGACCGCCAGCGCGTGCGAGAAACTCCAAGACGATTCGCCCAACTCGCAGGGCCATTCCGTGACCGCTTCGCCAGGTGACACCACCAGGTTGTCCGCCGTCCAGCGGGCGGTCATGACACCAGAAAAAACATCGAGGCTCAACGTTCCCTCGGCCACTACGGTCTTACCGGTGTAGGTGTTCACAGGACTGGCCAAAACCAACGTGCCGGCGCCTGTCTTGCGCAGACCGCCCGTCCCGTAAAGCACCCCCTTTTGCGTGATCGTGTACGGCGTCCCGTCGGTGTCCGCCGCCCGGAAGGTCACTCCGCCGTGCGCGTTGCTCAACCGCGTATTCGCCCGGTTTATGTAGGAGGCATAGGCACCTAGCGTACCGCCCGAAAACAGCGTCTCGTACCATGCGGTCGCGCACTCTTGCGGGATGCCGGAAACCCGGTTCCATACCGCGTGCGGGCCGATCCCGTAGGAACCGACCGTCACCTCGCCGCCGATCAAGGTGAAACGTGCGTAGCCGTTTGTCACGTTCCACGTGCTGTCGCGCACGGCTTCGGTACTGCCGTAACCGATCTGAATGGTCCGCAGCGACCCGCCGGACACAAGCAATTCGGCGCCCGACACCGGGACGGCTCTCCATTCACCATCGGTTTTTACGGCGGCCAAGTCGATTCCAGTGTACTGGGAACTGGCCGCCCGCACGGCCTGTACCTCACCGCCACGGATTTCCAGCACACCCGGCTGGTTCTCCGAACTCATAGCACCAATGTGGAAACGGCGCACATCCAGTGTGCCGCCCTCTATCGCGACGGTACGGGAGGCAGCGGGCCCGCCTGTGTCGAAGCCCACGTACATCGCGTACTCCGAATAGGCGGAGCCCTGAGCCTGTGTATATGACCCAGAATAGAGGTACCACCAGTTCGCGGCGATTTCCCCGCCATCCATTCGCACGTCGTTCTCAAGAATGTTGATCCGGCCGCAGGTCCGGTTGTCTATCACGGTCGCCCGCACCAGACGATCATCCGCTTTCAGCGCCACCGTGGCTTGTGTGGTCGCCGCACTGCCCACCGGCCGACCGAAAACAAAAATGCCGTCATTGGTGACACTGCCGGACGTGAAACTCTGCCGCCACTCGGTCGCTGCCGGCTTGTTGACCACCAGCGTGCTACCGCCACTGACTGAAACCGCCCCGTTCACTACGGCGTTCGACCGAATATACACCTCCGAACCCTCAGTCACTTTGATACCGCCGGACATTGTCAACGGCTCATAAAACGCGAACCACCCCGACTCCAGCGTCAGCGGGCCCGTTCCATCCACTGACTGCCAGAAATTATTACCGACTAAGCCAAATGATCGCCAGGTCTGAGGCGCGGCCAAGGTAATCGGCACATCAAGGGACACCCGGCTGTCCGAAATATCCACTTGAACGGTCATATCCATACCGCCCGCACCGAGCGAGAGCCGCGAGCCGTCGTTGGTCACGACCAAGAAACCGGTCCGGTTGGTCACCCGGATACCGCCCCAAGACACGTCCCCACCCAAGCCGTACATCCAGTTGGTGGCGTTGGGGGTCAGATCACCGTCCCAAACCGCCGTGTCGTCTCCGCCCGGTGCCACCCCGCCGACCCAACTTGAACCGAGCGCGAGCGCGTCCTCGTTGTCCGCTTTATGAACCTCCGCAGCGCGCGCTGTCACGGCCATACTCACGAGACCGACCACCAGACGCGCCTTCATGCCTACTCCCCTGACTGTCATGCTCGCCTCCCTCTGCCCAAGGATAAACGATGATCACACGGCATGAAAATACGCCTATAACAACCGATACGCAATCTCGATAATCCGAACTCGAGACTCGATTTTCCGAACCCGACGGATGGGCGAGATCCCCGCGTGCGCTCAGTACCGGGTGAGATACTTGTTCATCAGGCCGGCCATGCGCGTTTCCAGCCAAGGGGTCACCTTCCAGAAATCACGCAGTTCCAGATACTCACTCACGGCGGACTGCTGACCCGGTTTCACGCCGAATTCGGCCCGCAGCAGGATGTTTCGCGCCGTGGCTTCAGCCGAAACAAACTCCATCACCTGCACACGGAAGCCAAGCACACGCAGGATCTGCGCACGGAAGGTGTCGGTCAGCAGATCGGCCAACCTCTCTCTCAGGATACCCTGACGCAGCACCGCCTGCATCGGGCCGCCCTCTTTGAGCGACTTGTGCAATTCGTGTTGGCAACAGGGCGCACACAACAGATAGCGGCATTTCCAGTCAATGCCACGTGCCAAGGCTTCATCCGTTGCCGTATCGCAGGCATGTAGACTCAACACCATATCCGGCTCGAAAGGCGCCTCGCTGTCCGTCAAATCGCCCTCGATGAACGTCACATGTTCCGACACGTCCAGCGCGTCAGCCATCGTGCGCGCGGTCGCGATCACGTCGGCCCGCCTGTCGATTCCGCAGACCCGAACTTCAAAGCCCCGCACCGCCGTCAGGTAAAAGTAAACGGCCAGCGTGAGATAGGCGCGGCCGCACCCGCAATCCACGATGTTCAGCGTCTTGTCCGGTTTCTCGGCGATCGTGACATCTATGATCTTCAAAAACGCATTCACCTGATCGTATTTGCCACGCATCGAGGCGCGGATCTTCCCGTCCGCATCAGCAATCCCGAGCGTTTTCAGCAGGAGATCGGCATCAAATGACGTCAGCGGCTGGCGCTTGATCCGGTCATGGCCCTGCTGGTCATCGACCTCGCGCGAGAGCTTGCCGCTACGTGATTCCAACACTTTGCCTTTTCTGGTGACGCGCACATGCAGATCACCCGAAGCAGTCACCAGGTGCAACTCGCGCGGGCCGGTTTGTCCCAGCATCTCTTCCAGACCGGCACGCGCGCCTTCCAGATCAAAGTTCTTCACCTGCGTGCGGCCGTCCTCCGTCATTTCACCCTGATACTTATTTTCGCCCTTGATGACCACCGGACGCAGGCTGACGCGGAACGTGCCGCCTCCCCGACGTACGACCTGCGTCACCTTCATAAAGCCTTTTTCGTTAAAAACCCGGTTGCGGATTTCCTCCGCGACACTTGCCGGCAAATCCGTTCGCGCCATGTCTCTCAACCTTTCAATCGTGTTTTGCGGCGATTATACCATGTATGGCCCAATCATGCGGTGGTGAAGGTGAACCTTTTCTTTTGACATACCCCAGGTGACCCACTTGCCAGACGCCGCGCGCAACGGCCCCGAAAAACTGCGTACAGCCGGCGTACGTATCTTGGCGGCCGGCGCCCTGCCCGAACGCAGCGACGGCAACCAGGCGAAAGGCGTCCAAAATGTGGAACCTTTGGCCAAACCCCCTGACTCTCGTACACGGGTCTTGCGACTGGCCAGATAATCGCCACCCGGCACTCCGTCATTCCCTATTCACGGCCATCGTGCTAAAGTAACACCGTTTTCAAGGAGAAGCGCCATGTGGAACTATAGCGACAAAGTGATGGATCATTTCCGCAATCCCCGTAACGTGGGCAAGATCGAAAACCCTGACGGTGTCGGCACGGTCGGCTCACTGGCGTGCGGCGACGCCCTGACCCTGATGTTCAAGCTGGGGCCCGACAAACGGATCGTGGATGTGAAGTTCCAGACGTTCGGCTGCGCCAGCGCGATCGCCTCTTCCTCGGCCTTGACCGAGATGTTGGTCGGCAAAACCGTGGAGGAGGCCGAACGTATCACCAATAAAGAGATCGCCGACTATCTGGGTGGTCTGCCGGATCAGAAGATGCACTGCTCGGTCATGGGACGCGAGGCGTTGGAAGCCGCCATTCACAACTACCGTACGGGAGAAACCATGGTCAAGAATCTGGAGGACCACATCGTGTGCACCTGTTTCGGCGTCTCTGAAAACGAGATCCGCCGTGTGGTCACGGAAAACAGCCTGACCACAGTGGATGAGGTGACCAACTTCTGTAAGGCTGGCGGCGGGTGCGGCATGTGCCGCGACGACATCCAGTCCATTATCGATGGTGTGCGTGACGCCGCTCAGACTGCCAAACCCCAGCCGGAGGCCACACCCAAGAAACGCCTCTCCAACCTGCAAAAGATGAAGTTGATCGAAGAGATCATCGATCGCGAGATCCGTCCCCAGCTCCAGAAGGACGGGGGCGATATCGAGCTGATCGATATCGAGGGCGACCGGGTGATCATCGCCTTTCGCGGCATGTGCGCCGGTTGCCAATCGGCCGCCTACACGCGCCAGGACTTCATTGAGGCAAAGCTGCGCGAGTTCGTCGATCCGGCCATCACCGTTGTCGATGAACGTTAATCGGCTGGTTCCTCGCGTTTGACCTCCTCCCAGACCGCGTCCAGCTCTGCCAGGGTGCACGCTTTGAGAGAGCGGCCCTGTTCGCGGACACGACGCTCAACCTCGCGAAAGCGGCGCGCGAATTTGCGGGTCGTGTTCTCAAGCGCGCTTTCGGCATCGACCTCCAGAAAACGGCAGGTATTGACGAGCGAGAACAGCAGGTCGCCCATTTCTTCGGCGACCTTTTGCCGAGAGCCTGACATGATGGCCTGCTTGAGCTCGCCCAGTTCCTCGTCGATCTTCTCGACCGCGCCCGAGGCGTCCTTCCAGTCAAAGCCCACCCGCGACGCCTTGGCCTGGATGCGTTGCGCTTTGAGCAGGGCCGGCAGCGTGGCCGGTACGCCGTCAATCGCCGAGCGGTCGGGCGACTTGCCTTTTTCCGTCTGTTTGATCGCCTCCCAGTTGCGCAGCACCTGACCGGAGGTGGCGGCAGGCGTATCGCCGAAGACGTGCGGATGGCGACGCACCAGTTTATCGGCCAGGGTGGTTGCCACGTCATCCAGCGTGAAGCGGCCCTCTTCCTCCCGGATCGCGCACTGGAAGACCACCTGCAGCAGCACGTCGCCCAACTCCTCGACATGCAGCGCGAGATCATCACCCTCCATCGCCTCCAGCAGTTCGTAGGTCTCCTCCAGCAGACAGGGCTTCAGCGTCTGCAACGTCTGTTCGCGGTCCCAAGGGCACCCTCCGGGCGCGCGCAGGCGTTTCATGATCGCATACAACCGCTTCATGCCCGACCAACCATCTGTCCCCATCGCTCACCCTCCAAACGCGCGAGGCGCCGGTTCCAGAGAACAGGCGCCCCGCGGAAGTTCATCCATACTGAATACGCTGCGGCGCATCACACGCGCAGGATGCGCGCAACCTCGCCCGCCAACCCGGCCGTATACTCCGAGACACAGACATCGCATCCGCTGAAGTCCTGATAATCCGTCAGCGGATTCGGTTTGGCGATCACGCCCAGACCGTCATTGATGGCACCTTTTGTCGAGTACCCGCTGGCCGCCACGGCCACGCACAGGCGATCATGCAGCTCGCTCTTACGCGCCGCGCGCCGCCACCCTTCCCAAGTGGTGAAGCCGAAGCCGTTGGGCACGTCGTGCAAAACCACGAGCTTCTCGCCCTGCACATCCCCGAGGGCGGGCAGCACAGTCTCGCTCTCGAGCCGCGTGATCAGCACAACTTTGATGTTCTTCGCGAGGAGCGCCTTAACGAATTCCAGAAAACCGGTCGACACCGCGGACAGATTGCCGGCCAACTTTTCCGCGAAAGCCTCATTGCACTCGGCCATCACCGTCGGCACATCCAGCGTTTTCTGCTGCCGTGCGCAGAGCGCGTTAAGACCGGCGGAGAACGTCTTGCCTCCCATGGCCCGCGCCATCCACTGCGCGTCCAACTGCACGCCATCCTGCGCCAGCCGCGTCCGGCAGGCATCCAGCAGTAGCGAATGCCCGTCCAGCACCGCAAAGTCAAACTCGATCAACACGCCACGCTGCAACTGGGCGGCTTGCGAACTACTCATTATACTCTCCTCGCTTGTCAAACTATTAGAGGCCACACCTTCCTAGGCGCATACTTTAGCGTGTGCGCTTTGCGTCGGTCAAGCATCCGTCATACCGCTCAATGCTTCACCGACACCTTGGCCCCCTTCGGCTGACCGATCGTTTCCAGCAGTGCAGTGAACCACGGCGTGTCGATATCGAAAGGCTTTCCACCCTTGATCCGCGGGAACTCGCAAGCGCGCAGCTCGCCGTTCCTCTCCTCGTCTTCGCCGACCACGCCACCCACGCCCGCCAGTGCGCATTCGACCGCCTTCCTGGCACAGGCCTGGATCAGTTCCTTATCCCGCTCGATCGGTGCCGCCGCCCGGCTGTAGTAGCCGCTCTTTTGCACCATCGTCTTTTCAGCTCCCAGCATGCCGCCGAACTGCTTGGCGAACCAGCCGCCGACATTGACCTTGTCGAGGCGCGGATGGCCGAACGCATCGCGCGGCACTTCCTCGCCCGCCGCCTCCAGCTCCGCAATGATCGCGTCCACGCAGGCCCCTTCCGAGACGAAGATGTTCACGCCGTCGTTCGCGTCCATCACCTTGCGCAGACGTTCCGCCTCGGCCTTGACATCAAATGCCATCTCCGGCACATACACGGCATGTATCTCTTCGCGATCACGTGTCAGACCGAACTCCGGCAGATAGTGGGTCGCGTCCATGCGACGGCGATACGCCGCAGCGGTGGCGGCCGTCAACCAGCCGCAGTTGCGCCCCATCACCTCATGCACGATCAGCATGCGCGGGTTCGCCGTATTCTCTTTGACGATATTGGCGAAATATTTCGCGCCCTCTTCAGCCGCGGTCCAGGCGCCGAGGCTCTGACGGATCGGATACACGTCGTTGTCGATCGTCTTGGGCAGGCCCACCACCGTGAGACCGTAGCCGTTCTGCGCGAGAAACGCCGCGAGGTCCGCTGCCGCCGTGTTGGTGTCGTCTCCGCCGATCGTGTGCAGCACATCGACGCCGTCCCTGACGAGCTGGTCCGCCGCGACCTTCTGCGGATCCTGGCCCTCCTTGACCAGCCCACGCCTGACGCAGTCCTTCACGTTCGTGAGCTTCACACGGCTGTTGCCGATCGGGCTGCCGCCGTGCTCGGTCAGGTACAGCGCATGCTTGCGCACGTCCGGCGTGACCGTGATGCTCTGGCCCTTCAGCAAGCCCATGTAGCCGTTGACGTAACCGATGATCTCGACCTCCGGTGCCGTGCGGGTATACTCGTCAATCAAATACCCGATCGCCGAACTGAGACACGGCGCCAAACCACCCGCCGTCAAAATACCGACCTTCTTCACCTGCTTGCTCATCATCTCTCCTTAAAAAGTTCCGGTGCTTGCAGAAACGTGCGGCCCAGTATAGGAAAACGCGGCGCGTCAAGACAAGCTAAGTCGTAACGGCTTCACCGCAGCCGGATCACTGTCCCGATATCCGCGCGCAGTTCAAGGCGCTTGCTCGCCCAGTCCGCATGGACATACCACGGCGCCGGCAGGACCGAGCCGCTGAAGCCCGAGGCCAGCCCGCCGCCCCACGTGGCGATCGTGTAGTGCTGGGTCTTGTCCAAATCCTCGGGATTCGCGACACCGACCACCAGTCCGTCAAGCACGAGATCGCCGTCCGCGTGCAGACGTCCGCCCGCGTCGTCCGGCGTCACGCCGAAAAGCACCTGGCCCATGTGCGGCAGCGCGGCATAGGCGCCGCGCACGAGGCGCCCCTGCAGCACGCGCGTCGGGCCGGCATACGTGTTGTTGCCCGAAAGGATGAGCGTGCCGTCACCGCTCTTGTTGAGGCCCCCCTCGCCCGTCAGGTTCCCCGAGAGCGTCATCTCCCACTCCTGCGTATCGAAAGTGACCGCGGCGGTGCCGTTGCTGACCAGCGTGGCATTCACTGCGGAGACGAAGTTGGTCGAGGCGCGCACCATCCCGCCCGCACCGCCCAACTCGATCAGATAGGGTGCGCCTGTCCCGGCCGTAATACCGTTGCTGCCGACGTTCATGACGCCGCCTTCAAGCGTCAGCCGGCCATACCCGCCACTGCCGGTACGCGCGTTCACCACCACCTCCTGGGCAAAGATCTCACCACCCGTCTGGCGCAGCCAGCCGGTCCCGTCCGTCGCGATCGCCAACCTGTAACCGTTCTCGACCGACACCGTACCGCCGCGCAGGTTGTAAACACCGTACGCCTGCGGGTAGTGCCCGATGCGCAGACCGTCGTGTTCACCCGGGAAATTGCCAGGATCTCCGCTCCAGCCATACGTGCGGACCTTGCCGCCGACCTGCTCCACGATACCGGTCATGCCACCGCCAGTCACGGAAGCCCCATTCCCTGTTTCGAAGCTGTACACATCCAATAGGGCAGTGTCCGAAATTTTCACGGTGGCGGTCACATTGGTCGGATCCTCCGGATAACCGACCCCCGCAGTGCGTTCCGAAAAATAGAACCGGCTGTATACTTTGAGCGCCGCACCGTTGGTGAGCGCCAGACCGCCCGAAGCCACGCGCACCACGCCGCACGAGGAACTGCTGCCGCTCAGGACCATTTCGCCTCCGTAGCGGATGATCAGACTACCCGAACCGAAGAACCCGTTGGAGCTGACGAAACTCCCGCTGCGGTCGACATAGAGCGTACTGGTATTCGTGACCACCCCGGAACCGAGGACACCCGCCGCCTGATTCGTGCGCCCGAGATAGAGCGGGGCGGTGATGACGGTCGGCCCGGCATAGGTGTTGGCATTTCCGGTGATCACCACTGTACCGCCGCCACTGCGCGACAGCCCGCCGGGCCCCTCCATCACGCCGGCCAGTTCGAGCGTACACGTATTTTCTCCCTGGAGCGCCGTCATGCCGTTCAGCGTCATGCGTCCGACCTGCTTGAAGGTTTGGGCCCCATTACCCGCCGCGATGAATGCGCCGCCGTTACAGATCACATTCTCGGAGATCGTATAACTGCCGTAGGTGCGCAGCGCACCGCCGTTCAGTGTGGTATCGAACTCCGCGCCACCCAGCGCGAGGTTATTCATGTAGGTGTAGTTGCCGGCGTTGATCACAACCCGGCAATTGGTGACCGCCACCCCCACGGCCAATTCGGCTGTGCCGATTTTGGTGAGCGTGTGCCCGCCGCCCGCCACGGGTCCACGGAAGTCGATGCGGCTGAAACAGCCGATCGTGGTGTCGCCGAGCAGTGTCGTCGTGCCGCTGAACCCGGAGTTCATGCTTCCGCTACCGGTATTGACCAGAGCGCCCAGCCCGTCCACACCCGAGCCAACCAGCGTCAGATCTTCGGCACGATTCAAATTGTTCGTGAAGGCGCCATAGATATCCAGGGTCGCGCCATCATCCACAACCGTTCCATGACCGGCCCCCGTAGCCCCAAGAGCAGCCGGATTCCATTTGCTCAGACGCAGTGTACCCTCTGCGACACGAACCACGCCCGCGAAGGTGTTGGAACCGGACAACTGGAGAAGGCCGGGGCCCGTTTTCGTAAAGCCGGCGCCTCCGACGGACGTGCTCACCACCGCAGCATCCTCCGCGTTGACCACCCGGACCTCGCTACCGCCGGACAGGGTCAGCGTGCCGTCAGCGTCCGCGTCGGCGATCACATACCCGTTGGTCTCGAAGGTCATGCCCGCCACCGTCACATCGCCCGACACATCCACTGTCTCGCCGTCCTGCGTCCCGCCCGCGCCGGTGAAGCGCGCCGTGTTGCCGTTCACCCATGCCGCACCGGCATCCCAGTTGGGCGCCGACACGCTCCACACGTCGTCCGGCCCGTCATCCAGCCAGACCTGCTCGGCCGCCGCCAGCGGCAGCACCCAGGCCGCACATGCCATCCAACCCGCCACACACACTCGTTTCATGACCGATTTCCTCTCAAGTATTGATGCCACGCCATTACAGCAAGCCGTTTTGCCCGGTGAACGAACTTCACCGCAGCCGGATCACTGTCCCGATATCCGCGCGCAGTTCAAGGCGCTTGTTCGCCCAGTCCGCATGGACATACCACGGCGCCGGCAGGACCGATCCGCTGAAGCCCGAGGCCAGCCCGCCGCCCCACGTGGCGATCGTGTAGTGCTGGGTCTTGTCCAAATCCTCGGGATTCGCGACACCGACCACCAGTCCGTCAAGCACGAGATCGCCGTCCGCGTGCAGACGTCCGCCCGCGTCGTCCGGCGTCACGCCGAAAAGCACCTGGCCCATGTGCGGCAGCGCGGCATAGGCGCCGCGCACGAGGCGCCCCTGCAGCACGCGCGTCGGGCCGGCATACGTGTTGTTGCCCGAAAGGATGAGCGTGCCGTCACCGCTCTTGTTGAGGCCCCCCTCGCCCGTCAGGTTCCCCGAGACCGTGATCTCCCAGCCCGCCGGATCGAAATGGATGGCGTCCGCTCCGGTGCCGTTCAGGGTCGCGTCCAGAAACACCGTGACGTTCGTCACGGCACGGATCGTGCCGCCCGCGCCGCCGAGTTCGACCAGATAAGGGCCACCGGCGTCGACCGCAATGCCATTGGAGATCGCCATGTCCGATCCGGTGAGCGACCCGATATTCAGGATGCCGCCCGCCACCGTCAAGCGTCCGTATCCGCTGCCACCTGTCCGTTCATTCAGCATGACGCGCTTGGTGAACACTTCGCCGCCTGTCATGTTGAACCAGCCTTGACCGTCGGTCGCGCAGCCGAGATCGTAATCCTTCTCGACGATCAGCGTGCCCCCCATCATGTTGTAGACGCTGCGCGTCTGCGGATAGTGCCCGAGCCGAACACCGTTTTCTTCTGCCGCAGTGCCTGTCGTACGAACGGTCCCGCCGACCTGATTCAAGATGCCGGTCATGGTCCCGCCAGTCACATCGGCACCGTTGCCGAACGTCACGGATTTCACCTGCAACAGACAACCGTCGTTGACGGTGAAAGTCGCCACGACATTCGTGAGTTTGAGGGCGTCGGAGTTGTACGAATCCATCGTGCCATATCCCACATTGTCTCGGTTGGCAATGGTCAGTTCATTGACCACGAGAAACTCCGCGCCGTTTGTCAACGTGATCGCGCCGTGCGCCAAATGCCAGGTAGCGTTCGACGAGAAAGAACCGCTGACGGTCAGGTCCAGTCCGTAGCGCAGATTGATTTTCCCGCTGCCAAAAAAGCCATTCGAGCAGACGAGCGAACCGCCGCGGTCGAGATAGAGCGTGCCGTTGTTCGTGATGTCACCGCGGCCGAACCAGCCCGCCAGCCCGTTCGTACGCCCCACATATAATGCGCTACCCGAGTCGATCAGCGTCGCCCCGCTGTAACTGTTGGAACTGCCCATCAGGTAACAGAAACCCGCGCTGCCGGTCCGGCGCAGACCGCCAGGCCCGTCAAAATAGCCTGTCAAATTGACTGTCGACGATCCAGTCCCCGACACGACATCGATCCGGTTGCTGAGCGTCATGTGTCCGGCCAATGTGAGCGTGTTGCTGGCCGCCGATTGCCTGATGGCCCCCCCGTTGAAAAAAAACCTTTCGGTGAACGTCAGACTCGGCCAACCGTTCAGCGTGCCACCGTTGACCGTCGTAGGGTAATCCGATCCGCCCAACGCTGCGGCGTGTTGCAGCGTATAGGTGCCCGCGTTGATGATGATCGGGCTGTTGTTCACCGCACGGCTGACCGCCACCTCGCAGGTCCCCATCTTGGTCAGAGTGAAGCCGTTCCCGGTGTAGGTGCCGCTCCCTGACATGTCGAAGCGTTGTTTCCCACCGATCGTTGCATCACCCGTGAGCGTCAGGTGGCGATATCCGCTATTGTAATAAGGGGTTGGCCCGTTGTTGACGAAAGCCCCCTGGCCGTCCACGCCGGCCCCGCAAATGAAGAAATCCTCATTCACATTGGACGAATAGGCCGACATGATGTCGAGCGTCGCGCCGTCCTCCACGATCGTCTCATTGCCGCTGCCGGTCGCGCCCAACGCGTCCGGCACAAGGTAGCTGAGCTTCACCGTTCCCTGCGAGACGCGCGTGACGCCCGTGTAGGTGTTCGTCGCCGCAAGCTGCAAAACACCGTCTCCGGTCTTCGTGAATCCTCCGCTGCCCGCCAGCACCTCCTGAATCACCGCCGTGGCCGTCTCCGGCGTCACGGCGATCTGCGGATCACCGACCAGCGTCAGCGTGCCGTCGGCATCCGCGTCGGCGATCACATACCCGTTGGTCTCGAAGGTCATGCCCGCCACCGCCACATCGCCCGACACATCCACTGTCTCGCCGTCCTGCGTCCCGCCCGCGCCGGTGAAGCGCGCCGTGTTGCCGTTCACCCATGCCGCACCGGCATCCCAGTTGGGCGCCGACACGCTCCACACGTCATCCGGCCCGTCATCCAGCCAGACCTGCTCGACCGCCAAAAGGGAACACACGCCACAGACCCATACCATGCCACCAACCGTATCATTCATACCCATGACAACACTCCTTCCATGGCTTCATAACATCAGCACTGGCATTCTGATCATCACTTCAAATCTGTCCGTCTTGATTCAAGCCGACACAATATGCGCCAGCCACAATTTAAGTGGAATGATAATAGAACTGTTGGCAGAACCTCCGCAAGCTGAATCTGGAGACGATGAGCCGATCGCGAGCCGATGCCAGACACGAGGCTGCATATGAATCAGATGCGTGATGAAGCGCGCAAACCATGATCGCTCAGCTTTTTGCAGAAACGTTGTTGCAGGCGGGACGCCCGCACACATGATTGAGGACCCGATGCGTCAAGGTGGTGAGCGGGATCTCGTTCGGAATCACGAAACGCGCAGACAACGGGTGCTGTCTCTTCGCTGCAATTTTTTCTAATCCGGACGCCTCAAAGAGGTGCCACACCTGCTTGAAGTGCGTGAAGACATGGGTGAAACACCCCTGTGCCTCCATGCGTGCCGCGCGCAGCCCGGCTATCTCGCGCAACACACGCGCGGCGTGACGTGCGGCCGGTGAGTCGTCGGACGCGAAGTTCGGCAGTTCCCACAGTCCACTCAAAAGCCCATCTGACGTGCGTTGTGTAAGCAGCACGCGTCCGGCCGCGTCGCGCGCCAGCACCGCCACGGCGGTCCGCGTCGGCACCGCTTTGCGGGCCGGACGCGCCGGCAGCACGGCCTGACGCCCTTCGCGGCGCGCCACGCAGCCGCCGTGCAACGGGCATCCGCCGCAATCCGGCGCCCGCGGCATGCAGAGCACGGCCCCCAGATCCATCATCGCCTGGTTGAAGTCGCCGGGACGCCCGGACGCCGCGATGTGCGGTTGCAGCCAAGCCGCCAGCCGCGCGCGCGCCGGCGGCTTGCGGAAGTCGTCATCCCATCCCAGATAACGCGCAAAGACCCGGATCACGTTCCCATCCACCACCGGCGCTGCAACGCCGAAGCAGATACTGGCGATCGCGGCAGCGGTGTAAGGGCCCACGCCGGGCAGCGCGCGCCAGCCGGCCACATCGCGAGGCAGCTTGCCGCCCTGCAAAGCGATCTGTTGCGCCGCCCGCTGGAGGTTGCGGGCACGCGTGTAGTAGCCGAGCCCTTCCCACAGTTTGAGAACCTGCTGTTGCGGCGCGGCGGCCAGCGCGGCCACCGTCGGCAAAGCCTGCAGGAAGCGCTCAAAATAGCCGCGCACGGTCTCAACCTGCGTCTGCTGCAGCATGATCTCGCTGACCCAGACGGCATAGGGATCGGGATGGTCTCGCCACGGCATCTCGCGCCGGTTCGCGTCGTACCACTCCAACAGGCGGCGATCGATCGCAGTCATGGCAATCCTGCAGGCTACCGGATGAACAACAGCTCCTGATAGGTCGGCAACGGCCAGAGCGCATCATCGACCAGCCCCTCCAGCGCGTCGGCCAGCTCACGCACACGCTCCATGGCCGGCACCACCTTTTCGCGCATATAACGCGCGTGGCCGACCTTGCAGGCGTGGTGTTTCTCCGCCTCGCGCGAGATTTCGGCCAGCCGGTTCAGCTCCTCTTGCAGGCTGACCGTCAAACGGCTGACCTCGGCCAGCGTCGACGTGTCCGCCGGCAGCTCGAGCTGGCGCAACTTCAACACCGTGTCGGCCAGACGTCCCTGCGCTTGGCTGACGGCCGGCAGGATCAGGGTGCGGCCAATCTCTTGCGTCAGACGCGCCTCGACCGTGATGTCCTTGATGTAGCGCTCCAAATAAATCTCGTAACGGGCGCGCAATTCGCGTTCGGTCAAAACCCCCTGGCGCGTCATGGTCGCGATGGTTTCCGGCGCCACGAACTGCGCCAGCGCGTCGACCGCTGACGGGATATTGGCCAGACCGCGCCGTGCCGCCTCCTCGCGCCAGGCGGCCGAATAGTTGTCTCCGTTGAACACGACCCGGCTGTGCTTATCCCACACCTCTTTGACCACGGCCTGCACGGCTGCGGGCAGACGCTTGGGATCACCGTTGACGCGCGCCTCCAGTTCTGTCGCCAACACATCGAGCGAATCGGCAACGATCGCGTTCAGCACCATGATCGGGCCGGCAACCGACTGGCTGGCGCCGACGGCGCGGAACTCGAATTTTCCGCCGGTGAAAGCGAAGGGGCTGGTGCGGTTGCGGTCGCCCGTCTCGGCCATCAGCGGGGGCAGGCAGTTCACGCCGAGCGTCAGCGCCTTTTTGCCGTGGCGCGGTGCGCGCGACGCACTGGCGGCGACCTGTTCGAACAGCTCGGTCAGATGCTCGCCCAGAAACACCGAGACGATCGCCGGCGGCGCCTCGCACGCGCCGAGCCGGTGGTCGTTCCCCGCATGCGCCACCGACGCGCGCAACAGCGGCCCGTGAAGCGAGACCGCCCGGATCACGGCCGCGCAAAAGACCAGAAAACGCGCGTTGGCCTCCGGCGTCTCGCCGGGGTTCAGCAGATTGGCGGCCGGCGTGTTGAGCGACCAGTTGACGTGCTTGCCCGACCCGTTGACGCCCTTAAACGGTTTTTCGTGCAGCAGGCAGACGAAGCCGTGTTTGGCGGCGGTACGCTGCAAGAGCGACATCACAAGGTGCTGGTGGTCTGCGGCGATATTGGCCTGCTCGTAGATCGGCGCGACCTCAAACTGGCCCGGCGCGACCTCGTTGTGACGCGTCTTGACCGGCACCCCGAGGCGGGTGAGTTCCTGTTCGCATTCAATCATGTAGGCCAGCACACGCTCATGGATTGCGCCGTAGTACTGGTCCTCCAGTTCCTGGCCCTTGGGGGGTCTCGCGCCGAACAGGGTGCGGCCCGCACTGATCAGATCCGGGCGCAAAAGAAACAGACGCCGGTCGATCAGGAAATACTCCTGCTCACACCCCGCGTTGGCATCCACCTTCTGCTCGGGTTCGCCGAACAGCGCGAGGATGCGCCGCGCATGGCGATCAATCGCCTGCATGGAACGCAGCAGCGGCGTTTTCTTGTCAAGCGCGTCACCGGTCGAGGCGCAGAACGCACAGGGAATAAAGAGTGTGCGGCCGCCGGCAGCATCGAGAATATAGGCGGGGCTCGTCACGTCCCACGCCGTGTAGCCGCGCGCCTCAAAGGTCGCGCGCAGCCCGCCGGAAGGCAGGCTGGAGCCGTCAGCCTCGCCGCTGACAAGCTGCTTGGCCGAGAATTTGGCGATGGCACCGCCGTGCGCGTCCGGCTCCAGAAAGCTATCGTGCTTTTCAGCCGTCAATCCGGTGAGCGGGTAAAAGACGTGCGCGTAGTGCGTGGCCCCGTTTTCAATCGCCCAGTCGCGCATGGCCTCGGCCACCGCCCCCGCGACCGACACATCGAGCCGTTCGCCGAGATCGATCGTGCGACGCACCGTCGCGTAAACCTGTTCCGGCAGGCGCTGCCGCATCACGGCGTCACTGAAGACGCAGCTTCCGAACGCCTGTTGCGCGGAGCGGAAAGCATCCGGCTTGACGTGCGCGAAACGCGGCTGCGTGGTGGCGATCGACTGGATGGCGGCGTATCGTGTATTCATTACGGTCGGACAGTCTCCCGGATCAGGTCTGCTGCGGGTGGCGCAGATCGAGCGCCATCGCGATTTCAGGGCAGGTGAACGGATTGGCGTGTTTGGTGCAGTTGATACACCCCATGTAAAGCTTGTGCATGACTTGAGTCTTAGGAATCACTTTGAAGCCCAGCGATTCGAAAAACTTCGGCGCGAAGGTCAGCACGATCGCCTGCGCGGGTTCGAAGCGGCGCACCTCATGCAGGATACGCGTGACGATCTGCGTGCCGAGATGCAGGCGCCGGTAGGACGCCAACACCGCAACCGACTGGATTTCGACCGCGGCGCGTTCCGGCTCGCCGATTTCCGGCAGAATCTGCCACGCCGCGCACCCCACCACACGCCCGTCAAGATCGCAGACCACAAATCGATCGATATTTTGGATAATATCACCGATCGGCCGCGAGATCAGATCTTCCTGATGGCTGCGGATCAATTCGAAAATCTGTACGGCGTCACGAAGGACGGCGGCCCGAATCAACGGGGACATTTGCGTTTCCATGAGTGGTTTCTATGGTACCTATTACACCTCCCTGCCTCAAGTCGAAACGGTGTGCCCCGTTTTGCGGGCGTTGACGTGGTTGATGTCGCTTTTCCATGAGCAACTCCCCGCGAACCGGTTGCGCAAAGTCCGCGGCAGGGTGATGCGACAGGGGGAGTGTCAACTCCCGCAGTTTAGGGGCCCCCGATACCGCTTGACATGCATCAGACGATGTATAATCATGGTGTATACATCGGAGGTGCTTATGGTTCGGACGCAAATCTATCTGACTGAACAAGATCGGGAGGGATTGGCCACGCTCTCAAAGGCGACCGGGATGAAACTCAGCGAATTGATTCGCGAGGCTGTCAACGGTCTTCTCGCCCAGTCGAGCCGTCACAGGCGGGATGCTGTATTGGACGCAGCCGCAGGGCTGTGGAAGAACCGTGACGACCTCCCCGACTTTGCATCGACGCGTGCCGCTTGGGACAGGAGCAAAGCATGAGCGCCCCTATCCTTCTTGACACCGATGTGTTGGTCGATTTCCTACGCGGCCACAGCAAGGCGGTCTCGCTGGTAAAAGCCTGGTCAGACCGCATGATTTTGCCCGCCATCGTGGTCGCTGAACTCTATGCAGGCGTAAAAGGCGAAGATGAACGTGTCGCGCTTGACGCCTTCGTCTCTCTGTTCCGCGTGGTGCCTGTCACTCAGGCGATCGCGCAGGCTGGCGGCCTTCTGAAACGCGATTACGGCAAGTCGCACGGCGTCGGGTTGGCGGACGCCATCGTGGCCGCGACGGCGCAAGCGGAAAACGCCGAGCTGAAGACCCTGAACACCAAGCACTATCCTATGTTCAAGGGACTCCGTCCCGCCTACTTGAAAGCTTAGCGCAGAACGGTTGCTTGTCGAGCAGCGGTTCCAAATCAAGAATTCTTCGAGTTGCGAGGCTGCTGGATAGCGCGATTAGGAGCGGGCGGGGCGGCGATCCTCAGTTTTTCAAGCAAAAAATTTCTTCGGATCTCTTTTTTTATTGACCA